>Ga0114938_1000769_pt1 | contig 23347 bp, 13 predicted proteins | sample AshMeaBigSpring_FD_88675 | JGI IMG/M metagenome (GOLD analysis project Ga0114938, IMG submission 88675) | Groundwater microbial communities from Big Spring, Nevada to study Microbial Dark Matter (Phase II) - Ash Meadows Big Spring | ecosystem: Environmental > Aquatic > Deep subsurface >...
AGATCGGACATAAAGCTGCAGATTATGAAACATTGGTGAAGTGGTGGGCTTTGCATAGCGAAAACCGTCCCTTGTTTATCGGACAGTCGGTACTGAATACGGTACAGAATGCCGATCCTCAAAATCCTTCTATCAATCAATTACCAAGAAAGATGGCTTTGCAACGGGCTTATCAAACGATTGGTGGAAGTTGCCAGTGGTATGCTGCGGCAGTGGTTGATAATGCAGGAAGATACAGAGATGCTTTGGTACAGGAATATCATAAATATCCGGCTCTAGTTCCTACTTTCGATTTTATGGATGAAAAAGCTCCGGAAAAGGTACGTAAAGTTAAAACTGTTTGGACATCCGACGGCTATGTACTCTTTTGGACGGCTCCTAAAGCAAAAACAGAGATGGATAAGGCGGTGCAGTATGTTATTTACCGATTCGATAAAAAGGATAAAGTGGATATTGAAAATCCATCAAAGATTGTTGCAATTACTCGTGATAATTTCTACAAACTCCCTTATGAAGATGGCAAGAATAAATACCGCTATGTGGTTACAGCTCTCGACCGTCTGCATAATGAATCGAAATCCGTAAGCAAAAAAGTTAAATTGTAGAATTAGTTATACTCTGTTTTTGCCAAAGTCAACTTACAGAGTTTGACTGAATATATAAAGAAGAGGACCACTGTTACTGAATCTCAGTTGCAGTGGTCCTCTTCTTATCTCGTATGCTTTTATTTCTATTATTTTTTTGTTTCTATTATTTCTAAGTGGTCAACGAATAGATCTGCTTATCATGGATTCACTTTCAATCGTTCCACTAATCATAGATTCACTTACTATTAGATCCTTTTACTATTAAATCCACCACTATAGTTTTGCATATCATAGTTCCTCTTACAAATAGCTTCTCTAACAATAACTCCCTTTATTACAAATCTCCTCATTACAAATCCCCCCACCGATTGTTCCTTGTTTTTGATCGAAAAAGAATTCGGTAGAGTGGGGAATGAGTCTTTCTTGATAAATAATGAGTCCGGTTTAATAGAGAATGAGTCCCGCTAAACCGCAAATTAGAATTAAAAGGATCGGGTTTAACTTATATTTTTTGCTTCCAATAAAGGCCAAAGTGAAGATAATGATGTTGATAATGAACGAATAACTGTCTTTTATCGGGGAACTAAAGTTCTCTTCATTCATCAGTACTAAAGCTGCAGAAGCTAGTAAGCCGACTACGGAGGGACGAAGTCCTTTGAAGATTGATTCTACGACCGGGTGCTTTTGATATTTTAAAAAGAATTTGCTGATAGTCAGCATGAGAATAAACGAAGGTAATACAACAGCGCCTGTTGCAATGATGGAGCCAAATATACTTTTAGTCACGGTGAAACCAACATATGTGGCAGCATTGATACCAATAGGACCGGGAGTCATTTGGCTAATAGCAACCATGTCTGTAAATTCTTGAGGAGTGATCCAGTCGTATCTGGTCACAACCTCTCCTTGGATCATTGAAAGCATGGCATATCCTCCGCCAAATCCAAATAATCCGATTTTAAAAAATGTATAGAATAATTGTAGATAGATCAGCATTTTGATTCAGTTTAAATAGTTTGCGGTTTAATGGGTGGCCTCGTTCTTCTTAAACTTTCCCCATAGAAAGCCAATAGTACCGGAGGCCAAGATAATCCAGATAGGTGAGAAACCCAGTAACCAAATGAGTAAAGCTGAAACAACTGGTATCCAAAGGTTGTAACGATTGATTTTTGCCGACTTAGCCATTGTGAAGGTCGGTGCAGCAATCAAAGCTACCACAGCCGGACGAATTCCTTTGAAGATGCTCTCTACTATTGGGTTATTGCGGAAACTATGGAAAAAAAGTGCTATTAATAAAATGATTAAGAATGAGGGGAGTATGGTCCCTAAAGCTGTAACGAGACTTCCCCGAAAACCTCTTAATTTATAGCCAATAAAGATCGATATATTTACAGCTAGTATTCCCGGAGCTGATTGACATATCGCCAACAGATCGAGGAAATCTTCTTTTTCAATCCATTTACGTTTGGTTACAATTTCATTTTCAATCAAAGGGACCATCGCATATCCTCCTCCTATGGTGAAAGCACCTATTTTGAAAAAGATACCAAACGATTCCAGATAAATGTTCATTTTCATTGTTCTATCCTTCTTTTGAATACTTACTTGGACTCATTTTAAAATGTTTCTTGAAAACTTCACGGAAATATTTAGCATCACTAAATCCTGTCATATCTGCAATTTCCGTTATATTATATTGTCCTTCTTTTAATAATTGTGCAGCGCGTTTCAATCGGATAATCCGGATGAAGTCGGCTGGTGCCTGATCGGTCAGGGCTTTTATTTTATTATAAAAACTGGTTCTGCTCATGTTCAATTCGCCACATAATACATCGACGGTGAAAGAGGAGTTATCCATATTGTTTTCAATGCATTCTTTTACCATCGACATAAACTTATGATCAATGTCGTTGGTGTAACTTGTGTGGCTATTGTCTTCTATTTCGTTACTCACCTCGCCGGTAGCAAACTTCTGACGGAGAAGTAGGCGGTTGGCTATCAGATTGGCAATGGTTGCCTTCAATATTCCGATGTTGAAAGGTTTTACAATATAACGGTCGGCGCCGATCTCTAGTCCGGCTATGATATTCTTTTCATCGTTTAGAGCGGTCAACAATATGATTGGGATATGTGACGTCTCTATGTCGTTTTTAAGAATAGCACACAACTCATCACCTCTCATCTCAGGCATCATGATATCTGAGATGATAAGTTCCGGATGGTAGTTGTTCAGAGCTGAGATTGCCTCTTTTCCATTTGTACAAGTCTGAACTGTGTACGTATCCGACAAAGTACGCTGCAAGTAGTTACGTAGCTCATCATTATCTTCAACGATCAAAATACGTTGGTGGTTCTCAATAATTCTTTGTTGGGCTGCATCGTAATGTTCCAATGAAGCATCATTGTTTGTTGCACCCTTATGTTGATTTAAGTTCGAAGCCACAATATGAGCTTTTCGGAATCTTTTATGACTTTTCGGGAAGGTTATTCTAATAAGTGATCCTTCATTTTCGATGCTATTCATAGTGATTCTCCCTTTGTGTAGTTGTACAAGTTTCCATACTAACAGAAGGCCGATTCCACTGCCTGCTATTTTAGCATTTACCGCGTTACTTCCTCTAAAGTGTAACTTAAACAAGTTCTTTTGTTCATTGGATGGAATGCCAATGCCGGTATCACTCACTTCGACGATCCAGTTTTCGGCAGATTCTTTTGTAAAGATTGCCACAGAACCGTTTTCGGGCGTATACTTCAGTGCATTCGATATGATATTTTTTAAGATCGATTCCATCTTTTCCTTATCGAACCATACGTTGCAGTAATGAAAATTACTCTCGTAAGTTAAACTGATATGTTTCATCTCTGCATATTGTCGATACGAATCAATCGTCTCATTCATGAATGTGTTGATTTCATTCTCCGATATGTAAAGATCAGAGGAATAGATATCAGCTTTTTCAAAGTTGATCAGATTGGTTGTCAATCGTAATAAGGTATTTACATTGCGTAGAGCGGTGTTCATATTTGCTTCTCCATCTTTGCTCAGGTTTTCTTTCTCCATAAGTTCTTCAAGCGGAGCTTTGATCAAAGTTAGCGGAGTACGGATATCGTGGGCTGTGTTAATGAAAAAGTTGATTTTATCTTTTGAGACTTTACGTTGTTTGCGGAGTGTAAACACACGATAGATGATCGACGAAATCAGGAATAATGTAATTGTATAGAGGATCATTGCCCATATTGACAGCCAAAATGGGTAATCAATAATGATTTCCATCTGTCTTTCTTGCAATACAACATTATTATCTTCCTTCGATATAGCTCTTACTTTTAGAATGTATTTTCCGGGATTTAAGTTCGTAAACTGAATGATATCCTCACTCTCCGGACGACTCCATGCATCGTAAAAGCCCTCCAATTTCCACGAATACAATATATTTGACGGGTAGTCGTAGTTTATGGAGGATACCCTGAAAGAAAAAATATTTTGATTATAATTTAAGTGCAAGCTCTTTGTTTCATTGATATCTTGTTCCAGTGGCGAACCTTTATCACCGGGATAAACAGTCTGATAAAAGAGTTTGAAATCACTAAACAACATTTTGGAAGAAAAGTTTTGTGGTAATTTCATGTCCTTGTTGAATTCAATCGCTCCGTTTGAACTTCCAAAAATAAACTTGTTATTATGGCGTAATGTTCCCGACATCGCATTAAAATGCGTTGACATCAAGCCCTGCTCTTTCGTCCAATTGCGAAAAACCTTTTGTTGTGGATCGAAACTCGTCAATCCATTTTCAGTACTTAATATGATATTCTTATCACTATCTGAAAGAATTGCATATATATTATTGGAGATCATAGCACAATTGTTGACATGATAATGCTTGATACTCTTTTTATTATGATCGTATATAAACAATCCATATCCACTTGTACCGATATACAACAATCCATTTTTGGCTTGGTAGAGAGAGTAGATATAGGAAGGACCGATAGGCAGTTTGATATGTTGGTATTTGCCGCTGTCCTTGTCGAGTAGATAGAGACAGGTAGCTGTACCGATCCACATCTCTTCTGCGTTTCTTTCTAATATAGAGGTGATGGTACTTAAGCCCGGGTAAAGTTGGATGTGTTTGTTTTTTAAATCTATGCGTTTCAGGTTGTAATAGCCACCTGCCCATATGGATCCTTGAGAGTCTTTCTTAATATCTTTGATGTACTTATCCGGAAGGATAGGTTGGTTGGAAAATGCACTGGGAGTAAAAAAAGAAACTTGTCTGTTCTTCTTGTTTATCTCGTAAATGCCAGATGAATATCCTCCTGCCCAAATAACTCCGGGTTTAATTTCGCTCAAACAAGTGAAGATATGATTCTTGCTATTTACTGAATTATCAAAAGAACTCAGGAACGAATTCCAGCGCTGATTTTTTGTTTCGTACCAACTAATACCATTGGTCGTTGCAAACCATAAATCTCCGTTTTGATCTTCTAAGATAGAGTTTATCTGATCATTGATCAACGATTGCTTGTTTCCTATTGAGTGCCTGATCCAGTTGTAGCTGGCATATCTGTTATTACGTATAGTTACTCCAATAGGATAGTTAGCCATCCAAATACGTTGCTCGTTGTCGATGTAAATATCATTGATACTGTTGCCGTTCATCCCATTATAAGAGTTGTAGTCGGCTCTGATATATGATTCTATTTGGTGGCTATTTTTGTTTAATTTATAGATTCCCGCACCATCAGTAGCGATGAGTAGTTCTTGATTATTGAATGGTTTGATGCAAGTGATATTCACATCCGATAAATTGTATTCCGGTTGGTGGATCTGCTTAGTTACGATGTCGTAAATGAAAATTCCCCTTTGAAAAGTTCCGATAAATAATTTCCTTTGAGTGGGGTCGAAATAGAATTCATTAATTTGTATGTTCTTGTCATCCAACTTTTTGTTGTACAGAATTTCTAAAGAGTTATTCTTAAGTTCTGCGTAACAGATTCCTTGATCGTTGCCTATATAGAAGTGAGTGGAGTCTACCTCCACGATAGCAGTGATAGATTTTCCTACATTGTTTTTTATCTGTTTGCTTTTTTGAGTCTTACTGTTATAGAGGTAAATGGTTTGATCGCTGCAAAGCCATATATTACTACCTTTATCAATAAAGCTGCAAGTGATGGGTGCGAATAAATGATCGGAAGCCTTCTGAGGAAGTTTAAAAACGATCTTATATTGATCGTGAATCTTATCGTAACGGAATATTTTGCCTTTTTTCCCTGTGATCCAAAGAACTCCCTCCTTATCAATGAACAGCCAATTGAGGTTCAAAGAAGAATTTACTTCTTCTTTTTTATCCATTAATTTATACTCTTTGAACTCCTTCCCGTTATATCGATCAATCCCCTCGTGAGTTAAGAACCACATATAACCTATATGATCTTTTTGAATGCAATAAACTCTTCGGTTGCTTAATCCATCTTCCACACTTAGATATTGGTAAGTTTGTGCAAAACATACCAATGGGTACAATAACAAAAGTAAAAGCCATATTTTCATAAAATAGGATACTTTAGAGATTACTGATACTTATTTAATGGTGGGAAAGTCATGCAAAAATAGTAAAAAAAAGGATATAAACAAATTTTGGCAATTGAATATCTGGTCCGTAAATAAAGAAAAAAGCTGTCGATTCGGTATGAATGACAGCTTTTTTATGAGATTTAAGCGATTTGCTTTACTTTATTTTCTCTTCAATCCATTTTTTAGCGTTCACAAAAGCTTCAATCCATGGAGTAACTTGATCGCTATTTTTGCGTTCAAGAGGATAGAAAGCATTCTGCCATGGGAAGATTGCTCGCTCAAGATGTGGCATCATTGCTAAATGACGTCCGTCTTCACTAGCTAAAGCAGCAACAGAATAATCGGAACCATTCGGATTAGCCGGATATTCATCATAGCTATAGGTTGCTACTACATTATATTTATCTTCTGCATAAGGCAATGAGAATTTACCTTCTCCGTGAGCTACCCAAATTCCTAACTTGCTTCCGCTTAATGATCCAAACATCACACTACGGTTGGTAGGGATGGTTACACCAATAAAGGTTGATTCGAATTTATGTGAATTATTGTGTAGCATCTTACCTTTTTTCTCGTGTTCAGGGTTGATCAGGCCAAGTTCCATCATGAGCTGACATCCGTTACAAATACCTAAAGATAAAGTATCTTGGCGAGCATAGAAGTTATCGAGAGCTTTTTTGGCTTTTTCGTTAAACAAGAAACCGCCTGCCCATCCTTTGGCAGAACCGAGAACGTCTGAGTTGGAGAAGCCACCACAATAAACAATCATATTCACATCTTCCAATGTTTCGCGTCCACTGATCAAATCGGTCATGGTTACATCTTTCACATCGAATCCTGCTAAGTAAAGTGAGTAAGCCATTTCACGTTCGCCATTTGTTCCCTTCTCACGGATGATTGCTGCTCGGATACCGCTTGCAGTACGGCGATCAGGACTGATGCCATATTGTGAGAACTTACCTTTGAATTCCGGCATGAATGCAAACTCGAGCGGTTGCATCTTGTAGTTTTCAAATCTTTGTTTCGCGCATCCGTTCATCGATTGTTTACGATCGAGCAAGTACGAAGAAGAGTACCATACATCACGCATGTAGTCGATGCCGAATTGGTAAGTTGCTTCATCCTTAGTAACAAGAATGTGACGCTCGTCGGTTGGTTGTCCAATCTTCACATAGCCGATGCCTGCATCTTCTAAAATAGTCTGAACCTCTTCTTTATGTTTATTGCTAACCTGTATTACAACACCAGGGTTTTCAGCAAATAATATCTTGATAAGATCTTGTTCTTTGATTTTGTCTAAGTTGATCTCAAGACCACCTTCTACATTAGCGAAGCACATCTCAAGTAAAGTTGTGATCAAACCACCTGCTGAGATGTCGTGACCTGCTAAGATTAAGCCTTTATGAACTAATTCTTGTACAGCAAGGAAAGCATCGCGGAAATATTCTGCGTCGTTGACAAATGGTACATCTTCACCAACTTTTCCTAATGACTGTGCAAAAGCAGAACCACCTAATCTGAGTTCGTCGAAGCTAAAGTCAACATGGTATAGAGTTGTTTTATCATCGTTCACAAGAACTTGAGGAACAACCTTCTTCACGTCGGCTACTTCACCGCCGGCAGATACAATGACAGTTCCCGGAGAGATCACCTTCTCATCATTGGGATATTTCTGGGTCATCGACAGAGAGTCTTTGCCTGTCGGAACATTGATCTGAAGAGTACAACAGAAATCGCTTAAGGCTTTAACTGCAGCATATAAGCGTGCATCTTCTCCCTCTTGAGAGCGACAAGGCCACATCCAGTTGGCAGAAAGTGAAACGCTGTCCAATCCTTCTGCAAGCGGAGCCCATACTAAGTTAGTGAGAGCTTCCGATACCGAAAGTACAGAACCGGCCGCAGGATCAGCTAATGCAGCTTGTGGAGCATGTCCGATAGAAGTAGCGATACCTTTCACTCCTCTATAGTCTAATGCAACTACACCGCAGTCGCTTAATGGTAATTGAATTTCTCCTTGGCATTGCTGACGAGCTACCTTACCGGTAACAGAACGATCGACCTTGTTAGTCAACCAGTCCTTACAAGCTACAGCTTCTAGTTGGAGGACATTTGTCAGATATTCATGAAGTTGCGATAATTCGTATTTAGGCATTTCATAATGACGCTCTACGGTTTTATCGATCATGTATGTTTTAGGCGAAGAACCAAACATCTGGTCGACTGCTAAGTCGAAAGGACGAGTGCCATCGGCTTGTTGGAATGAGAAGCGCTGATCGCCTGTTGTTTCGCCAACCACATACATTGGTGCGCGTTCGCGTTCAGCAATCTTGCGAACATGCTCGATAGAATCTTCTTTAATAAGAAGTCCCATACGTTCTTGCGATTCGTTCGCTATAATTTCTTTAGCAGATAATGTTTTATCTCCGATGGGCAATTTGCTCATATCGATCAGACCGCCACACTCTTCTACTAATTCTGATAGACAGTTAACGTGTCCAGCTGATCCGTGATCGTGGATAGAAACAATTGGATTGATTTCTTCTTCGCAGAGGGCACGAACAACATTGTTGGCGCGTTTTTGCATTTCTGCATTGGCACGTTGTACGGCATTCAGTTCGATGCCACTGCTATAACGACCGGTGTCGACAGAAGAGACAGATCCACCACCTAAACCGATACGGTAGTTATCTCCACCAATAACGACCACTTTGTTGCCCGATTCCGGAGAACCTTTTAGGCAGTCGCGCTTGGTGCCATATCCCACACCACCGGCAAGCATGATCACTTTATCGTAACCGTATGTTTCATTGTTTTCGGTATGTTCGAATGTTAATACTGAACCGCAGATAAGCGGTTGCCCGAACTTATTTCCGAAATCAGATGCACCGTTGGATGCTTTGATTAAGATTTGCTCCGGTGTTTGATACAACCATTTGCGTACTGGTAGGATTTCTTCCCATTCACGTTTTTCATCTGTACGAGGGTAGGAGGTCATATATACCGCTGTACCGGCTATCGGCCATGAACCTTTACCACCAGCCATACGGTCTCTGATCTCTCCTCCTGTACCTGTTGAAGCACCGTTGAACGGTTCAACTGTGGTCGGGAAGTTATGTGTTTCCGCTTTTAATGAAATGACGCTTTCGATCTCTTTTATCTGAAAGAAATCAGGTTTCGAGTGATCGGCAGGTGCAAACTGTTCGATGACCGGGCCTTGCGAGAAAGCAACATTGTCTTTGTAAGCAGAGATGATTTTGTTTGGGTTTTCTTGTGTAGTCTTCTTGATCATCTGGAACAAAGAAGATTCTTGTTCCACGCCATCGATGATGAATGTTCCTCCGAAAATCTTATGACGGCAGTGCTCAGAATTGATTTGCGCAAAACCAAAGACTTCCGAGTCGGTCAGTTTACGTCCTAAATCACTTTCCACTTTCTTTAAGTATTCCATCTCTTCTTGAGAGAGTGCCAGCCCTTCTTTTTCATTGTAAGCTTCTAGATCTTCAATGTAAATAATAGGCTCCGGTTGTCGATTTGTCGTGAATACATCTTGATTCAATCCTTTGTACATGCGTTGTAACATGGGATCGTAATCTGAATTTTCATCTTTAGCAGGGAAATATTCCTCGATGCGGAATATACCTTCAAGTCCCATGTTCTGGGTGATTTCTACAGCATTAGTACTCCAGGGAGTAATCATCTCCCGGCGTGGACCAATAAAATAACCATTTAGATTTTCGTTACTTTCCGGCATGGCTTCGCCAAAAAGCCAGCAGAGTTTATTACTATCATCAGTTGTGAGCTGGTGGTTACTCTCTACGGCAATCACGCTCTTGGAAGGGGTTCTGAAAAAAAGAATCATGTGTATATTTGTGATTTTACGAATTACGATTTTACGATGGAGGTTGTAACAGCCAAGCTCCTTCTCTTTTTCTTGTGTGCAAAGATAAGTAAATTCATTGGTGGGGAGAAAGATTTGAAGTGAAAAATAAATAATAGTTAATGAAATGATCCAGGTAAGTAACCGTATTCAAAGAATTGATCTAAATCGTTTGCCCGCTTGGATTTTTGCTTATAAATTTGCTCGATGTTTTAATATCGATGCTCAATAATGAAAATTGTACGACTTGTATCGAAAAAACGTTAACAGACTGTTTTTGTTCCATAAAAAAATGCGATATTTGCGCCATGATTCAAATGGAGACGATATTCGATATATTATTTAAGGGATTCATTATCGGCGTTGTTGTGTCTGCGCCATTGGGTCCTGTAGGAGTCTTGTGCATCCAGCGTACACTGAATAAAGGACGTTGGTATGGCTTTGTGACAGGCTTAGGAGCTGCTTTAAGTGATATTGCATATGCTTTATTGACGGGCTATGGCATGAGTTTTGTATTCGATTATATTAATAAAAATATATTTTATCTACAGCTTTTAGGAAGTATCATGCTGCTTCTTTTCGGATTGTATACATTTCGTAGTAATCCGGTGCAATCCATCCGACCTGCATCCACAAGTAAAGGATCGTATTTTCATAACTTCATAACAGCTTTTGCTGTCACGTTGTCTAATCCTTTGATCATATTCCTTTTTATCGGACTTTTCGCACGTTTTGCATTTGTACAACCGGGAGTGTTGGTTTTTGAAGAGATCACCGGTTACTGTGCGATTGCTTTAGGCGCTTTGACTTGGTGGTTCGGTATCACTTTCTTTGTTAATAAAGTTCGTACAAAGTTCAATCTACGTGGAATTTGGATATTAAACCGTGTGATTGGAAGCATTGTCATAATCGTTTCTATTATCGGCTTGATATATACTTTATTGGGAGAATCCATTTATTAAAAGAGCCATGAATCATATTGCACAGCAACTTAGAGAAAAAAATATAGCAGAGTATCTTATATACATGTGGCAAGAAGAAGATTTGATTCGTGCCAACGAATGTCGTATGGAACGAATTGAGGAAAATGTAATCGCCCGTTATCCTCAAGATCTTCAGTCGGCTATGCGTGAATGGTATGGGAACTTGATAACCATGATGGAGGAAGAGGGTGTTAAAGAGTGCGGACATTTGCAGATTAATAAAAATATTATTCTTAATCTCACTGATCTGCACAACCGATTGATCCGTTCGCCCAAGTTTCCATTTTATAGCGCTGCTTATTTCAAAGCATTGCCTTTTATTGTCGAACTTCGAAATAAAAATGATAAAAAAGACGAGCCTGAGTTAGAGACTTGTTTTGAAGCTCTTTATGGTATATTTCTTCTTCGTTTACAGAAGAAATCGATTAGCGAAGGTACCATTAAGGCTGTTGAAGCAATTTCTAGTTTTCTTTCTATGTTAGCTAACTATTATGAGAAAGATAATAAGGGCGAGTTAAAAATTGAAGATTAAATGAGAATACTGGTTACTGGAGCCGGAGGGCAGCTCGGAAATGAGTTGCGGGTTCTTGCAAAAGAAAATCCTCAATATGTTTATTTCTTTACCGATGTAAACGATTTGGATATATGCAATGAACAAGCTGTTTGTGAGTATGTTACAGACCATCATATTGATCTGATTGTGAATTGTGCGGCTTATACAGCTGTGGATAAGGCCGAAGATGATAAAGAAGCCTGTTACCGCATTAATCAAGAGGCTCCGGGTATTCTAGCCCGTACAGCTCAGGCTAATGGTGCAGCTATCATACATATCTCTACCGATTATGTTTTCGACGGGACGGCTTTTTATCCTTATAATGAGGAGGCTATTCCTTCCGCTAATTCTATCTATGGGCATACAAAGCTAGGAGGTGAGAAAGAGGTGATGCAGAATTGTCAGAAGTATGTAATCATTCGAACGGCTTGGTTGTACTCTACATTCGGTAACAATTTTGTAAAGACTATGATTCGGCTTGGAAAAGAACGGGATGCTTTGAATGTAGTTTTTGATCAAATAGGAACCCCTACTTATGCAAACGATTTGGCACGGGCCATTTTTGCGATTATTAATAAAGGACTGATCAACGGTATTTACCACTTCTCAAACGAGGGGGTATGCTCTTGGTACGACTTTGCGTTGGCTATTCATCGGATAGCGGGTATACGCACTTGTAAAGTGTCGCCCATACATACGAAAGATTATCCGGTAAAAGCGAACAGACCACATTATTCCGTTCTTGATAAAACGAAAATTAAAACAACGTTTGGCATTGATATTCCTCATTGGGAAGAGAGCTTGAAACGATGCATTGACTTATTGTGATTTATGGCAGATAATACAGAAATTCAGAGAAGGCGTACATTCGCTATCATTGCGCATCCAGATGCGGGTAAGACATCTTTAACCGAGAAGCTTTTGCTCTTTGGTGGACAGATCCAGGTTGCGGGTGCTGTTAAAAGTAATAAAATAAAGAAAACCGCGACTTCCGACTGGATGGAAATCGAGAAACAACGTGGTATTTCGGTTACAACTTCTGTGATGGAGTTTGACTATAAGGATTACAAGATAAATATTCTGGATACTCCTGGACACCAGGATTTTGCCGAGGATACTTATCGTACATTGACAGCAGTAGATAGCGTTATTATCGTAGTGGATGGTGCGAAAGGTGTTGAAACGCAAACACGTAAGTTGATGGAAGTTTGCCGTATGCGTAATACGCCGGTAATTATTTTCGTGAATAAGATGGACCGTGAAGGTAAAGACCCATTCGATCTGTTGGATGAACTTGAAGAGGAATTAATGATTCAAGTCCGTCCTTTGTCGTGGCCGATTGAGCAAGGTCCCCGTTTCAAAGGTGTATATAATATTTATGAGCAGAAACTAGACCTTTATCAGCCTTCTAAGCAGGTTGTTACTGAAAAGATTGCCATTGATATCGCTACAGAAGAATTAGACAAACAGATTGGTAAAACGTTAGCTGACAAATTACGTGGTGATCTGGAACTTATTGAAGGAGTCTATCCGGAGTTTGATATAAACTCATATTTAGCTGGCGATTGTGCTCCTGTTTTCTTTGGATCTGCATTAAATAACTTTGGTGTTCAGGAATTATTAAACTGCTTCGTGGAAATCGCGCCTAGTCCTCGTGTTGTAGGAGCGGAGGAACGAGAAGTGAAGCCTGAAGAACCTAAATTTACAGGTTTTATCTTCAAAATTACGGCGAACATTGACCCTAATCATCGTTCTTGTGTGGCATTCTGCAAGATCTGTTCGGGAAAATTTGTACGTAACGCTCCATATTTCCATGTGCGACATGGTAAATCAATGCGTTTTTCATCACCTACTCAGTTTATGGCACAGCGCAAAACTACCATCGATGAGGCTTATGCCGGCGATATTATTGGTTTGCCTGATAACGGCACCTTTAAGATTGGTGACACACTGACTGAGGGCGAAATGTTGCATTTTAGAGGTTTGCCAAGTTTCTCTCCAGAAATGTTTAAATACATTGAGAATGCCGATCCGATGAAGCAAAAACAATTGGCAAAAGGAATTGATCAGTTGATGGATGAAGGTGTTGCACAACTTTTTGTTAATCAGTTTAATGGTCGTAAGATAATTGGAACAGTCGGACAACTGCAATTTGAAGTCATTCAGTATCGCTTGTTGAATGAGTACAACGCTTCTTGTCGTTGGGAGCCGGTTAGTTTGTATAAAGCTTGCTGGATTGAGAGTGATGATCTGGAAGAATTGGAAGCATTTAAAAAACGCAAATATCAATATATGGCGAAAGATCGCGATGGACGTGATGTGTTTTTGGCGGACTCAGGTTACGTGCTTCAAATGGCACAGATGGATTTTAAAAAGATTAAGTTCCATTTTACAAGTGAGTTTTGATGTATTTACTAAAAGTCAGTTTTATATATTGTAATTGACAACTTTTAAAATATATGCGAGCCATTGATCTAAAAAATATCAATGGCTTTTTCATTGATGAAGGTAAAGGGAAGGTCGTTAATAATCCTGAATATTAAAGACCACTGAGCTTATTAATTGAAATATATCTTTTATATTTATAGAACTATACGAAACAGGATCTGCAATATGATCCTGTTTTGTTTAATTGCCTGAATGTATAATATGAATGAAATCATGAAAAAATTAGCCTTTGTGTTTTGCTTTGCTTGTGGACTGAATATGCAAGCACAGAATGTACTTAAAACAGCAAATTGGGAAATGCATATATCTAACAACGGGTGTTTGGAAAGATTAGTATTTAATCAAAAGCAAAATAAAGACACCATCCCGTTTTTTAACAAGAGCACTCATGCCGGTCCCTCATTTTATGTCCGTTCTGAGAATCATAACATCAATGGTAAATGGATCCCCAATGGCAGATACTCTTATCAGTCGGATATAAATGGGATCAGATGTAATCTGACTTATCTGGTAAATAAAGGATGTCCTGCTATCAAAGTGAAGCTTACAAATCTTTCGAATGTGATTTTTCAACCTCAAAAAGCGGGTTTGAAAATGGGAGTAGATACTTATATGGATAAGTATCCCGATTGGTTTGATAAGTATTTCCCTACTCTAATGCGGAATGAAAAGACGCATTTCTACGGATACTTGCAGAATCCTAATGAACATACTCTCGCCATTGTATCGGAACAGCCTATTGCTTCTTGGAGTGTGGATTATAATTTGGGTTATCAAGATCCTGCTCCTCATTGGTTTATGGGACATCGTATCGAGTCGCTGAATTTAGATCTGTTGAATTGCTTGCCTCTTCCCGATCGTCATCCTCAGAATTTATACCAACTTAAAAAGAATGAATCGAAAGAATGGATGATTACTTTTGTCAATGTAGGTACTTTGGATAATTTGGAAACTGCTTTGTCGACTGTTGCTTCCATTCCTTTGATTCGGATGGAGCAAACTTCTTATCGCCCCGGAGAAGAAGCTTCTTTTACTGTAATCGCCAAAGAACCGAAGATATCTGTTACAAATGATAAAGGTGTTTCTTTGTCACCTATAGTTACCAATAAAGGAGATCGAACGGTTGTGAAAGTTGTTCTTCCCAGTGTTGGTCTTTACACAGTTAAGATTCAATCCGGCGATAAAGAGGCGGAAGCCATCATAGACGCTCATCATACTTGGGAATGGGCTTTTGATAAAGCTCGTGAAGCAACCTTAAAATATCACCAAAAGCCAACGTCGCATGCTGAGAGTTGGTATGGTTTCTATTCGGCTTTTATTGCAGCGAAATATTTTCCGCAGTCGGGTCTTGATAAACAGGTAGATGATTATTTCGATTTACTGTTTAATAAGTTGCATGATAAAGATAAGATGGTGCCACTTTATCTGCCAAATCGTATCCAAAACACATCAACAACTATCGGCATGCTTGTTGACCGTTACGAGGCACATGGTCGTATCAAAGATTTAGAGAACGCATCTCGATTGGCCGATTGGTTGATAGAGAACTGGCAACGTAAGGATGGTGCATACTTCAATCATGGAGTGGTTTATACGAGTGTCATTTATGTGGCAAAGAGTATCCTTGAGTTATCGGTTGCAGAGCAGAATGCTGTCCGCTTAGACGGAAAGTGGGAGGTTGTAGCTAAAAGACATTATGATTCCGCGAAGAAGGCAATCGATCAGTTGGTTCGTTCCCAAGGAAACTTCGAAACTGAAGGGGAGATGACATTCGAAGATGGTATGATTTCTTGTTCGGCTCTTCAAATAGGGATGTTGGCACTCATGCAAAAGGATGCAAATGCGAAGAAGCATTATACAGATGCGATGCTGAATATTCTCAATAGTCATAGTTGTCTGACTCAGCTTCGTGTGCCCGACGCTCGTCGCCGACAAGGAACTATGCGTTATTGGGAAGCACAATATGATGTTTTTATGCTCCCTAATATGTTTAATTCACCTCACGGCTGGAGCGCATGGCGTGCATATGCTACTTATTATGCTTATTTGCTGACGGGTGAGGAGAAGTGGCTTTTGCAAACGTTCAATGCTATGGGTGCTTTTATCAATCTACTTGATTACAGAAATGGAGATCTCAGATGGGCTTTTGTTGTAGATCCTTATGTGGAGGCAGAGCAAGCTTGTAGTGCTGATACCAAAGTAACTTTCAGTGATCTAAGCTTTGGTAATCCACATCCGAGATTGTATGATACCCGCCATTTTATTTTTGGTGAGCAGTATGTAAATATGATCAGTGATTGGCAGACTGTGAATTCACAAGATAACGATGTGCACGAAGTCTTTAAATGTATGGGAGAAACGGTTCTAACGAATGCTTTCATTGTAGAACGTGCGGATGGAACTGTTATTGGATATAATTGTAAGGTGAAAAAGAATGGTAGAAAACTAATCGTCGTTCCTGATGAGAAGCAGATCACTCATTTGCATGTAAATGTAAAAAATGCCTTCGATATTCAGTTTTGTGGAAAAAATAAACAGCTTGGTGGTCAGACATTAGAATGGTTATTCTGAAAATTCCTCTGACTTGGAAAATAGATCCGAATAATCTGTTTGGTTTATTCGGATTTACTTTTTGTTTATTCATACGGGTGGTTGATTGTTTTTTGGGGAGTCAGTCGTTATTCTACTGTATTATTGCTGTGCCAGGTTTATAAAGAGAATATAAAAAAGAAGGTTTCATTTGCCCATTCTAAGGTGGACAAATAAAACCTTCCTTTTTAAAGATCTTACTGAGTAAGATCTTTTATTCACTCACAACTTTACGATATTCAGCTACTGCCATCTTTTCAGCTAGATAGGCATTAATCAAACTCGAATGGGCTTGCGTCCATGCCAATTGAGAGGATAGGACATCCGCCATACTTGCTTTTCCTTCATTATATGAGAAGGTAACCAGACTTAAATTTTCTTCAGCTAAGTTTATATTTTCCTTGGCTGTATTCACCTGAAATTCGGTCTCCTTCAGTTTCGTTATTGCACCCGCTAACTCTTCTTTTATGTTGTCTGTTACATAACTCTGTTGAAGTTTCTGAATGTTTATATAAGCTTTATGCTGACGACTGGTCTTGAATCTTGCTCCCCAACGGAAAATAGGAACATTCAGATTCACTCCTAAAATAGGAGTGAAAGATACATCATATCCCATATTGGGTGAGCTGGTCGCCCATCCTCCACTTAAGAACATATTCAGTTGAGGGTTGTACTGACTTAATGCGGCTTTCCGTTGAGCTTCACTTTTTTGTATGGAAATCTCGCTGCTTGCATACTCTGCTCTTCGTTGCAACACATCGTCAAGTGTCAGTATGCTAACCTGCGTAGGAGCAATGCTGATATCGGATAGACTGTCGACTGGTGCTTCAGGATCTATCCCCATTAATCTGTTTAGCTTTTGTAATGCTAATGAATAATTCTGACGGGCAATGATGTGCTGAAGTTCGGCCTCTTTTAGTCGGGTAGAGATCATCAGCATGTCTGTACGACTGATAGAACCATTTGTGAATCGGTCATTAATAATATCGAATTGCTGCTTTACAATTTTCTTATATTCTTCTGCCGATTGAAGCATTGCTTGAGAGGCAGATGCATTCCAATAAAAAGCATCACTTTGATAATAAATCTGATCGAGGGTTAGTTCTTCGCTTAACTGATCGAGCTTTTCATCAGCTTTTGCTATTTTATGCTGTGCTCTCAAGGCACCTCCTGCATAGATCGGTTGTGCTAGAACGAATACGCCTTGATAAGTATGATTTCTGTATTGACCTACAGGCTCATTCCAAGCGTTGAGTTCTTTCATGTTTAAAGTTCCTTCCGCATTAAAATCTATTCTGGGAAGATAACCGGTGTAGGCAACTTTTCTTGCTTCGGTTGCAGCCATCGTCTGCATTTTCTTCTGCTTCAGGACTTGACTATATGCTTCTACTTTCTCTCTATATTGCTCTTGGGTTAGTTGAGGCTTTTGTGCTTCAACAACCAGCCCAATGAGCAAAAATAATATGGTAATAATTTTGGCTTTCATCTTTCTTATTCTTTTATTTTATGAATTGCGCAATACGCTACAGGTAGTACAAATAATGTAAGTGCTGATGCAACTAACAATCCACCCATGATAGTTGCTGCCATGCCACCAAACATTGCATCAAATAGCAAAGGCATCATACCTAGGATGGTTGTTCCGGAAGCCATAGCGACGGGAACAATACGGCTGGTTGTTGCACTGATCACTGCTTCTTGTGGAGCTTTACCCGATTGCATGTCAATATCTATTTGATCCACCAGAACAATAGCATTCTTGATGTTCATACCAATCAACCCTAACAAGCCCAATATACCGAAAAAGTCGAATGACTTGCCCAATATTAATAAACCGGAAACCACACCAATGAAAATCAGAGGTAGCATCAACAAGATGACTGTTGGCTTGCGATAGGTCCTAAATAAAAGAAGCAGGGTAATGAACATCAACAAGAATGTTAATGGTAGGTTTTTTGCTAATGCTTCGTTCGATTCGACCTGACTTTCTTGTTCTCCAAAATACTTGAGTGTATAACCTTCGGGTATTTTGATTTCTTTTTGAACCTTTGACCATATTTCATTGAAAGCAGCAATAGGGTTTACGTCGCGAGCAGGGTCACATTGAGCCATCATCACCATTTGGCGATTGTAGTTTCTTACGTTAGAAAATTTATACTGGAAATCGAACTCTTGTACAACTTGCTCCAGACTTGTTGCTTCGTTTTTGCTACCAAACACAGGAAGTGTCCGTAAATCGTTGATGCGGAAAGAATCTGATAGATTTTCTTTCAATAAAATAGGCAGCACTTGATCGCCCTCTCTATATTCACCTAAAGTCATCCCTGTTGTTCCAATCTGAATACTTTGAGCCATTTTTTGTCGGGAGATACCCAGTGGTTGTGCCCGTTCAGGACTATAAATCGGTTTCCACACTGGTATTTTGTTTCCCCATGAGTTGCGGATATTAGTCACATTCTGACTTTGATGCATGATAGCTAAAGCTTGATTAGTCAAAGCAACCAACGTGTCAACATTCGGACCAATGAATCCGATTTCGATCGACGATTCCACTCCTGGAGAAAGTTTAAATAAACTTGTTCGTGTCAATGCATTGGGGTAGTTTTCTCGCATATACTTATCGAAAGCAGCCTCATATTCCTTAGTGTGTTCACTATCCTTTAGTTCGATTAATATATTGGCAAAGTTGGGTTTGGGGCCAACTGAACTGGATGAAAGATAGTAACGTAAGGGTGTGTTTCCGAAAGTGATAGAAACTTTCTTTACTTCAGGAAGCTTAAGTAGATAAGCTTCAACGGCTTTCATCTCTTTCGATACATAGTTGATGCTATAACCATCGGGATAAAAAACATCTGCTCTGAAATATGGTTTATCTAATGATGGAAAGAAGTTTTGTGGCATGAGCCCCATGACAACTAAAGAGACAATGAATACTCCAACTACTGAAACTAGTGTGAGTGTTTTTCTTTTTATCAGTTTTCCTAGTAATGAAGCAAACTTATGATAGAACGGTTTATCATATGGATCCTTTGAATCATCTCCTGCACTTGATTTAAGAATGAAGTTGCCGAAAACCGTTGTTTGAGTTAAAGCTAAAACCCAACTTAAACCCAGTGAAATGGCCAATACAATGAATAATGGCTTGACAATTTCTGCTACGGATGAAGGTGCCAGATAAAGCGGTAAGAAAGAGCAGACAGCAATGAAGGTCGCTCCAAGTAAGCCCCACTGAGGTCCGGTTGCTCCGTCAATCAAAGCTTTCCTTCGGTCTATTCCACGTGCGATTGCTATTTGTGCATTATCGGTCACCACAATTGCATTATCCACAAGCATTCCCATCGCAATGATAAAGCCTGCTAAGGATGTTCTGTTCAATCCCACACCAAAGAAGGACATGATCAGTAATGTTCCGCCGATAGAGAATATCAATGAAGATCCGATCAGTACCCCTGCACGTAGGCCCATTACCATCATGATAATGACAATTACGATAAGTATCGATTCAATCAGGTTGATAATAAAACCGTTGTTAGCATCTTTGGCAATTTGGTTTTCGAGATATATATCTTCCAATTGTAAGCCAATGGGTATCAAAGGCATTATTTCTGTCAGTTTTTTCTCTACCAGTTCGCCGGTTCTAACAACATCACGTTGCAGATCGGTTGATATACCAATACCGATTGCCCGTTTGCCATTTACTCGCATAATAGTTGCAGGTGGGTCGAGGTAACCTTTTTCAATGACAGCTAAGTCACCTAATTTTATTTGACCGTTCTTGGTAGTCAAAACTTGATTTCGAAGATCGTCGACAGTGGTATACATACCATTTGCCACGATTCTCAGTTGCTGCTTGTCGGCGCTGATTTCTCCGGTATTGATGATTTGGTTCTGCGATTGAAGCAGAGTTGATAACTGATTGGGGTCTATTCCCATACCGGCAAGTTTATTAACCGATACAAAAACATTAATAACTTCAGTTTGAGTTCCAAAAAGCGCTACTTTCATAACGCCTTCGGTAGTAACAACCTGTGTTTTTATTCTTTCGGCCCAGTCGCGCATTTCTTTGTACGAGAATCCGTCATCTGCAGTAAGGGCATAATAAATACCAAAAACGTCTCCAAAGTCATCGGATACGGTTGGCAGGGAAGCACCGGAAGGTAATTGATTTTGAATATTTAAAATTTTACGTCTTAGTTCATCCCATTTTTGTGGAATTGAGCTAGCCGGTAAATAGGGTTGTAATTCAAAACTGATCTTCGACACGCCATACATAGACTCTGATTTAATCTTATATACGTCGTTCATACTTTGTATTTCACGAGAGATCGGCTCGGTAATCAACCGTTCTACCTCTGCCGGTTCAGCGCCGGGATAGCGAGTAATGATTACGGCTGTTTTAATGACAAAGGGAGAATCTTCTTTTTTCCCAAGTTTCCCGAAAGAGTAGATTCCTCCAATCAATAATACTGCCAGAAAGAAATAGATAATTTTAGTGTTATCTAGTGAATATTTGGCCAGATTCATAATGATGTTGGTTAGTGGTTAACAATGAATAATAACTGATTTGTAAATGTAAGGTGACCCTCTGCTGAGGTCGATGAGGATACCTATCTACAGGTTATTGTACCTCTTTTACGGTTTCCCCTTCTACAAGCTGATACACACCTGCTATTACAATCTTTTCTCCCGCTTTCAGACCGTCTGAAACCAAAACTTGCGATTCGGCTGTTGGAGCACTAACTTTAATCTCTCGGCGGTTAACCTTATTTCCGTTCAGAATCCATACAAATGTTTTATTACTATTTGTTTCACCAAAAACAGCAGTCATTGGGATAACTGTCCAATCTTTCTTTACAAACGGTCCCATGTCCGCATTGAAACGAATTCGACAAGTAAACCCCGGCTTAATCTCATACAATGAATGGTTGAATGTCAAATCATCAATGGTTATAGTAACTGGAATTCCTGTTCCATTGGCGGATACATCTAAGTATTCTTCTAGTTTGGCCGTAAAGATATGTCCTGGGTAAGTGTCGAACTCCACTGAAAATTGTGGATCTTTCGTTTTCATCAAAAATAAGTATGCATCAGGTATTGTAAATTTGATGCGAAGATTCTTGGTATTAACCAATTGTACAATCGCTTCTCCCGAATTGACTCTTTGATAGTTCTCTACGAATCTTTTCTCTATAGAACCATCGAAAGGTGCAACCAGTTTGGTATCGCGCATATTGTTACCTGATAACTCAAATTCGGATTTCGCTTTTTGATAATTTGATAGACTGATTTCATACTCTTGCACTGAGATGGCTTGTCTGGAGAGTAAACGTTTATTTCTTTCTACTTGAGCCGCTGCTGTTTCATAGGCTGTTTTAGTTGCAGCATATTGTAGTGAAATGTCTCGGGGGTCGATGGTTGCGATTAACTGCCCTTTCCTAACTTTTTGTCCCTCGATAATTGGCAGACTAATTATCTGTCCATTTACACGGAAAGCTAATTTTACGTAGTTAACTGCTTCTACAATACCTGAAAAATCTTTGCTGATTAGAGATCTAGATTCTGCAGTTGCTGTTTTTACTGGTCGAACTATCGTGGGTTTTGTTTGAGACCCTTGACCGCAGCTAGCTAATAGTACAATGGCTATTAGCAATAAATTGTTCTTCTTCATAAGTTGTTTGTTTCTTAGATTTATAAGTTTTTATTGTGCACATAATAAACGACGCTTCAATTGTACGCTCCCCTTACTCCAATTATAAGAAACACATTCGACTATTGAATGGGTATGATTAGTTTGTTTCCTTTTTCAAGTTTATAAACATTTGTATAGATCATTATGTTTAGTGATAAGTTGTTTAATAGTTCAATATTTATTTCTTTTTTATCTACCCGTATCCGTAGCGAATAGTTTTGAAAATATAATTGAAATGTATAGCTCTCCCATTTGTCTGGAATGACGGGAGAGAGTGAAAGTGTCTTATTGTTTTCTATTCTCATACCTGCAAAACCAAATACAATAGCTAACCAACTGCCTGCCATGCTGGTAACGTGAAGCCCTTGTTCCAGCTCGTTGTTATAATCATCCAGATCGAGTCGGGTAGCGTGCAAGAATAGTGAATAAGCTTTTTCAATATCCCCAATGCGAGCAGCCAAAATAGAGTGAACAAACGGTGAGAGCGAAGATTCGTGTACCGTTTTAGGTTCGTAGAAATCAAAATTTCTTTTGATCGTATTGAGATCAAAATGATGGCTGTAAAGATAGATCCCCAGCAAAACATCACTTTGTTTAATATAGCAGGAACGTAGGATCCTATCCCATGACCAATGTTGATTGATCGGACGTTCATCGGCTGGAATCTCTTCCGCAGTTTTCAGTTCTTTGTCAAGATATCCGTCATGTTGGATAATGATTCCCAACTCTTTATCTTCTGGTAAATATAGATGATCAATAATCTCCTGCCAATGAGTAATCTCAGAATTCTGGAAGTTAGTTGTTCGCCGTATTCGGGCATAATCATCCGGATATTGTAGAGCAACGATTGCAATATGCTCTATAGTAGATCGAAGAGTCTGCATGCATGAAAAATTAGTGTACCAGTTATTGTCCACGTTATTTTCATATTCATTCGGACCGGTTACCCCTAATATTACATATTTTTGTTTGGGAACCGAAAAAGAAACTCTTTGGCTCCAGAAACGACAGATAGCAATCAACATCTCAAGACCGTAACTGGCTAT
>Ga0114938_1000770_pt1 | contig 23340 bp, 18 predicted proteins | sample AshMeaBigSpring_FD_88675 | JGI IMG/M metagenome (GOLD analysis project Ga0114938, IMG submission 88675) | Groundwater microbial communities from Big Spring, Nevada to study Microbial Dark Matter (Phase II) - Ash Meadows Big Spring | ecosystem: Environmental > Aquatic > Deep subsurface >...
ACCCGACGGCTCAGCACAGGCGACACCAAACGAGAAGCACTACGAGCCCTCAAACGACGCCTCTCCGACGTCGCCTACCGCACCATGCTCCAAGATGCACTCAACCCACCTCAAGCCGCCCCCACCAGGGCCGCTTGACATAGGAGAAACTCGTGACTCGTCGATCCGAGGAGCCGAGCCGTGACTACACCCGGTGATCCCGATGGCGACACGCGGCAACGGGCTCGCCTGGCGGTGCTCACCGCCGTCATCGACGGTGACGCCGGCGCCGCACTCGACGTGGTGAGCGGGCTGATGGCCGAGGGGATGTCCTTCGAGTCGCTGCTGTTCGAGGTCATCGCCCCGCTGCAGACCGATGTCGGGCTGCGCTGGCAACGTGGTGACGTCGGCATCGCCGAGGAACACGCGGTCACCGGCGCCATCGAGACCCTTGTCGCCCTTCTCGCCGGCTCCCTCTCCAACCCTACCGAGGGACGGCACGTCGTCGTCGCCTGCGCCGAGGGCGACACCCACTCGCTTCCAGCCCGCATGGTGGCCGCTTACCTGCTGTACCTGGGGTGGCGGGTCACCTTCCTGGGATCGAGCGTGCCTGCGGCCGATCTCGGCTCCTACCTCAGCGAACTCCGTCCGCATGCGCTCGTCCTGTCGTGCGCCATCGTCACCTGTCTCCCCGGCGCCCGTGCCTCGATCGAAGCCGCCCATCAGGCGGCTGTCCCTGTGCTGGCCGGTGGCCGCGGCTTCGGCGCCTCGCCCGAGCGGGCGCACCGGCTCGGTGCGGATGGATGGGTGCAGGACCCTCATGACATCGACGAGATGCTGCGGAGCTGGGAGCCTGACCCCGCGGCCGCCGAGACGGGAGCGCTCGACCCGACCGAGGACATGCTCACCCTGGAGCGGGGGCGACTCGACATCCTCGCCGAGGCGGTCGGGGCGGCCATGCGGTCGGACGGCGAGGATCTCGCCCGGCAGGGCCAGGTGCGCACCGATCTCTCGCTGCTGTTCGATGCGATGCTGGCGGCGTTGCTGGTCGGCGATCCCGGTGTCATGAGCGACTTCGGCACCTGGCACCGCTCGCTGGTGTCGCCGACCCATGGCGCCGGCGCCACGGCATCGATCGTCGCCGCCCTCGAGACGGCCGTCGCCCCCCACTCGCCGGCAGCGGCAAGTTACCTCGCCGAAGCAAGGCGCGCCGTTGCCACGCCAGCCTGATCGCATCGCCGCCAACCCGACCGCCGGGACCAATGGCCCTGTCGCCACCACCATCGTCGTGGTTACCTGAGCCAGTTGAGGGTCTGGAAGGGGCGCTGCCAGGTGAGACGCAGATAACGGCGGCATCTCCCTGCGACCACCCCTTCCGGACCCCTCGCCGCATCCATCCGGACCAGCCGTAGGCTCCGTACCTCGCACAGGGCGCCACGACCGAGCCGGGGACGGATGGCATTGGCAAATCCAATCGACGGGCTGCGTGACCGCATCGCCGGTACGACGGCGGGGCTGTTCGCCCATGCCCCCTACCCGCTCGGTCACACGCTCGGCTACCGGGGCGACCCAGGGCTGTTCGGTCCGGCGTCTGCGACGTGGCCGATCATGGGCGATGTGGCGACGTTCATCGGTGGGATCCGCGCCCTCATCGTTCAGGCCGCTCACCCCGAGGTTGTCGCAGGTGTCCATGACCACTCCGCCTACCGCACGGACCCGCTCGGACGGCTCTCCCGCACGTCGGCCTATGTGAACGCCACCGCCTTTGGCGCCATCCCCGAGGTCGAGCACGCCGTCGGGTTGGTGCGCCGCCGCCACGCCCCCGTCACTGGGACGTCGCACCGGGGCAGGCCATACTCCGCCGCCGACCCGGCGATGGCCGCCTGGGTGCACAACGCCCTCACCGACTCGTTTCTTGTCGCCTACCGGGTGTTCGGCCCGCGGCGGATCACCGACGGCGAGGCCGATCAATTCGTCGTCGAGCAGACACGGGTGGGGGCGCTGCTCGACGCCGCTCCGCTGCCGGACGGGGCGGCGGGACTTGCGGCGTGGATCGCCGACCATCCCGAGGTTGGTTCGTCGCCAGGGATGGCCGATGCGATGGCGTTCCTGCGCACGCCTCCGCTTCCCTTCGCGGTGCGGGTCGCCTACCGCGTACTGTTCGCCGCTGCCGCCGCCACCGTGCCCACCAGGCTCCGCAGCGTCCTCGGGCTGCGCAGGGTGCCTGGGGCCATCCTCGCCGGGAAGACGTCGATGGCGCTTCTTCGCTGGGCGCTGGGGTCGTCGCCGTCGTGGCACCTCGCCCTGCTCAGGGTTGGGGCGGCGGTGCCTGCCGGGGTGTTCCGTCAGCCGCTGCGGTCTGGGTCGGCTGAGGTAGACACGGCCGACTGAGACGGAGGAGATCTCAGACAGCCGCACCCGGCCGGAGCATGACAACAGGGATCTCCCGCTCCGTGCGTCGCTGGTATGCGGCGTATGCCGGGTAGGCGGCGACCGCCCGCTCCCACAACCGGTCCCGCTCCGTCCCGACCACGGTCTCCGCCGTGACCCTGAGACGGCGCCCGGGCAGCTCGACCTCAGCCGCCGGGTCGGCGAGCAGGTTGCGGTACCAGTCCGGATGGACGTCGCGCCCGCCAAACGAGGCAAAGACAACGAGACGCTCACCGTTCCCCAGGTAGAGGAGCGGCACCGTGTGGCGGTCGCCGCTGCGTCTGCCGGTGGAGGTGAGCAGCAGGATGTCGTTTGCCGCCATCCGTCTGCCCAACCGGCCGCCACTCCACCGGAAGACCGCCGCGTGGACCTGGGAGAGCCGGCGTACGGTGGCGTCCCTCACGACCGACTCTTGGCAACGAGCTTGCGCTCGCTCTCGGTGAGGAACCGCTTGCGGACCCGGATCGCCTTCGGGGTCGCTTCCACGAGCTCGTCATCGCCGATCCACTCGATTGCGGTCTCGAGCGTCATCTCGCGCGGTGGTTTGAGCTTGATCGCCTCGTCGGCCTGGTGGGTGCGGATGTTGGTGAGTTGCTTGCCCTTTGCCGGGTTGACCACCATCTCCTCGGGTCGGGACGCCTCGCCGACGATCATGCCTTCGTACACGTCTGCGCCGGGGAGGATGAACAGCTCGCCCCGCTTTTGCAGGTTGTCGAGCGCAAACGCCGTAGCCGCTCCCTGCCGATCGGCCACCATCGCCCCACCCGACCGCTGGGGCATCGGCCCCGCCCACGGCATCCAGCCGGCGTGGTGCTGGTGGATCAGCGCCGTGCCTCGGGTGGCGGTCATCAGCAGTGAGCGGAACCCGATCAGACCACGGGCCGGTGCCTCCACCGAGACAATGGTGCGTCCAGGGTCGCCAGGGCGGAGGTCGGTGACCTTGCCCCGTCGCGGCGCCACCGCCTGGGTGACCGTGCCGACGTGCTCGTCTGGGACATCCACGACGGCGCGCTCGACCGGCTCGTTGGGGACGCCGCCGATCTCGCGGATGATCACCTCCGGACGGCTCACCTGAAGCTCGTAGCCCTCGCGACGCATCGACTCGATGAGCACCGCCAGCTGGAGCTCGCCACGACCGGCGACCTCGATCACCTCTGGCGACGAAGTCGCCCCGATGCGGATCGACACGTTGCCGAGCACCTCGCGCTCGAGCCGCTCCCGGATCTGGCGGGAGGTGACAAATCGCCCGTCCCGACCGGCCAGCGGCGATGTGTTGACCCCGAACGTCATCCGCAGCACCGGTTCGTCGACCTCGATCCGTGGCAGCGGCTTGGGATCGATGGGGTCGGCGAGGGTATCCCCGATCTCGACTTCGGGGAAACCGGCGACGACGAACAGATCGCCTGCGGTGCGGGCGGCGACCTCGACCCGCCTCAGCCCGGCAAAGCCGAGGAGCTGGGTCAGCCGGCGGCGCAGCGGTGGCTCGTCCTCGGAGGCATGGCACAACGCCACCGGCTCGCCGCTGCGCAGCGTGCCCTCGATGACCCGACCGATGGCGAGCCGCCCCAGGTAGTCGGAGGCGTCGAGGTTGGTGACGAGCGCCTGGAGCGGGGCGTCCGGGTTGCCCGAGGGCGCCGGGATGGTGGCGACGATGGTGTCGAGCAGCGCCGTCATCCCGGCGTCGGCGTCCGGCAGCCCGACCCCGACGATGCTGCGGCCGTCGCGGGCGACCGTCGAGACGATGGGGAACTCGATGTGCTCGTCTGCCGCCTCGAGGTCGAAGAACAGCTGGTAGATCTCGTCGACCACGGCGTCGGTGCGAGCGTCGGGACGGTCGACCTTGTTGACCACCACCACCGCGGGAAGATGCCGCCCCAGCGCCTTTGACAGCACATACCGGGTCTGCGGCATCGGCCCGTCGGCGGCGTCGACCAGGAGCAGCACGCCGTCGACCAGGGCCAGCGCCCGCTCCACCTCGCCGCCGAAGTCGGCGTGACCGGGGGTGTCGACCAGGTTGATCCGGGTGCCGCCCCACTCGATGGAGGCCGCCTTGGCGAGGATGGTGATGCCCCGTTCCCGCTCCTGGTCGGTGGAGTCGAGGATGCGGTCGACCCGTGCCTCGTGATCGCTGAAGACACCTGCGGCGCGCAACATCGCATCGACCAGGGTGGTCTTGCCGTGGTCCACGTGCGCGATCAGCGCAACATTGCGAAAGGAGGCGCCCGACATGGCGCCAAGGATGGTACCGGTGCCGCAGCCCCCCGGGTTCGTGTGTTCGGCAGTGCGCCGCCGCCCCGGCACGGGCCGACGGGGCCTAGGCTGAGGTGCGAACGGCCGAATGACGTGCACTACAGGGGGTTCCTCGATGAAGCGGATATGGGTCGTGTTGGCGCTCGTGCTCGCAGCGTGCGGGGGTGGGGAGGCCACGGACACCACAACCGCCGACCCTGGTGCGGCAACCACCACTGCGGGCGGGGGGGCCACGACCGCCGCCGCAACGCCAGACGCCACAACGACGACGGTCGGTGACAGCGGCGAAGACGACGACGGCGGGACGGTCAGCTTCGAGGACGTCCCGGCCGAGTGCGTTGCGGCCTTCGTCGACTACCTGCAGCAGATCGAGCCGATCGTCGAGGGTCTCGACTTCGAGTCGCTCACGCTCGAGGAGTTTGGTGCGCTGGCGGAGTCACCGGAGCTGACCGAGGCTTCCACCGACTTCGAGGCGACGCAATCGGCAAACTGCAGCGACATCGATCTCGAGGTCGAGGAGGACGAGTCGTGGCAGCAGATGCTGGCCCTGGCACGTGACGAGGCGCCCGGTACGGTCGGGTACCTCGAGTACCTGCGGACGTTCGTCACCTCCTTCGGCGAGGGATCATCCGGTGCGACCAGCGGGGACTGCGAGACCGACATCGCCGCACTCATGGAATGGGTGAACTCCGGTACGTCGTTCCAAGACCTCAGCGCGGCCGAGGGAGCCCAGGTGGCGGCGCTGCTGGGGGCCATACAGACGGAGTGCTCGGTCGAACGCGCCGGCGAGGTGTTCAGCACCGCCGAGGTTCAGTCCTTCCTCTCCGGATAGCCGGCACACCCCGGCGGCCGGGCGCCACCGCTCGGGTCACAGCTCGTTGCCCGAGGTCTCCCCGGCGGCGAAGGCCGAGATGTTGGCGATCGTGGTGGCTGCGATCGCCTGGAGCGCCTCGACGGTGAAGAACGCCTGGTGCCCCGTGATCAGCACGTTGGGGAACGTCAGCAGCCGGGAGAACACATCGTCTTGGATGACGGTCTCCGACAGGTCCTCGAAGAAGAGGTCGCCCTCCTCCTCGTAGACGTCGAGCCCGAGATGGCCGATCCTGCCGGTCTTGAGACCCTCGATCACCGCGGCGGTGTCGACGAGCGCTCCACGGCTGGTGTTGATGAGCATCACCCCTTGCTTCATGGTGGCGATGGCGAAGCCGTCGACCATGTGGCGGGTCTCCTGCGTGAGCGGGGCATGGAGCGTGATGACGTCGGCCTCGGCCCACAACCGGGTCAATGGGACATACTCGATCCCCGCCGCCACCGCATCCGGGTTGCGCTGCACGTCGGCGCCGATGAGCCGGCACCCGAACCCGCTCAGGACGCCGGCGACGGCGACGCCGATCCTGCCGGTGCCGACGATGCCAACCGTCCTGTTGCCGAGATCGAAGCCGAGCAACCCGTCGAGCGAGAAATTGCCTTCCCGCACCCTGGCGTAGGCGCGATGGATCTTGCGGTCGAGGGCGAGGATGAGCGCCACGGTGTGCTCGGCGACGGACTGCGGGGAGTACGCAGGAACCCGCACAGTGGTGAGACCGAGGCTGCGGGCGGCCTCGAGATCGACGTGGTTGAACCCGGCGCTGCGCAGGGCAATGAGCCGCACCCCGGCGTCCTTCAGCCGCAGCAGCACGCCTGCGCCCAGGTCGTCGTTGACAAAGACGCACACCGCCTCGTAGCCGGAGGCGAGGGCGGCGGTGGATCGGCTGAGCCTGGCCTCGAGGAAGTCAAGGTCGTGACCGCCGCCGGCGGCCGCCTCGGTCAGAAACCGCTCGTCGTATGGCTTGCTGCTGAAGACGGCGACACGCATGGTGCAAGTCTACGAACGATGCCCCGGCATCCGACGAGCCGGGCGAGCGCAGGCTGCCGGCGGCGCCTCACATGGTGAGCGCCATGACGGCCTTCTGGGCATGGAGCCGGTTCTCGGCCTGGTCGAACACGGCGCTGCGGGGACCGTCGATGACGGCGTCCGTCACCTCGATGTTGCGGTCGGCCGGCAGTGGGTGCATGTAGATGGCGTCCTCGGCGGCCATCGCCATGCGCCGCTCGTCGGTGATCCAGTCCTTGTACGTGGCGCTGATCTCGCTCGACTTGGCGGGATCGTCCGTTGTGAGCAGCGGGCCCCAGCTCTTGGCGTACACGACGTCCGCGCCCCGCATGCCCTCGTCGAAGTCCTCGACGGTCTCGAACGAGCCGTGGGCCTGTCTGGCGTTCTGCTCCGCCTGGGCGACGATGTCCGGCATGAGCGCAAACTCGGGCGGTCGGGTCAGCCGCACGTTCATCCCGAAGCGGGTGGCGAGCAGGATGAGGCTCTGTGGCACAGACATCGGCTTGCTGTAGCTCTCGGCGTACGCATAGCTGACGTTGATGGTCTTGCCCCGCGGATCGCCCTTGTGCTCGATGATCGTCATGATGTCTGCGAGGATCTGGAACGGGTGGTAGATCTCGCACTGCATGTTGAGCACCGGCACCCGGGAGGCGGCGGCGACATCCCGGATGTACTGGTTGCCGGCTCCCCAATCCACTTGGCGGATGGCAATGCCGTCGTTGTAGCGACCCAGGATCTCGCCGATCTCGGTGGCGGTGTCGCCGTGGGCGATCTGGGTGGTCTTCGACTCGATGAACTGGGCGTGACCCCCGAGCTGGGCCATCCCCGCCTCGAAGCTGGCCCTGGTGCGGGTGCTGGAGAAGAAGAACAGCATCGCCAGGACCTTGTCGCGCAGGAGGGCGTGCGACTCACCGAGCGCCCGCCGGCGCTTGAGGTCGAAGGCGACGTCGAGAACGGTGTCGATCTCGTTCCTCGTCCACTCCTGGGTGGTGATCATGTCCCGGCCGCGCAGGTAGGTCTGCATCACGTGCTCCTTGTCTGGTCGATGGTCATGCCCCCGCCTTGCGCCGGATGAGCCGGAAGCGGAGCAGATCGTCACGGAAGAACGAGACCGCCCGTACCACGGGACGGTCGTCGTGGTCGAACCCCGTCTCCTCGAACGAGATCGCCGCCGTCCCGGCGGCGACGCCGAGAACCGCCGCCAACCCGCCGTCGAGGACGACGGGTACGATGTCTGACAGGTAGTAAGCGAGATGGCGGCCGGAGTGCTCGGCGAGGAACCGGTAGATGGGCGCCCGCGCATCACGAAGCCGCGGCCGCGGGGTACCCACGTACGCCGCGGGGATGCGGTTGAGGGTGAGCACCACCGGTTCGGCGTCCTCGCGAAACAGCTTCTCGATCACCAACACCTCGTCGCCTGCGGCGATGCCGAGGGCCGCGGCAACGTCACCCGTTGCCGGCTCCCGCTCGAGACGCAGCACCTCGACCGATGGGGTGTACCCGTGGTCGCGCAGCACGTCCTCGTACGACCACATCTCCTCGAGCCGCGGGGTGATCTGGAGCCCTGCCTGGTTGACGAATGTGCCGGCGCCCTGTTTGCGGACGACGACGCCTTCGTGCTCAAGACGGCTGAGCGCATCCCGCACCGTGGTGCGGCTCACACCGAGTTCTCCGGCCAGCTCGGTCTCGGCGGGGATGCGCCCATCGCCAAATTCGCCGCGAACGATGCGGTCCTTGAGGTGGAGCATCACCTGCTCGGTGAGGGACGGGTTGCGGGCGATCATGGTTCGGGTTGTCCTATCAGGTCATCATATTGTATGATGGTAGGACAAATATCAAGCCAGCCCGACATCGCGAGGGCAGCGACCCCCAGGAGGAACGGCACATGCGCAGCTTCGCAGGACGCGACATCCTCTCGCTCAGTGAGTTCGAGCGAAACGAGTTCCACCACGTCTTCGAGATCGCAGACCGTCTCGAACCGATCGCCAGGGAGCGACGCAACAGCGATCTGCTCGCCAGCAAGAGCCTGGTGACCGCCTTCTACCAGCCGTCCACCCGCACCCGGCTGGCGCACGAGGCGGCGATGCACCGCCTCGGCGGCCACGTGCTCGGCTTCTCGGACGCCAAGATGACCAGGGCTGGTGACTTCTACCAGGAGTCGATAAAGGACACCGTCCACATGCTCGAGTACTACGGCGACGTCCTGGTCATGCGCCACTTCCAGCAGGGCGCCCCCCACGAGGCGGCGCACTGGGCGTCCATCCCTGTCATCAACGCCGGCGACGGCTGGGGTGAGCACCCCACCCAGGTGCTCACCGACCTCTACACCATCCAGAGGGAGATGGGCTCGGTCGACGGGAAGACCATCGTGTGCATCGGCGACCACCGGATGCGCACGATGCACTCCATCGGCTACGCCCTCTCGCAGTTCGACGCCGAGATGGTGATCCTGGCCCCTGAGGAGATGTCGCCCACCAAGGAGTTCCTCGCCGAGCTCGACGCCAAGGGCACGACATGGCGCATCGCCGAGCACATCGACGACGTCATCGCCGAGGCTGACGTGCTCTACATGGAGCCGGTGGTGCAGCCGGACTACAGCCAGTCCCGCCAGGAGAAGCAGGACCAGTACGGGCGCACCCCGGCCAACTACCAGGTGACCCGCGCCGTCATGGCCAAGGCGCCGACCAGCTCGATCGTCCTCCACTCGCTCCCCCGCATGGACGAGCTGCTCGAGGAGGTGGACAACACCCGGCACGCCCGTTACTGGCAGGAGGCCTACAACGGCGTCGTGATGCGTATGGCCCTGTTGGCCCTTGTCCTCGGGGCGGTCGAGTAGCCATGCCGACCGCAGTGGTCGCCATCGGCGGCAACTCACTCATCAAGGACAAGCAGCACCAGACGGTCGAGGACCAGTACGAGGCCGCCAAGGAGACCGACCGCCACATCGCCGCCCTCGTTGGCATGGGGTGGGACGTCGCCATCAGCCACGGCAACGGACCCCAGGTCGGGTTCATCCTGCGGCGCTCGGAGCTGGCGGCGCACGAGCTGCACGAGGTGCCGCTCGATGTGTGCGGCGCCGACTCCCAGGGCGCCATCGGGTACGCCTTGCAGCAGAACCTCTACAACGAGTTCCTGGTGCGGGGCATCCACAAGGGTGTCGCCACCGTCGTCACCCAGGTCGAGGTCGACGCCGCCGACCCGGCGTTCCGCAACCCGTCCAAGCCGATCGGCTCGTTCATGGACGAGGAGGCGGGCAGACGGCGCATCGCCGAGGGTTGGGACGTGATCGAGGACGCCGGGCGGGGCTGGCGGCGGGTTGTCGCCTCACCACGACCCAAGCGCATCATCGAGCTGGATGCGGTGCGGCTTCTCCTCGATGCCGGCATGGTGGTGATCACGGTGGGTGGCGGTGGCATCCCCGTCGTCGCCGACGACGACGGCAACCTGCATGGTGTAGCGGCGGTGATCGACAAGGACCTCGCCTCGTCGTTGCTCGCCACCAACCTCGGCGCCGATCTGCTGCTCATCTCCACCGCGGTGGAGAAGGTGGCGCTCGACTACGGGAAGCCGTCGCAGCGCGACATCGACGAGATGACGGTCGCCGAGGCCAGGTCCTACCTCGCCGATGGGAGCCACTTCGCCAAGGGATCGATGGCGCCAAAGGTCCAGGCCGGCGTGGAGTACGTGGAAGCGGGTGGGAAGCTCGTCATCATCACCGATCCACCGCACATCGGGGCCGCCGTAACCGGGACGACCGGTACCCGAATCGTCCCATGAGCCTCGGCGATGTCACCGGTCTGCGCTGCGTGATCTGCGGCGTCGAGCAGCCGGCGCTGTACGGCGGCTACACCTGCCCGTCGTGTGGCCCGGCCGGCACGCTCGACGTGCGTTACGACTACGACGCCATCTCCGCCCGGTGGTCGAAGGCGGATCTGGCCGCCGACCCCGCGGCCACGATGTGGCGCTACCGGCCGCTTCTCCCCGTCGCTGAAGACGCCGAGCTGCCGCCGCTCACCGTCGGCGGCACTCCCACCTACGACGCTCCCCGCCTCGCCGCCACCCTGGGGCTGGCCGCGGTCTGGGTGAAGGACGAGGGCCGGCAGCCCACGGCGTCGCTCAAGGACCGCGCCTCGGTGATGGCGGTGGTGAAGGCCCGGGAGGTCGGCGCCCACATCGTCACCACCGCCTCGACCGGCAACGCCGCCGCCGCCCTCGCCGGGATGTGCGCCAGCGTCGGGCAGCGCAACGTCATCTTCGTGCCAAGGACGGCGCCTGAGGCCAAGGTCGCCCAGCTGCTGGCGTACGGTTCGACGGTGGTGCTCGTCGACGGCAACTACAACGCCGCCTTCGAGCTGTGCACAGAGGCGGTCGCCCGCTACGGCTGGTACAACCGCAACACCGGCGTCAACCCCTTCATGACCGAGGGAAAGAAGACGGCCTCGCTGGAGATGTGCGAGCAGCTCGGCTGGGAGCCGCCCGACGCCGTGTTCGTGAGCGTCGGAGACGGCTCGATCATCGGCGGTGTCCACAAGGGTCTGCAGGACCTGCTGGCGCTCGGTTGGATCGACAGGATGCCCCGCATCTACGGCATCCAGGCGGCCGGGAGCGACTACATGGTGCAGGCGTTCGAGAACGGCGAGGACGTGGTGACCAAGCCGCCGATCTCGGCGGACACCGTCGCAGACTCGATCAGTGCCGATCTGCCTCGCGACCGGGTGAAGGCCATGGCCGCCGTCACCGCAACCGGTGGCGCCTACCTGCGGGTCAGCGACGAGCAGATCCTCGCCGCCATCCCAACCCTGGCCCGCGGCAGCGGGGTGTTCGCCGAGCCGGCAGGGGCGGCGGCGTACGCCGGGCTCGAGGAAGCCGTCGCCCGCCGGCTGGTTGGCGGCGATGACCGGGTTCTCGTGCTCTCCACCGGAAGCGGTCTCAAGGACGTCGCCGCCGCGATGCGGGCCGTCACCGCCGCAGGAACCTCGCCGCTCACCATCCCCCCCGACGTCGACGCTCTCGCCGGGGCGTTCGACACCTGACCAAGGAGCTCCCCGCATGATCGACCTCACCATCCATGAGCCGACGCTGGCGTCGGCCGCCACCAGGGCGCGGGAGCGCAACATCCTCATCCCAACCTTCGCCCAGATGCGCGACCCCGGCCTGGTGCCCGACCACATCCGGCGGGAGCTGCGCGGCGTCGGGCTGTGGGACCTCGATCCGCGCAACCTCTTCCGCATCACATGGCACAACGAGCCCGTCCCCCACGGCGGCGGCTACGGCCCGGTCAACTTCCTCGAGTTGCCCAGGGAGCTGACCGGCGTCGACGCCCGCATCGTGGTGCTCGAGGGCAAGTGGTTCCCGACGGGCGCCCACAAGGTCGGCGCCGCCTTCGGCTGCCTTGTGCCGCGCCTGGTGACGGGGCAGTTCGACCCGGCGACGCAGAAGGCGGTGTGGCCGTCCACGGGGAACTACTGCAGGGGCGGCGCATACGACTCCAACCTGCTCGGGTGCGAGTCGATCGCAATCCTCCCGCAGGGGATGAGCCTGGAGCGGTTCGAGTGGTTGGAGAGCGTGGCAGGCAAGATCATCAAGACCCCTGGCTCCGAGTCGAACGTGAAGGAGATCTTCGACAAGTGCAAGGAGCTGCGGACGTCTGGCGAGGATCTCGTCATATTCAACCAGTTCGACGAGTTCGGGAACTACCTGTGGCACTACGCCGTCACCGGGCCGGCCATGGTCGACGCTGTGCAAGCCGTGATGGGCCCGACCGACGTGTTTCGTGGGCTGGCGGTGACAACGGGATCGGCCGGCACCATCGGCTCGGGGGACTACCTCAAGCAGGTGTATCCGACAAGCGTCATCGCCGCAGCCGAGGCCGTGCAGTGCCCGACGATCCTGTACAACGGCTTCGGTGAGCACCGCATCGAGGGGATCGGCGACAAGCACATCCCCTGGGTGCACAACGTGAGGAACACCGATGTGGCGATCGGTCTCGACGACGAAGCCACCATGTCGATCATCAGGCTCTTCAACGAGCCCGCGGGTCAGACGCATCTCGTCGACCAGGGTGTCAAGCCGGATGTCGTGGAGAAGTTGCCGCTGCTCGGGATCTCAGGTGTCGGCAACATGCTGGCCGCCATCAAGCTCGCCAAGTACTACGAGATGACGTCACGCGACGTGCTGGTGACGGTCGGCACCGATTCGATGGAGATGTACGCCAGCCGGTTGGGCGAGCTCACCGAGGAGCGGGGCGTCTACAGCCCGGTCGATGCGGCCGCGACGCTCGCCCGCTACCTCCACGGGGCGGCCGTCGACCACGTCCACGAGCTCGGCTACTGGGACCGCAAGCGGATCCACAACCTCAAGTACTACACCTGGGTGGAGCAACAGGGCAAGACCTACGCCGAGATCCAGGCCCAGTGGTACGACCCCGACTACTGGATGTCGATCCAGGCGATGGTCGAGCCCATCGATCGCCTCATCGAGGCGTTCAACCAGCGGGTCGGTCTCGCCTAGCGGCTCTTGGAGAACACGGCGTCGGTGCCGACGGGGTCGGGGTCGAGCACCAGCACGATCTGGGCCCGCGTCGATTCCCCGATGGTCTGGCGGGAGATGCTGTACAGCACCGGGTGATAGGGACGACCGATGTTGTGCGTGCGGTCCCACGCCTGCATCGGCGACTGGCCAGGGTCGAACAGCCGCTCGTTGACTGCGGCGACATACGCCGCATCGAGCTCGTGGCGCCACGGCGCATCGCCGCCGTCGACCTGGTCGAGCAGGTCCGCCCAGGTGTGGGGGGCATCGCCAGGGGCAAGGCCAAACAGCGAGAGGGTGAAGCCGGAGGTGGCGCCCTCGCCCATCACCACCCCGGCGGCTTCCGGGATTCCCGTGTCCTCAGGGGCGATCGTCGTGTCGAGCACCACCCGGTGGCAGGGGAACACCGTGTCGCTGACCGGTGGGCGATAGGCGCTGAGCGCGACGCTGAAGGCGGTGGCGATCGCCGTTGCCGCCGCCTCGATGGCAGCGGGGGCCACCTTCATGTCGATCGGCCCCCTGCGCCAATCATCCGAGATCTCCCACGGCTCTGCGCAGAGCCGGGTCAGGAACTTTGCGATCGCCTTTGGCTCCGCCGGCACCCCCTGCACGCTCTCGAGGGGGCGGGGGGCCCCGCCCATCGGGTCGAACAGCGTCACCACCGAGCGGACGTCCTCATCTACCTCGGCGGTGAACTTCATGAAGAGACCCGCTTCGTACAGACACCAGTCCCATGTGCTCGAGGGTGCGGTGAACAGCAGGAGCAGCAGGTGGCTGCGGCCGAGGGCGACCGTTATTGCCCTGTTCCAGTCGCTCCCCGAGGCGATGTCCTCACCCGAGACCCAACACTCGAACACCGGCGACAGACCCTCGATCTGATCCTGCACCGCCTCGGCGAGCGCGGCGTCGCTGTGCTTGTGGCTGACAAAGATGCGGAAACGATCGTCGGGTACTCGGCCCACGGCTGTCTCTCCCTTACTGCCTTGGGTTTGTCACGCGAGCAGGTACCGGACCACTCTACGCGACGCTCGACCGTCGCCGCGAGACGCAGGCCCCACCGTGCCGCTCGGCGCCGGTGGTGACGGCGTCGTGAGCGTCACGACCGCCGCCCCTCACCGCCCGGTCAGGGAGAAGTGCTGGTAATCCTGTGCCGAAGCCCAAGTCCCGCCCCACTCCCACCCGATGGCGGCAAAGGCCTCGGTGACAGGGCCGCCCGGTCGGATCAGGGCGGGATGGTCGCCGGAGCGGTCGGCGTACGCGGCGCCGTCAGGAGGATCGACCTGTGACCCCCGGACATACGGGTTGATCAGCGGGTTGAGGTCGATCGCCGCACCGGAGGCGTTCTCCGACCAGCGGCGCGTCCCTGCGATGAACCGGCAGTTGAAGGCCGATGTGTTGTTCGCCGCCATCGAGAGGTCGTCGTCGCCACCGTATACGTCGACGAGCTCGATCCGCTCGATCGGGTATCCGGCGCCGAACAATGCGGCGAACACGGCGAGGATGTCAATGGCGACATCCCGGTGGACGACAAGCTCGCCTGCGGAGACCCCCCCGGCGAAGTCGTGGTGGGTGACGCGCAGAAGCCGCAGCTCGTCGAGCCCGACGGGGCAGCCCGGCCGCCACGATGCGGACATGCGGGCGCCGATGGCGTCGTCGATCGCCGCGATCTCACCCTCGAAGCCGGCTACCTCGACGGTGGCTGCGGTCGTGGTCGTCGTCGTGGTGGTGCGAGCAGTCGTCGTTGTCACGGACGTCGTCGGCCGCTCCGTCGGTGCCGGCTGGATGACGGACGCCGTCGGAGGTGGCGCCGGCTCGGCCGGCGGGTTCGCCGAGAGCGCCTGGGCACAGGCAGCAAGGGCGAGCGCCAGCACGACGACCCACGGCAGCGACCGCTTCATGCGGCGCCACTCTCGATGGCGGCGACCCGCTTCGCCGCCGCATCCCCGCACACCACGGCCAGGGTGACGCCGCCCATCTCGAGCAGGCTCGACACGGTGCCGGCGAGCTCACCGCTCGAGATCACCGGGTACAGCAGATCGCCGGGGCAGCTGGTCGCCGCCCAGTCGCGATGGCCGCTGATGGTGTCCGGGGCCACCGAGTAGGTGGCGGCGGCCCAGGCCAGGACCGCGGCCAGAGCGGTGAGCTGTGGCTCTGGGACGTCCTGCTCGTCGAAGTTGCCCTCGCAGCACACGAGGAAGTGCCCGGTTGGGTCGTATTCGGTTGCGGTGTCGCCAACGGCGTCAACGGGACGTCCCTCGTAGACGTTGCCGGCGCCATCGACGACGAAGTGGTAGGCGAGGTCGGGCCATCCTCGGTCCAGGTGGTAGCGCTGGTGCTGGCGGATCCGGCCCGGCGCCTGTGAGTTGGTCTCGAGGAGCGCCGCAGTGTGGTGGACGGTGAGACGCTCGATCTCGTGGGCGACAAACGCCCCCGCCGCCGGCAGCGCCCCCCAGGCGTCCCGACAGACCACGGCGATCTCGGCAGCAGGGGGCGGTGCGGGCGGCGGCGTGGCGGCGGGCGGCGATGTCGTCGTGGTTGTCGATGTCGCCGCCGAGTCGACCGCAACCGTCGTACCCGGCGGGTCGAGGGCGGTCGGGGGGATCGTCGATGGTGCCGGGCGGTCTCCCGCCCCTCCGACGAAGCGGATGAGCCCGACGGCACCGGCGCCGGCCAGCCCGAGCAACACCGCAACACCGCCGACAAACCGCCGCCGCCCTGGATCGTGTCCGGCCAGTGAACCCTCCGCAAGACCGTCCAGGCAGAGGATATCGACGGGAGGCGCTTCGGGAATCAGGCCGATACGAGAGAACCGGCGCACCGGGCCTGCGCTAGGTTCCTGCGGGGACGACGACGAAAGTGGGGAGACTTTGCGCACCAGGCTGGCTGGCGTGATGGCGGCATGCGCCGTTGCCGCCGCGCTCCCGACCGCGGCCACCGCCGCCACCGCCCCTGCGCTCCCCCCAGGCGGGACCTTTGTCGACGACGACACCAGCATCCACCAGGGTTGGATCGAGGCCATCGCCGCCGCCGGCATCACCAAGGGGTGCAACCCGCCAGACAGCGACCGGTTCTGCCCAGATGCACCGGTGACCCGTGGGCAGATGGCGGCGCTCCTGGCGAGAGCGCTCCCGCTCCAAGCGGCCCCCACACCGAGCGGCTTCACCGACATTGCCGTCTCGCCGTTCGCCGCGGACATCACGACCATCGCCGCCGCCGGCATCACCAAGGGGTGCAACCCACCCTCCAACGACCGGTACTGCCCGACGGCCCCGGTGACCAGGGCCCAGATGGCGGCCTTCCTGCAACGCGGCTTTGGCTTCGCCCCGGCGGCGGCGGACCGGTTTGGTGACGACGACGGTTCGATCTTCGAGCCCGCCATCGACGCTCTCGCCGCAGCCGAGGTCACTACGGGGTGCAACCCACCCGCCAACGACCGGTACTGCCCGACGGCCCCGGTCACCAGGGCACAGATGGCGACCTTCCTGGGGCGGGCGCTCGACCTGGCGCCCATCGCCGTCCCGCCACGGCCGGACACCATCGACGTCGTGGCCCGCAACGAGTGGGGTGCGGCACCTCCGAACGGGGTCTTCACCAACCACACCATCGACCACATCACCATCCACCACGCCGGGTCGGCCACCGGTGTGGTCGGACCCCCCCAGTTCCTCGGGTGGCAGGCCTACCACCAGAGCCTCGGGTGGCCGGACGTGGCGTACCACTTCATCGTCGGCCGTGACGGCCTGGTGTACGAGGGCCGTCCATTCTCCGCCGCCGGAGACACCGCAACCGACTACGACCCAACCGGTCATCTGCTGATCGTCGTCGAGGGCGACTTCAACGAGAGCACCCCGACACCGGGTCAGCTCGAGAACGTGGCACGCCTCGTCGCCTGGGGTGGGCAGATGTTCGGCGTGCCGGTGGCTGAGGCCAAGGGTCATCGCGACCACGCCTCCACCACGTGTCCGGGCGACAACTTGTATGCGTCGATCGACGACGGCTCGCTGGCAGAGCGGGCCCAGGAGCTGCTCGATGCCGGCGGCGTCCAGATGGACATCAGCGAGTGACTGTCCGTCCAGCGGCGGCGACCCGCCCGATCGGCCAGAATCGCCGCCGCGCCCGTTGCGGGCGATACGCCGCACCACCAAGGAGAAGACGTGAGCACCTCGGTTCCGAGCGATCTCGCCATCGCCCAAGCCGCCTCACCGAGACCGATCATCGAGATCGCTGAGCAGATCGGTCTGCGCCCCGAGGAGCTCATCCTCCATGGCACCACCAAGGCCAAGGTGCACCTCGACGTGCTCAAGCGCATCGAGCGCCAGCCTCGCGGCAAGTACGTGGACGTGACCGCCGTCACCCCGACCCCGCTCGGGGAGGGCAAGACAACCACGACCGTCGGGCTCGTCCAAGGGCTCGGACGGCTGGGGCACCGCTCCATCGCCTGCATCCGCCAGCCAAGCCTTGGGCCGACGTTCGGCATCAAGGGAGGCGCCGCCGGGGGCGGTTACAGCCAGGTGATCCCGATGGAGGAGTTCAACCTCCACCTCACGGGCGACATCCATGCGATCACCGCGGCGCACAACCTCGCCGCCGCCGCCGTCGACGCCCGCTGGTACCACGAGAGCCGGCTCAGCGACGACCAGCTCGCCGAACTCGGTCTGAAGCGGCTGGCGATCGACCCTGACAGAATCCAGTGGCGACGGGTCGTCGACGTCAACGACAGGGCGCTCCGCAACGTCATCGTCGGGCTGGGGGGGGCGGCGGACGGACAGCCCCGCCAGACCGGTTACGACATCAGCGTCACCAGCGAGCTGATGGCGATCCTGGCGCTGACCGACGGCGACGGCTACGCCGCGGCGCTGCGCAACCTGCGGGAGCGGGTGGGCAGGGTCGTGCTCGGGACCTCGCGCCGCGGCGCTCCGATCACCCTCGAGGATCTCGGGGTCGCCGGCGCCGTCACCGTGCTGATGAAGGACACCTTGCACCCGACGATCATGCAGACCCTCGAGGGTCAGGCCGCTTTTGTGCACGCCGGTCCGTTCGCCAACATCGCCCACGGCAACTCCTCGATCCTGGCCGACCACGTCGGGCTCCATCTCGGTGACTACGTGGTCACCGAGTCCGGCTTTGGCGCCGACATGGGGATGGAGAAGTTCTTCAACATCAAGTGCCGGATCTCGGATCTGAAACCGGACTGTGTGGTGCTGGTGGCGACGGTGCGGGCCCTGAAGACCCACGGCGGCGGGCCGAAGGTGGTCGCCGGCCGCCCGCTCGACCCGGTATACACCGAGGAGAACCTGCCGTTGCTGCGGGCCGGGATCGGCAATCTCGAGGCGCACATCGCCAACGCCAAACGGTTCGGGGTCACCGTTGTGGTTGCGCTCAACACCTTCGCCACCGACACCCAGCGCGAGCTGCAGCTGGTTGCAGAGATGGCCCGCGATGCCGGGGCGTTCGCCGCCGTCACCTGCGACGGCTGGGCCAGGGGCGGCGAAGGGGCGGAGGAGCTGGCCGAGGCGGTGGTGGCCGCATGCGACGAGCCGAGCGACTTCTCCTTCCTCTACCCGCTCAACCGGCCGATCAAGGAGAAGATCGAGACGATCGCCACCCAGATCTACGGGGCGGGCGATGTCGAGTACACATCGACCGCCGACCGCCAGATCGCCGACTTCGAGAAGGCGGGGTTCGGCTACCTGCCGATCTGCATGGCAAAGACGCAGCTGTCGATCAGCCATGACCCGGCGCTCAAGGGTGCGCCGCGCGGCTACACCCTCCCGGTGCGGGAGGTCAGGGCGGCGGTGGGCGCAGGCTTCATCTACCCGCTGGTCGGCGACATCCGGACCATGCCAGGGCTCGGCACCACACCGGCGTTCCTGAACGTCGACGTCGACACGGACGGCAACGTCGTCGGGTTGTTCTGAGCCGGTGCTGCCGACCCGCCTGGGCAGGGTGCCGGCGGCCACCGGCGTCGGCCCGACGGCTCGACACCCGCATGACGAGCGTTGGAGCGCCCACCTTGTTCGGTGTCGACCCATTACGCCAGACGGAAAGGAGCACCTGGACCGGCAACCCGGCGTGGGTCCCGGTGTGGTCGCTCAGCCCTCCTTGTAGCCGGGGTGAGCAACAAACGTGCCACCGGCGGCCACCACCGGGATGTGCGGGAGCGACGTGCGTACCCCGCGCAGCAGCGTCGCCATCACCGCCGCCGGCTGGAGCGACAGCACCTCCCCCTCGGAGGCGGCCGCCGTCGGCGTCGCCTCGAGCAGCGCCAGCGTCGTGGCATCGAGCTTGGCCGTGATCGTCGGCGTCGTGTACTCGATGGCGCCGTTGAACTCGATGCGGTGGGTCTCGCCGTCCACCCTTGCCTCCATCACCGAGTCGCCGAACATCATGAAGGCGTTCGTCTTCTCCGCCTCGAAGTCCCTGCGGTTGAGATACAGCCGCGGTTTGTCCCGGTACGGCTCGCCGGATGTAGGGCAGGCCGTCACGCAGTTGCCGCACTCGTTGCAGAAATCGGTGAGCACGGCGATCTGCAAGGTCTGGTCGACGGCGAATGGTGACGGCTCCCCGGAGACGGCGGCGCCGTCTCGCACCACGATCGATGCCAGCTCGGTCTTCACCGGCGCCGACTCGTATGTCATGAGCGCCATGTTGGGGCAGACCCCGACGCACAGGCTGCAGATCTGGTGACAGTCGAGACAGCGGCCCGCCTCATGCATCGCCTCCTCGGCGGTATAGGACAGCACGGTCTCCTCGAACCCGTCGCGCCGGTCGAGCTCGCTGTAGCGGATCGGCACCCTGTACTCCCGCCGCGCCCGGCGCACCACCATCTCGTGGAGATCCACCGGGGTTGACACCGGCGCGGGGATCACCCGACCGCCGCCGAACCTGGCGGCGATCGCCGCCGCTACCCGCTTACCGTCTGCGGCCGCCTTGACGATCGAGCTCGGGCCGTGGGCGGCGACATCGCCCCCGGCGTACACCCCGGGGATCGACGACTCGAAGGTGTCGTGATCAACCTCGATGTACCCGGCCCTGGTCAGGACAGGCGGTGCGTCGCCGAAGAAGTCGAGCACCGAGTGCTGGCTGATCGCCAAGATCAGCGTGTGGAGCTCGATCTCGAACTCGGAGCCTGGGACGTCGAAGGGGATCTTGCGACCGGCGGTGTCGCGCTGCCCGCGATACTCGGTCCTCGTGCACACCAGCCCGCGCAGGGCGCCCCCCTCGACGTGGAGCGCTACCGGCTTGGCCAGCTCGACGATCCTGATGCCCTCATCCTTGCTGGCGTGGATCTCCTCGGGATCGGCCGGCATCTGGTCGACGGTGCGCCGGTAGACCAGCGACACCTCCTTGGCGCCGACCCTGCGGGCGGAGCGGACGCAGTCCATCGCCGTGTCCCCTGCACCGACCACCCCGACCTTCTCGCCGATCGGCAGCGGTGTGCCCTCGCGCACGCTCCGCAGGAAGGTGATGCCGTCGAGCACTCCGGCGGCGTCCTCGCCGGGGAGCCCGAGTTGCTTGGCCAGCTGGGCACCGACCGCAACAAACACGGCGGCGTACCCGTTGCGGCGCAGCTCGTCGATGGTGAAGTCGACGCCGGCCGCCTGGCCGTACCGCAGTTCCACCCCGAGCCGCTCCAGGATCGCAACGTCCTGGTCGATCTGGGGCTGGGGCAGGCGGTAGGAGGGGATCGCTCCGCCCACCATGCCACCTGGGTACGGATGGGCCTCGAAGATGGTGACGGCAAAGCCGGCGTATGCCAGCTCTTCGGCGGCGGCAAGCCCCGCCGGGCCGGCGCCGACGATCGCCACCTTGTTCGGCGTCTGCGGGCTGCGCACGAACAGCACGGGCTGCTCCTCGCGCTCCATGATGAAGCGCTTGATCTGGCGGATCGCCAGCGGCTGGTCGAAGTGGGTGCGGATGCAGGTGTTCTCGCAGAGGTGGTCGCACACCCGACCGAGGATCGATGGCAGCGGGTTGTCCTCGCGGGTCAACCGCACCGCCTCGAGGAAGTTGCCCTGCCGCACCGCATCCATGTACTGCGGCACCTTCTGGTCGACGGGGCACTCATCGACACATGGCGCCTGTATACAGTCGAAGTAGTGGAGCTGGCGCGGCGTCTTCGACCGGTCCATCCGGAACGAGTGCTTCTGGTAGCGCCACTCCCGGCGCACCTCGTCTGCGTACCGGCGAAGGTTCACCCGTGACAGCACCTTCACCGTCAGGGCGATGATCGCCGCCGCCCGGTCCGCATCGAACCCGCGGCGCAGCGCCCACGCCTCGACAACGGCGGCGATCGGGCCGTCGCCTCCGTCCGTGAGTACGGCGGCGAGATCGGCGCACTGCGCCATCGTAAGGTCAAGACCGCTGTCGGTGAGGGCGGCGTAGCGCAGCAGCGGGGTGAACTCATCGGCCGTCTCCTGCCGGAGCGCCGACTTGCAGATGAAGTCCTCGATGTCGACGGCGCCCACCTCGTCGAAGGCGGTGTCGACGTGCTCCATGTACTGCAGCATCCTCAGATAGCCGCCCGATTTGAGCAGGTCGGAGCACACCGTGATGGTGCGCATGCCGCAGCGGAGCAGATCGGCGACGTTGAAGCAGTCGGCGCCGCCGGCGAAGGACAGCATGAGGTCGCCGCGGAACTCCTCGGAGATCTTCGACGCCAGGTTGGTGGTGACCGCGTGGAGCGCCCGTCCAGACAGGTACATCATCTGGTCCTTGTCGAACACGGTCCGCCAGTTGTCCACCTCGAGCGTGTTGGTCAGCTTGAGCCCGAAGGTGAGCCCGTGGGCCGCCGCCACCCTGCGCAGGTTGTGGAACATGGGCACGGCGTCCACGTACATGAGGTCGTGACCGAATGCCTCGTCTGGGATGGGGATGTCGTCGAATGCGAGGGCGTCGTTGACGATGGCACGGACCCGGTCCGCCCCCAGCAGCGTCGGGTTGCACTTCACCGACGTGTGCAGCCCCCGCTGTTCGAGCAGGTACAGCGAGATCTTCTCGATCTCGTCCGGGGGGCAGCCGTGCATCGTCGAGAGCGTGATGGTGTCTGACAGCCGGCTCGGGATGTCGATGTCCCGCACCGCCGGGTAGCGCCCGGCCACGACGTCGACGTAGGCGGGGAGGTAGGCCGAGGCGTCGGCCATGACATCGAAGAACCACTGGACGTTTGGCTCCAGCATCCCTTCGAGGTTGTAGCCGACGCTCATGTTGAAGATCATCCCGGGGCGGTCGCCCGGCCACCCGAACTTGTGGTGCAGGGCGTGGATCAGCACCCAGGCCCGCAGGTATTCGTCGAACGACTCGTAGACCTTCAGCTCCTGGGACCACTCGACGTTGTAGCCCTCGTCCTCGACGTCGATGCACGGCTTGTTGATGTCGAGCTCGTCGAGGGTCTGGATGGTCTTGAGCTCGATGAGGCGGGAGCCCACCAGCCATGAAACGATGATGTTCTGCGCCATCTGCGTGTGCGGGCCCGCGGCGACACCGAACGGCGTGTCGAGCTCCACCCCGTACAGGCTCAGCCGGTAACGCTGGTCCAGGCTCGGCACGAAGAACGCCGAGCGGGGCACGTTGAACAGCGAGTCCTTCTCCTCGAGCTCCGTGAACACCCAATCGGTGAGCTGCTCCATCGAGATGGGGTGGAAACGATCTGACACGGAGACCTCCTACAGCTTGGCGTGGAGCCTGGCGGCCTGCTCCCGAGCCTTGGCCCGCACCTCGGCGGCATCGACCCGCGTCGGTGTCCCGTCGGCGAGCACCACCTCGCCACCCACCTTGACCTCGATGGGCCGTATCCCTGGGGTGAAGGCGATGTGCCACGGGTCCATCGGGTCGTACGACCAGGTGACCTCGTCGGTGACCGCCTCCCGGACGATGTCCCATCCCGTCGCCAACCAACGCCACGCCGGGTCGGGCCCGACGGTGACGTCTACGGAGCGCTGCATCACGTATGCCAGACGGAACGCCTCCAGCACATTGCCGCCGATACCGTCTGTGCCGAGCGCCACCGGGTTGGCGAAGCGGGCCGGGTCGGCGTAGCCGACGGCGTTGTTGAGGTTCGACATCGGGTTGTGCAGGACCGTGCCCCGCAGCTCGTGGCTCGTCGGCAGGTGGACGCAGTGGCTGAGCAGCCAGTTGTCGCGAGTGAGGCCGTCGAGCCGCCGCGGGGCGTCGATGTCGCCCACACCCTCGCACACGTGGATGTGGACGCCGACACCGAGGTCCTCCGCCAGCCCGGCGGCGGCTTCGAGCGACTCGTCGCTGCAGGTGAAGGCGGCGTG
>Ga0114938_1000771_pt1 | contig 23316 bp, 21 predicted proteins | sample AshMeaBigSpring_FD_88675 | JGI IMG/M metagenome (GOLD analysis project Ga0114938, IMG submission 88675) | Groundwater microbial communities from Big Spring, Nevada to study Microbial Dark Matter (Phase II) - Ash Meadows Big Spring | ecosystem: Environmental > Aquatic > Deep subsurface >...
AAATGGCATGAACCGATCTTCTCGATGCCGGCTTTTCTCATCAGGCCTGCCACCCAGTTTCCAAGATAAGCGGGGCTGAAGCGGGTGCCGTAGCCACTGAGAAACAAACCGGTCTCGGCCGGCAGGTAGGCGAAGAGCGGGCGCGACTCGGCGAGATACCGGTCCAACCACCAGGCGGCGCGCTCGCCCACGGGCAGCATTCGGCTTTTGCCATTCTTACCCCGGCGCACAAGCAGGGTTCGGGCCGAAGAATCGTAGTCGCCATGGTCGAGACGGGTCATTTCGGTGCGGCGAATTCCTGTGGCGTAGAAGAGTTCGAGCATGACGCGGTCGCGCAGGCCGAAGGGATCGCCGGTGTTTGGCAGGGCGAGCAGCCGGGTGATTTCGTCAGGATTGAGGGCTTTCGGTAGATGGCGGGCTTGTTTTCGCGGCAGGTCAAGATCAGCGGCGGGATTGGCGGGGATCACGCCGGAGCGGCACAGCCAGGCGAAAAAGCGGCGGACACAGCCGAGGCGGGCAATCTGGGTGTTGACGACCAGAGGCTCCTTGGTGCGCGGGGAATGATACTGGTGAAGGTGGAGCTGATATGCCTCCATCGTGCTCCGGTTGAAACTTGCCGGGGCATCAAGCCCGAGGGTTGCCGCCCACTCGACGAATCCCTTGAGCGCCCATCGGTGGGCGTCGATGGAACCCTGAGAATAGGCACGGGCGGCGATCCACCGTGAAGGGGCGTGAATTTTAAGAGGGGATTTCCGGAATGGGGGTTTTCATTATCAAGTGACAGACAGCGCCTATGCTTGCCAGGGATCTGCCGCAGCCGCTCGCCGCCGCGCAGCGGGAGGTGCTGGAGCGGGAGATCGCGGCATTGGAAAAAGAAGCCCGTGCGCGCGAGGAAGAAATCGGAGAGTTGGTGGGTGCCTCACCTTTTTAAAGGTAGACTCGGAGCGGGACGCCCTGAGACGGTCTGCGGCGGGACGCCACAGCCACAGTCGAGCGCGTGGCGGAGGAAGCTCGGAAACTGGCGGGCGAAGTGCCGTTCTGAGATCAGAACCAAAGCGACGTGCTTCAATCATGCAAATTCATCGATCCGCAGGGCGGATTGCGACGATTTTCACCTCGCTGACGGCATGATCCACCCACCAAACGACGGCATGGGGGCCAAGGATCGCGACCTGCCAGTCTCGCTCGTCAGCTCCACGGGTCGTAAAGTCACCATTCCTTGAAACATCGGTGCCGAGACCTTCGAGCCAAGAAATGAGACGCTGACGCGCAGGTGCACGCAGAGTTGCGAGGTAATCGAGACAAGGTTGCCGCAGCCAGACCTGATAAGGTGAGGACACGCTTAGGGGATGATTCCGAGTTGGCGTTTTGCCTCATCAAGTGAGACCCAGCCCTCACGTTCTGGCAAAGCCGGGGTTATGGTGGCTTCGTCCCATTCTCCACTTTGTTTCATGCGAACCACCGCAAGGAACGCCGCGAGTTCCCTTTGTTCTTCGGGCCGGAGGGCGGCACTTTCTCTTTTGAGCTCGGCCAAGGACATGACTGGACGATGGCATGAATGGGCTGTCTTGCCAAGTGGGCTTTTCCGGATCACGGGACCGATGAGCGAGACTGCAATATCGGCGCTGGTGGGCAATCCGCATCAATCCCGCCTCGCATGCTTGATCGATCATGCTGGTGAGATCCGTGTCAAAATCCCGAATCGGGGGGTTTTGAGGTGAAGTCGGCCGCCGCAGGCAAAAAGCGCGACACTTTGTCCTAAAACGGGGATTTTGGGTGCGGGAGGGTGGGTTTTTCCTGGCTGGGAAGGGTTCCCGAGGGTGGGAATCGGTCGGCGGTGCGGCAGCAGCAGGCTGCTTGCCGGGAAAGCGGCAGCAGGCTGCCGCAGTCCAAGGGGCTTGGGACATTGGGTCCGTGTGTGGATATTCGGTGCCGTGGATTTTGCCAGCGCCCGTGTGGGTCCGCCAGCCTGCGTCCGGGTCGTCGCAGTTGGCGCGGCGCGGGTCATTTTTCCACCAGCGTGCCCTCTGTGACGCCGAGTTTCTCCAGCGCCTCCACGCGGCCGAGCAGGGCGGAGGCGTCCGCCGCACCGGAAAACAGGTCCTGATAGGCGCGGATGGTTTTCGCGGCGGTGGCGGCGTCCTCATCAAGCAGCTCCACGCGGAAGCGCGAGAGACCGGCGGCGCGGAGGTTCTGATAGAAGCGCGCACCGGTCTGGGCGCGGCCGTTGAAGAGCGTGTTGCGGCAGCCGACGTCCGCCTGCAGCCGGTGAAGTTGGCCGACGCGGTCGCGCAGGTGGACGACGTGTTTCTCGCAGGGCCGCCCGCAGTCCTTGTAGGTGGTGCCCTCGCTGAGGAAGACGCAGAAGACGCAGTGCTCCATGTGAAACATCGGCATGTGCTGATGGAGCGTGAGCTCGAACCACTGCGGCGGCGCGGCGCTAAGCAGATCGAGCACCTGGCCGATGTTGAGGTCGTAGGAAACGGTGAGGCGGTCGAGCGCGGCGTGTTCCATCAGCAGGCGCGCGGTGATGGGATTGGCGACGTTGAGCGAGAAGTCACCGGTTTTGATGAGGTCGGCGCGGTCCTTGTAATGGAGGAGCGAGGCGAGGTTGCGAAGCAGCAGGCCGTCGGGCGCGGCCTTTTCGATGAGCTTGAGGTAGCCGGTCTCGCCGGGCTTGAGGATGCGCGGGGTGGCGAGGTGGATGGTGGATCGGGGATTGGAGAGGGTGGATTTGAAGATGTGGACGGCGTCTTTGTAGCGGCGGGGGTCTTCGAAATCGCAGTAGACGGTTTCCACGCCGGATTCGATGGCGGCGTGGAGTTGGTCGAAGTTCCGGCAGAGGACGGAGAGGGTGGGATTTTCGATTGATGATTGATGATTTGCGATTGGGAGAAGATCGCGGTGGGTGGTGGTGACGGGTTTGGCGCAGGATGTTGGGACGCCGCCACTCCCGAGTTTGGCGACGAGGTCGCGGCGGAGTTGGTTGAGGGCGGAGAGCGGGAAGTGGCAGTCGCCTTCGAGTTGGTTGTCGAGCGAGGCGAGTTCGTAGGAGGTGTCTCCGAGGCGGCCGAGCTGGGCGGCGAGGGTTTCGGTATTGAGCGGGCGCTTGGCGGCGGCTTGGAGATGGGTTTCTGATGTCACTGTAGCAGCGGTCTGTGACCGTCGCTGGGTGTCAGGGGTGGTCGTCTCATTGGCTCGACGGTCATAGACCGCCGCTACAGTCAGGGGTTCTCCGGGTTTGCCGGTGACGATGAGGTGGAGAGGGGTTTTCTTTTCCGTGGGCCTGGTGTTCTGCCAGAACTTGCGGAGTTCCGATTCGAGCTTGGGATCGGAGGTTTTGTAAACGGTGTGGCCGGGCTGGATGCGGTCGAAGTTGATGCCGCTGTAGGTGCGGTGGAAAATGATGCGGCCGTTCTCGATCCTCCAGATGCGCGCACCTTGTTCGAGATCGCGGTTTTCCCCGGCGTCGAAGACCACGCCGTCGCCCGCGGCGACCGGCACGCCGGTGGTGTCCGTGAGCTTGATCCAGCCGGGCCCGCAATCGGCGATCGTTCCTAACAAGGGCCCGCGCTTTTTGCCGAAGCGGCCGTGGGTGAGATACGGATGGTTCGTGCCGCCGAGCCAGCCTTGGGTGAGGCCGCGGGAAAAGGTCATCTCCAGCGCGTAGCGGTCGTCCGCGGTGACGGGGGACGCGGCCCGGGCGATGGCGGCGTCGAGCGCCTTCCGATAGACGCGGGTGACGGCGGTGACGTATTCGGGGGATTTCAGGCGGCCCTCGATCTTGAACGACTTCACGCCCGCCCTGACGAGATCCGGGATCAGATCGACGGCGGCGAGATCCTGCGGGCTGAGCAGGTAGCGGACCTCGCCGAGATCGCGGGTTTCGCCATCGACGACGATCTCATAGGGCATGCGGCAGGCCTGGGCGCATTCGCCGCGGTTGGCGCTGCGCTGGCCGAGCGATTCGCTGGTGAGGCATTGGCCGGAGTAGGCGACGCAGAGCGCGCCGTGCACGAAGACCTCCAGTGGCGTTTTCGCAGCGGCGGATTGGAAGCGTTCGATCTCCCTGACAGAGAGCTCGCGGGCGAGCACGGCGCGCTCCATCGGGAAGAGCGACTCGATGAAGGCCAGCCCTTCCGGCGAGGTGATGGTCATCTGGGTGGAAGCGTGGAGCTCCACGTTCGGAGCCACCTCGCGGGCGAGTTTCGCGAGGCCGAGGTCCTGGATGATGAGGGCGTCCACGCCCGCGGCGGCGATTTTTCGAAGCTGCGCTTCGGCCGCCTCCAACTCGCGGGTGAAGATGAGCGTGTTCATCGTCACGAAACCCTTCACGCCGTGGCGATGGAGGAACTCCATGAGCGCTTCGAGATCCGCATCGGTGAAATTGTCCGCACGCAGCCGGGCGTTGAAGCGCGGCAGGCCGAAATAAATCGCATCCGCCCCGGCGGCCACGGCGGCGCGGGCGCAGTCCCAGTTTCCCGCGGGGGAGAGCAGTTCGGGGGTGGAGTCGGGCGGGCTCACGGGCGGCATGGTGTCAACGTTCGATGCGGAAACCGGTCACGTTTTTGAGCGGCGGGATGGTTTCCGAATGATGGTTCCTGATGAGGCGGGCGACGGGCGATTCCTCGGCGATCTCGCGGATGAAGGCAGCCACCTCATCCGGCTCGCCCATGACCTGGAGCTCCACGCTGCCGTCGGGCAGGTTTTTCACCCAACCGCAGACGTCGAAACCGCGGGACAGGTCCTTCACCGTGTAGCGGAAACCGACGCCCTGGACGCGGCCCTCGAAGATGACTCGTTTGGCAATCATGGCGGGGATGGGGAAAATTTCTCCGCCATCGCGGGCGTGGCGGCATTCAGGAAACGGACGCGAACGGGGGACGTCCGCGCGACGCGAAGCTGGCGTTGATCCGCCCGGGTGGCGGCCATGGCCTCGGCCAAACGGCGGGCGGCGGCTTCGAGACGGTCCGCGGCCTCCTTGGAATCGAGCTCGATCTCCCAAAGCAAGGCGGAGGAGGCCTGGCCGTCCGGAAGGAGCAGGTAGCGGTCGTTTTTCCAGCAGGAGGAAATTTCGAGCGCCTCGCCTGCGTCGTCGAGCGCTTCGAGCCAGAGGCGGAGGCCCAGCTGGCCCGCGGTCTCGCTCAGGTAGGGAGGCTCTGGAGTCTCCGGCAGGGCGAGCGGAGCGGGCGCGGCGGGCGCTTCGGCGGGGAACACGATCGCGCGGGTGGTCTGCGGCGGATTGCGGAGGGCGTTCTGAAACGTCTCGTTGCCTTGCACGTGCAGGGTGTCCGCAAGCGCCTTGCCCTCCATCACGGGAAAGGTGGTGAGGCCCTGAATGAATGACGGCAGGCTGGCGAGGAGTTGCTCGACTTCGGCGTTCTCCTTCATCGGCACGAAGCCGATGGCGCGGGCGTTCGCGGCGAGGAAGCGCGCCTCGGAACCGCTGGCGGCTCCTTGGTGGAGCGCCTCGCGGGCGCGGCCCGCATCATCGCCCGGATAGGCTGGCGGCGGCGGGAAATTCTGGTGCAGCAGGATGCGCGCGAGCAGCCGCACCAGCGCGGCCTGGTCCGGGATGGAGCTCGTTTCGAAACGATCCGTCACCCACGCCTCGCCGGTGGAATCATCAAACCAGCCGCGCGCTCCCACGGCGCGGACCACGGTGAGCTGCGCGAGAAGATTGTCATCCGCATCCAGCCAACCGATCAGGCGAAACGCCTCCTGGCGGTCGTCGATGCCGGACGGGCCGAAGCGGCTTTCAAGGGAGGCGGAAACGCGGTCGCGCAATTCCTCGCCGGCGATGCGGTGGACGACCGGGCTGGACCGGAAGCGCAGGCCGAATTCCTTCTCGGCGCGGTCGATCAGCTCGCGCGGCACGGCGAGTTCTCCGCCGCCCTGGGCGAGCGAGCGAAGCGATTCGTTCTCGCGCCGGAGCATGGCGATCTCGTCGTTGGCGGTGCGGAGCCGCGCCTCCAGATCCGCGGAGGAAGACGAAGCCGCGACGGAGCGCCAGTGGAGGCCCTGCAGGATGCCGCCGAGGCCCAAGGCTCCGCCTAACAACAAGGTGAGCGATGTCCTGGGCGATGGCACGGCGGAAAAACGGGCGCGTGTCTCAACGCCCCACCGGGCGGGCGTTCGGGTTGGCCGGGCCTCCGGGCACGTTCTCCTTGAAGGGATTGGTCTCAAGCGCCGAGGATTTCACGCCGAAGACCTCCTCGAAGGTCTTGCCGGGGAGGAGGTTGTAAACGATGGGCGCGCTGCGGTTTCCCTGGGCATCGTAGACGTAGAGAATCCTCTGCACTGGCATTTCCTTGCCGGTGTTCGGATCCTTGCGGACGACGCTGGCGTCGAACATGCGCTCCTCGACCAGCTGCCCGTCGGCCTTGCGGTAGCCGTAGCTGACCTTGAACTTCAGCGCATTGTAGCCGTCGAAGATCTTGCAGCCGATGGGGTTGCCGTTGGCGTCCATCCGATAGATCGTGAGCATGGTGAGCACGCCGTTGGCGGAGAATTTCTTCTTGGTGAGCGTGCGGTTGTCCGGGGTGCGGGTGAACATCGTGCGGGAGCCGTCATCGTGGCGCATGACGCGCACGTTCGGTCCATCCACCGCCTCGAAGTCCTTGTCGGCCGCGTTCGCCCCGAGGACGGGCGCGACGGCGAGCCCGAGGACGAGGGCGAGGATTTTCCATGTTGCCAGCGGATTCATGGGGCGCAAACTAGGCGCGCTCGGCGGACGCTGCAAGCCGCCAGTTTCCCGATGATCTGGAGAACACGAAGAGGCGCGCTCGATCTCGCCACGCGCAGCCGGGTGATGGGCATCCTGAACGTGACGCCGGATTCGTTTTCCGACGGCGGCCGCCATGCGGACCTTGAAACCGCCCTGGAGCACGCCCGCCGCATGATCTCGGAGGGAGCCGGACTCATCGACATCGGCGGGGAATCGACGCGGCCGGGCGCGGAGCCCGTGGCGGCCGTGGATGAAATCGCGCGCACCGTGCCGGTGGTGGAAGCCCTGCGCGCGGAGTGGGACGGGCTGATTTCCATCGACACCTCGAAGGCGGCTGTCGCGGTGGAGGCGCTCGCAGCCGGGGCGGACATCGTCAACGACGTGAGCGGTCTGCGGGCGGATCCCGGGATGGCGGAGGTCTGCGCGGCAAGCGGTTGCAGCGTGGTGGTGATGCACATGCAGGGCGAGCCGCGGACGATGCAGGCTTCCCCCCATTATGAAGACGTGGTGGCGGAGGTGCGCGGGTTTTTCGCGGAACGGATGGAAACACTCGCCATGGCGGGCATCCACCCGGAGGCGATGTGCTTCGATCCGGGGATCGGATTCGGGAAAACCCTCGAGCACAATCTGGCCCTGCTCCGCACGCTGGACCGGATCAGCCCGCCAGGCAGGCCCCTGCTGCTCGGAGTCTCGCGGAAATCGTTCATCAGCAGGCTCCTCGGCGAGGGGGATCTCGCGCTGCGCGACTGGCCCACCGTCGCCATCACCGCACGAGCCCGCGAACAAGGGGTGATGCTTCACCGTGTGCACGCGGTCAGGCCGAACCTGGAGGCCCTGCGCATGACCGAGGCCATCATGGGCGTTCCACAGCGAAACGGCCCGCCGGTCAGTTCGGCGGGTTGACCGCCGGCTTCATCCCCACGGCAAAGCGGTATTTTTTCGCGATCGCGTAGCAGATGCCGTTGGCGATGGCGTTCTGATAGGTCTCGTTGGCGATGAGGCGGGCCTCGTAAGGGTGGGTCATGAAGCCGCCTTCCAGCAGGATCGCCGGATGGCGGACGCCGGAGAGCACGCTGAAGCGGGCGCGCTTGATGCCGCGGTCGAAGGTGTGTTTCTGCAGGCTGCGGAGGATGGATCCGTGCACGGCGGTGGCGAGCGCGATGTTGGCGGAGTCGTGTTCGTTGCCGGTGCGCGCCTGGTTGTCCGCCGCGATGAGTCCGCGGCCGTAGTGGGAGACGCCGGGCGGGGAGAGCGTGAAGGTTTCGATGCCGCGTGCGGCGCGGCCGCCGGAGTTGAAGTGGATGCTCACGAACACCGCGTTCTCGCGAATGGAGTTCGCGAAATCCACGCGTTCCTGGAGCGAGAGGTAGCGGTTGCTGTCGCGGGTCATCACGACCTTGAAGCCCTGCGCCTGGAGAAGGGTTTTCAGGCGCTCCGCCACCTTGAGATTGTAGGCGGCTTCCGTTCCCAGAGAATTGGTGGCACCCGGATCCTTGCCGCCGTGGCCCGCATCGATGATCACCGTGCGGAAATCCCCGGCGTTCTTGATGAAGTTGGGCCGCAGCACCGGATCGATCAGCTTCGCCAGGTCCATGCGTGAGACGTAAGCTTTGTCACCGACGGTCGCCACGGCATGGGTGAAGACGAACTTCACGCCGTTCATGAGGCATTCGTTGCCGCCGATCCTGAGTTTCATCACGACCTTGGCGTTCTCCAGGGTCACGTCCGGGCCGGAACGCGCCAGCTTGGTGAAATTGTAGAAGCGCTTCATGCTCTCGACCGAGACGTAATCACGGCCATCGATCTTGGCCACCTCCCAGCCCGAGGCGGTGGCGGCGCTTGCCATCGTCGGCAGTCCCGCGGCGCAGCCCAGAGCCATCACGGGGATGCACCGCGCGATCACAAATGACAGAGAGGCGAGTAGGTTTGGCTTCGGCACGGAATTCTCGGTCGGATCGGATTGACGGCAGTCTGCCAAGTCGCAAACCCGCTGACAATCCGATTTGTCGGCAATTTCCGGGCCGCGGAGGGCCAAGGCATCAGGCTTCCCACAGGCGGGTGCGCAGCGCCTCGGCGGCGGCGCGGGCCTCGGCCTCCTTCTTGCTCTTGCCCTTGCCGGTGGCCAGCACGAGGGATTTCCAGGAGACTTCCGCCTGGAACACGCGTCGATGGTCCGGGCCGCTCTCGCCGACGATTCGATAGACCGGCGCTTGCGGGTGGATGGATTGCAGGTGTTCCTGCAACTCGCCCTTCGGATTGCGCTCCTCAGGGCTGGCGGCCATGCTGCCGATCTCGGCTTCGAAGAGGCGCAAGACCAAATCGCGGGCGGGCTCGGGGCCGGAATCGAGAAAGACCGCGCCGATCAGGGCTTCGAAGGCATCCGCAAGAGTCGAGAGCCGGCGGCGGCCTCCGGTGGCCTCCTCGCCCTTGCCGAGCAGGACGTAATCGCCGAGGTGGATGGCCATGGCGAAGCGGGCCAGCGCCCGGCGGGAGACGACGCGCGAGCGCAGCTTGGTGAGGCGACCCTCCGTGAAGTCCGGGAACATTTTGAAGAGCTCCTCGGTCACGATGAGCTGCAGCACGGCGTCGCCCAGGAATTCAAGCCGCTGGTTGTCGAAATGCGGTTTCTGCGACTCGTATGCGAGGCTCGGATGAGTCAGCGCCTCCGCCAAAAGAAGGGAGTTGCGAAATTTGTAGTGGATCCGGCTTTCCAGCGGCTGCATCGGTCATGTGGCTTGGTGTCCTCCTTCCCCGCCCGAAATCCGCGCGACACATGCGGAAACCCGATGGGAAAGATGGGGTGGACGACGGGACTCGAACCCGCGACAACCGGAATCACAATCCGGGGCTCTACCAACTGAGCTACGACCACCATTTGAAACGGCGGGCGGCAGGGTTAAGCGATGACCGGGGTTTTGGAAAGGGAAAAATCGTCCGCATTCGCAGATGGTGCGGAGTGAACGGGATTCAAGCTACCGGACCGCTGCCGGGCTTGACGCGGGACGGGGCTGAGGGCATCCATTGCGGCGTGAAAGCAATCCCGGCCATCTCCCTGTGCCTTGCGCTCGCGCTCTGCCGCGGGACCCTGCGCGGCCAGGAAACCGCGGCTCCGCGCGCCCCGATGCCGGAGGCCGAGGTGATGTCCGAACCGATCCCTCCCGCCGTGACCGCCTCGGCGGTGGCCGCGGTCGCCAAGCTGGGGGACGAGGTCGTGCTCGGCCGCTATCAGGTCGCGGTGGAGCGGATGAATCCAATGTGGAAGGAACGCGCCGCGAAGCGCATGGGCGGCATGGCCGCGCTCGAGAAACAGCTCGAAGGCGTGGCGGCGCAGATGGTCCAGCAGGGGATCAGCATGATTTCGTTCAAACCCCAGGGCCAGCCGCGCGCATACGAGGTCACCCCGGGAAAAAAGATGGTGAAGGAGAACGGCGCGAACGTCGAGAAGCTCGCCTACACCCAGTGGCTGGTGCTGGTGCCGACCGCGACACGCTTCCGCATCATGCGGGAGGGGAGTCCGAAGCCGCTGCTCATCGAGAGCACCGGCTATCAGGTCGCGGTTTCCGACAAGGGGAGGAACGACTGGACCTTCATCGACGGCGCGGGCCTGGGCGTGAACGACCTGCGCGCGCTCTTCATCACCCTGCCGCAGGACTTGGAGCTGCCGCCGGTCGGGAAGCGGGAAGTCCCTTAGAGAATCATCATGGCATCAAGGAACAAGGGACTCCCGGAGGAACAGGTCCTCCACCGCAAGCTGATCGAACTTTGGAAACGCGGCCAAAGCCGTTACTGCGAGGTCCGCGGCTCTGAAATCCACGGCCGCGGAGTTTACGCGACGAGCTTCATCCCCAAGGAAACGCGGATCATCGAATACGTCGGCGAGCGCATCGACAAGAAGGAGAGCGAGCGCCGCGGGATTTCCCAACACGCCAAATCCCTCAAGACGGGTGACGCCGCAGTTTACATCTTCACGCTTTCGAAGAATTACGACATCGACGGCAACGTGCCATGGAACACTGCGCGGCTCATCAACCACTCGTGCGCGCCGAACTGCGAGGCATGGGTTGAGGGCCGAAGGATTTTCATCCACGCCCTGCGCGACATCGACGCCGGCGAGGAGCTGACCTTCGACTATGGCTTCGATGTCGATTGTTACGAGGACCACCCCTGCCTCTGCGGCAGGGCGGAATGTGTCGGCTACATCGTGAGCCGCGAGCAATGGCCGGAACTGCGGACACGGCTCGAAAAGCGCGGCGGGACGAATTCCTGAAGCGCCTCACCACGCCTTCAAGCGCAGGCCGATGGAGCCGAAGAACGTCGCATCGGCATCCCTCTCCACGAGCTCATCCCCGCCGGTCGTCGTGTAATCCAACTGATTGCCGACCACGGCTCCGCCACCGGCGGTGATCCAGAGATTGCCGGTCAGGCGGCGGCTCAGATAAAGGCCGAGACGGAAGGAGGTGTAATCGATGGCCCGCGACTCGCCGTTCTCGCCGGCGACATTCCAAACACCGCCCAGCGGGTCCTCACGGAAGCTGACGAGCCACTCCTCGGTCGGCGACCACGCCGCAATGAAGCTGGGGCCGTAAAGGCCGAGACGGAACTGGTCGTTGACGATCCAATCGAAGTTGATGCCCGGATAGACCTTCACGTCGCCATTGAGGTTCATGACCGAGGCACCCGCGCCAAGGGTGAATTTCTCGTTGAACCGGTAGCCGGAACCGGCCGCGAGATCGAAGGTGAAGTCGTCATCATTCACATGCTCGAAGTCCGTCGCGAGTTCCGCGCGGACCCAGCCCATGTGGATCCAGCGCGAATTCTCGCGCATGGAAACGATGAACGAGCTGAGCGTCAGCGAATGGAGGTCCTCGTCATCGATGGGGTAGTCCGCCGGGGCGTCGTCAATGTTGAGGTCCGTGAAGCGGTAGTCGAAGAACGGAACGACGAACCATCCGTCCGCGGGCGAAATCGGGCGGGAGAGCGCGGAAAACAATTGAAAGCGGGAGACGCTGAAACTGCCCTCGCCATCGTCCATGTCCGCCTCCCCGGTCTGGGTGTATCCGGTGCGGGCGGCATCAAAGCCGGGGACGATCAACTGTCCAGAGGCGGCGAGGGTGCCAAGAAAGAAGGCGGCGGCGGGAACAAGTCTGGAAATCACGCCGGAGGGTTCAAGACGCGTCCGGCGAATGCAAGCCGCGAATCACGCGCCCCTCATGAGCTGCAGGCCCCACCAGACGAGCGTGCAGGTGGTGACGATCAGCAGGATCAGAAGTGCCAGGCTGCGGTTCTGGTCGCGCCGGACATTGGCGACCTCGCCGCGCGAGACGATCATCTCGTGCTGCTTGCGCTTGCGGCGGAGCTGGATCTCCTCGAGCGGAGGCATCGTGCTGTCCCGCTCGATGCGCTCGCGGGCGATCCGCTTCTGGTTTTCCTCGAACTCCCTCTCGCGCCGCAGGAGCTGCCGCTCCCTCTCGCGGAGTTCGTTCAACTCCAGTTCTTCCTGAAACAAGGTGGGCTGGCTCATGGCATCCGGAACCGGTTATTTCATCAGGTAAACCACCACCGCCACCCCCCCGAGAACGAGGAGCGGCAGGTTGAAGGCGAAACCGTTGCGCAGGTTGGTCATGAAATCCCCCTGGGTCGAGCTCCGGGCGCTGGCGCGCGCCTTCTTGGAGGCGCGGCCGAAGATCGCCCCGCTCCGGCCGCCCTCGAAATGCGCGGCCGCCTGGTCGTATTCGTCCGCGGCGAGATCAATCGTGACGGTCGCCCGGTCGAGCTTTTCGGAGGTGTTCTCGCCTGTCCAGCCCTCTGGATTGAATTTCTGGATCTTGTCGAGATGCGCCGCGAAGCAGGCCCGGCATTGCTCGAGATCGTCCGCCTCGTTGCGGATTTCAAACAGCTCGCGGTCGATCAGCGTGAGCGCGGAGGTGAGCTTTTCGGTGAGTTCGACCTGTTGGGAGACAAAGGCGCGCTTGCGGCGGGTCAACTCCTCAAGTTCGATTTTCTTGCGTTCGAGTTCGTCGCGCTGTTGCTGGATGCGCTCGATTTCCTCCTGCGTGTCCCTGAGTTTGCGGTCGTAGTCCTCGGGGCGGCCGGCCATTCCGGAGGAGGGCATCTCCATCTGCGTCGAACGGATTTTGATGTGGTGGGTGTGGTCAGTCGGGGAGGCCATGGGTGAAAATGGTTGGAAGGCTGCAAGTTCCTTACCCAAAACCACTTCGTTCATCCAGCGAAATATTTTACATTTCTTGACAAACTTCCGCCCTCCTCCCGTGCCTCTCAGATATAAAACATCGGCCCGCCCGAGTGGCTGCTGAGGGTTTCCAGGGTGATCCGGTCGAGCGCCTGCTGGAGGCTGACGGAGACCTCGTCCCATGCCTGGCGGACGGCCGCCCCGGACTCGCCGTCGCGCGAGACGGTGCACTGGAGCAGCGAGGGGTCCACCGCATCCACCACCTGGCGCAGCGTGATGGTCTCGGGATCGCGGCCCAGCAGGTAGCCGCCGGATTTGCCGCGACGGCTGTCGATCAACCCGGCGCGGCGTAGGTCGTTGAGGATCTGCACCAGAAAGTTCGCCGAGACGGCTTCGCGTTGCGCTAGGTCCTCAAGCCGTGTAAGAGTCCGCCCGTCATGGTGCTTCGCGAGCTGCGCCAACGCCCGGCACGCATACTCCAGTTTCTGTGAAATCTTCATGAGCGAATCCCACCAAACCGGAACCCGCCCGGCGAGCAAGAATCCCGTCCAGCTCTGCGCCGGAAAAACCGCGGATGTCCTCAACGTCTGGGAAAACCTGCGCTCGGAGGCCGACCGCGTCGTTTCGGAAGAACCCTCGCTCCGCCACCTCGTGGACGATGTGATCCTCACCCGGGACTCACCCGCCGCCGCCCTCGGAGCCCGCCTCGCCCGCAGGCTGGCCCGCGAGGACATGCCCCGCTCCGCCATGGAACCCTTGCTCACCGGAGTCCTCGAACAACACCCGCTCATCGTCCACAGCGCCGTGCGCGACCTCGCGGCGATGTTCGAGCGGGATCCCGCGTGCTTCTCGCTGCTGGAGCCGCTGCTTTTCTTCAAGGGCTTCCTTGCCCTTGCCACCTACCGCGTCTCCCACCAACTCTGGCTGGACGGCCGCCGCTGGCTCGCCCTCTACCTCCAGAGCGTCGCCAGCGAGGCCTTCGCCGTGGACATCCACCCCGCCGCGCGCATCGGCTGCGGCATCCTGCTGGACCACGCCACCTCCTTCGTCGTCGGGGAAACCGCCATCATCGAGGACAACGTCTCCATCCTCCACGAAGTCACGCTCGGCGGCACCGGCAAGGAAACCGGCGACCGACACCCGATCATCCGCTCCGGGGTTCTTCTCGGCGCGGGAGCCAAAATCCTCGGTCGCGTGGAAATCGGCAGCGGAGCCAAGGTCGGTGCCGGCAGCGTGGTCCTCAACGACGTGCCGCCCCACACCACCGTCGCGGGAGTGCCGGCCATCGTCGTCGGTCAGACCGGCGAGGAAAACCCCGCCATAGCGATGAACCAGAAGCTCGATTGCCGCGGAAAATCCTGATGCCATGAAACCTCTCGCCATCGCCATCCCGCTGCTCGCGCTCGTTTCCTGTGACAAGGCGAAGGACATCGCCGAAAAGGCCACCGCCACGGTCAAGGACCAGATCGCCACGCAAACCGGCCGTACAAGCGCCTCCAAGATGGACCCGGAACTCCAGAAGCTCGTCGATCAAACTCCGGAAGGCGTCGTTTTCCGCAAGGATCTGCCGTTCCCCCGGAGCCTGGAAGTCAGGGTCACCCGCCGCCGGGAAATGTCCGGCCGGTTCTATCAGGAATCAGCCATCGAAAAACGCTCGGACACGGTCAAGGGCACCCAGATCGAGATCCACAAGCTCGAACGCGCCGGAGATCAGGTTCGCCACACTCTCGAACAATCCAGTTTCTCCATCCCCACGCCCGACAAACCGGACGTGCAGCAGGCCTCCGCCAACCCGCTCGAACAGGTCGCCCCGTCATCCCGGCCCGTCACCTTCCGCAAAACCGGCGGGACTTGGAAATCGGATGACCGGGACGGCTTCCGCGCCGCCGTGCTCTCCAAGCAACTCTCACCCGTGTTCGACGAGCTCCTCGTCGAGAACGGCCTGGCGCCGCGCCCGCTATGGTTCGCCAAGCGCCGCATCAAGATCGGCGACGAGCTGACCCTCACCGGCGAATCCCTGCCCATCTTGCTGGCGGGCCGGGCCAAAGGCTCGTTCAAACTCAAGCTCGAATCCCTTGATGCCGCCGCGGGCCATCCCTGCGGCGTGTTCGCCGTCACCGGAGACTACAGCCGCAAACAGTTCCCGGACTTCGAAGGCAACCTCATCGACGAGGACGTCTCCATCCAATCGGGGAAAATCTGGCTCTCACTGATCCATCCCCTCGTTCTCCGCGAGGAGCTGGAGACCGTACAAACCTTCAAATCAGGCGGCCACGGCAACCCCGCGACGCGCGGGCAAGGCACCGTCAAGGTTTCATTCAACCTCGATTGGAAACCGGTGGCGCGGTGATCGCCTGCCGGACATCACAGCACCTTCTTCACGAAGCACGCTTTCAGCCCGATGGCCATGCCGTCCATCTTGCATGAGATCTCGTGATCCCCTTCCACCAACCGGATGGGCTTGGACTTGGTGCCGACCTTGAGGACGTCCGAGGAACCCTTCAATTTCAGATCCTTGATCATCGCCACGATGTCCCCATCCGCGAGCACATTGCCGTAGGCATCCTTGACGACACGGTCTCCGGCCGGTGCCTCGGCGGCGGCCTCCACCTCCCACTCATGGCCGCAGGTCATGCACTCCCGGTGAAGGTCACGGCTCAGGACATCGGTCATCTCGCAAATCGGGCAGGCGGTCTCGCTCATGGGGCGATGAGCTAAAACCACGGCGCGCGCGGACTCAAGCCCATCCTCGAATGAGGCCAGCCCGGGATTCTCCGCTTGCCCGGCACGGACGGACGACGGCATGATCCCGCCATGAGCGAGGAACAAAGCTTGTGGAAAGGCAGCCCGTCGCAGTGGCTCAATCTCGGACCCTTCACCATCGCGCTTCTGCTGGCCGCGGCATGCCTCGCAGGCGGCCTGTTTTTCCCGCCGGCCTTCGCGGCACTCGTGCTGCCGGTGGTCTTCGCCCTATGGAAATTCCTGGTCGTGAAAACCCAGGTGTTCGAACTCACCAACGAGCGGCTCCGCATCACACGCGGCGTCATCAACCAGAAGATCGACGAGATCGAGCTCTACCGCGTCAAGGACTCCGTCATGATCCGCACCTGGTGGATGCGCCTCACCAACCTGGCGTCCATCCAGTTGGAAACCTCGGACCGCTCCATGCCGCAGCTCGTAATCCCCGCCATCCACGGCGGCTCCGAAATGCGCGAACTGCTCCGCAAACAGGTGGAAATCCAGCGCGACAGGAAACGCGTCCGCGAAATGGATTTCGATGACGCGGTCGAAGGCGGCGCGGACGCCTGACAAATTTCTGCGGATCACGCCTGCCCGGCGGAAAGCAGCGCGATGATGCGGCGTGTGGCACCTTCGTGCCGCGAAAGAACACGGGACGCGGCTGCCGCCAGGGAAGCTGCGACCGCCGGATCAAGCGCGGACGTGATCGCGGCGGACAACGCGTCCTTGTCGTTCGCGCGGATGCATCCCTTTTCCGCGACGAGCCGGCCCGCCAGCGGCTCGAAGTTCTCCATGTGCGGTCCGAAAACCACCGGCTTGCCCGCGAGGATGGCCTCGGCGGGATTCTGTCCGCCGGTGGCGAGGAAACTTTTGCCGATGACCACCACATCCGCATGGGCCGTCCAATCGCGCAGCTCTCCGGTCGAATCGATGACCAGCACGTGACGGTGATGGCCTTTGGCCCCCGGCATCTGAAACCTCGAGCGCAGCACCACCTCGAAGCCGGCCCTCTCCAGATCCGCCCTCACCTCCGCGCGCAGCTCCGCATGGCGCGGCACGATGACCGGAAGCGCGTCCGGCGCGGCCTCGCGGATCGCCGCGGCGATGAAGGCATGCTCGCCCGCATGGGTGCTCGCCGCAAGGACCACGCGGCGATTTCCAAACGCATCGAGCATTTCCTGGAACTCCGGCCGCCGAGTGGGACGAGGTCCGCTGCCCGGATCAAACTTGAGGCTGCCCGTGTGATGGATGCGCTCCGGAGCCACCCCGAGTTCACGCCAGATGCCCGCGTCCTCCGCCTCCTGCACGGCCACGGCCTCAAGCATCGAGAACACCGGCCGCACCCATGCCGCGAACTTGCGGTATCGCCGCGCCGACCGCGGGGACATGCGGGCATTCACCAACGAGACCGGAATGCCCCGCTTCCGGCAGGCCAGCAACAGATGAGGCCAGGCCTCGCCCTCGATCAGGACGATCCGCGCGGGCTCGAAGCGGCCCAGATACCGGCGCACCATCGACGGGAAATCCAAAGGCGAGTAGGTGACCCGCAAGTCCGGGATGCCCGCGGCCGTCGCCACCGCATGGCCGGTGGCCGTGCCGGTGGCCAGCACGAATCTCCGGCCCGGCTCGCTCACGAGCCACTCCCGGATCAATTTCAGCGCCAGCATCGCCTCACCCACGCTCACGGCATGCACGTGCACCGCACCGCAGGGCTCGAACTCACGCGGCCCCGCATACACCGCCGCCCGCTCGCCAAGCCGCGTGCCGAAACCACCGCGCCGCAGCATTTTCACGATCCATCCCGGGAACGCCGCGAGAAACAGCAGCGGCAGCAGCAGCCGGTAGATCAGGAGGGCGGTGGACCAACGCATCGCGGTTCACCCTAGGAGACCGCCACGGGGGCGTAAAGCAGGATGGCGCTGCCGCCATACTCGCGGCGGTCGGTCAGGGTGAAGCCCTCCGCCTCCGGGGATTTCTGGTTCGCCGAGACCTCGGCGATGAACAGCCCTTCCGCCGCGAGGCGCCGGGCTAACAGGCCGCTCTTCAGAAGATCCCCCACATGGTCTTTGTCGCCGTGATGTTTCCAATAGGGAGGATCGGCGAAGATGAGATCGTAGGTGGCGGCGTCTCGTTTCAGGAAGGAGAGCGCATCGGACTTCACCGCACGGCCGCCTTCGAGCCGGGTCCTGGCCAGATTCTCCGCGATGACGAGGCAGGCCTGGCGGTGCTCATCGACAAAAATGCAGGACGCGGCTCCTCGGCTGAGCGCCTCCAGGCCGATGGCACCGGAACCGGCGAAGAGATCGAGCACGCGGGAGCCTTCCACGCGTTCACCAAGGATCGAGAAAACCGCCTGGCGGACGAAGTCCGTGGTGGGCCGGGCAACGGCCTGGGGCACCTTGATGGCGATGCGTCCGGCTTTTCCGGCGATGATTCTCATGGTGGTGCTTGGCTTTTCAATGTGCGGATGCCTGGCGCGCGCCCACCCCTACCGGTTCATGCCAGGTGATGCGACTAAAATTCCGGACACCGCCGGCTCCCGGTGCGGCCAAGAATTTCCTTCCGAAACGCACGGGGAATCCTAGTTTCCGGACCATGGAAACGCCGAGAACCCTGCGCATCTTCTTCAGCTCCCCGGGTGATGTGAAGATGGAGCGTGAAACCGCGCGCAACATCGTGCGCCGCCTGCAGATGGAGGCGGGCGACGCCATCACCATCGAGCCGTATTTCTGGGAACATGAGGCGATGTCCGCCACGCGGGACTATCAGCAGAACATCCCGGAGATGAGTTCGTTCGATGTGGTGGTCTGCATGCTGTGGAGCCGCCTCGGCACGCCGCTCCATCCGGAACGCCACCCGCGGCCGGACGGCGGGTTTTTCGAAAGCGGCACGGAGTACGAGTTCTACACGGCGATGACCGCCTTCAAGGAGAAGGGCACGCCGAACATCTTCGTTTTCCGCAACCACACCGAACCGCGCCGCCCGAGCCGGCCTCGCGAGGCGCGCGAGGCGGCGGACCGCGAGCTGGACCGGCTGGACCACTTTTTCGAACGCTATTTCCAGGAGGGGAATTTCTTCACCGCGGCGGTCAACGAATACCGGACGCTCGGCGAATTCGAGGACAAGCTGAGTCTCGGCCTGCGCTCGTATTTGCTGGAGCACGTGCCGATGCCGAAGCACGGCGCGAAACGGGTGGCCCAATACGCGGGCCAGCCGTATCTCGGGCTCTCGGCTTTTGATTTCGAGGACGCGCAGGTGTTCTACGGCCGCACAGCGCAGGTCGGCGCGGTGATCGAGGCGCTGCAAGTGCAGGAAATGGAGGCGGCCGGAAGCGCGGAGGCGGCGCGGCGGTTCGTGTTGTTGTTAGGCGCCAGCGGCAGCGGCAAGTCCTCGCTGGCGCGGGCCGGCGTGCTGCCGATGCTGGTGCGCCCCGGAGTGATCGAGGGTGCCCAGGCATGGCGGCGCTGCATCTGCAAGCCCGGCGACGCGCCGGGCGACCCGCTGCTCTCGCTGGCGTCCGCGCTGGTGCGGGAAACCGCCTTGCCGGAACTCGCCGCGGACGGAACCAGCGCTGCGGAACTCGCCTCGATGATGCGCTTGCAACCCGCCGGCGCGGGCCTGCTCATCCGGCAGGCGCTGAGCCAGGCGGCCGCCGCGGAAAAGTCGCGCATGGAAATCGAAATGCGCGAGGAACTGCGCCGACTCGAATCCGAAAACCGGATGGAGGACGTCGCGGAAATGCAATCGAAGCTCGCAAACCTCGCCCCGCCGGTCACGCGGCTCGCTCTGGTGGTGGACCAGTTGGAGGAGCTTTTCACCAGTGAGCTGGGCGCGGAGCAGATCAAGGCTTTCGTGGATGCGCTTCACGCGCTGGCCACGAACGGCAGGGTGTATCTCATCGCCACCTTGCGCAGCGATTTCTACGCCCGCTGTCTCGATCATCCGCCCCTGGTGGAACTGATGAAGGACCACGGCTCCTTCGCCCTGCCGCCGCCGAGCCCCGGCGACCTCGCGCAGATGATCCGCCAGCCGGCGGTCACGGCCGGGCTGGTGTTTGAGGAAAACACCGCCACCGGCGACAAGCTGGACGAAATCATCCGCGACGCCGCGATGCGTGATCCCTCCGCACTGCCGCTGCTGAGCTACACGCTGGAGCAGCTTTACGAAAAGCGTACCAACGACGGCACGCTCACCTTCGCCGCCTATCAGGAACTCGGCGGCCTGGAGGGCGCGATCGGCCGCCGCGCCGAGGAAACCTATCAGACGCTTCCCGCCGGAGTCCGCGAAGCCTTCGACGATGTCTGGCGGCGCATGCTCACGCTCAGCCACGACGGCACGCCGGTGCGCCGCCGCGTGCGGGCCGCCAGCCTGCCCGAGCACGGACCGGGCCGCCAGATGGTGGACGCCTTCATCGCCGCGCGCCTGCTCACCGCGGACCAGGGAGCCGATGGCGAAAGCAATCTTTCCGTGGCGCACGAGGCCCTGCTGAAACATTGGCCGCGCCTCACAGATTGGTTAGAGGGGAATCGCGATTTCCTGCGCGTCCGGTCGCGCATCGCCACGAGACTCAGCGAGTGGGAGGAACACGAGCGCTCCGACGATTACCTGATTCCCGGCGGCCCGGCACTGGCCGAGGCGGAGCAGATCCTGTCCAAGTTCAGCCAGACGCTCGAAGCCAAGGAATGCGCCTACATTTCCAGTTCCATCGATCACGCCAAGACCCGGGAGCGCGCCAAACTGCGCAAAGCACGCCAAGTCGCCGCGGGCGCGATGGTCCTCACCCTGATCGCCGCCGCGGGAGGTGTCTTCGCATGGCTGCAACGCGGCGAGGCCCGGAAAAACGCAAGCATCGCCCTCGAGCAGAAAGCCGCCGCGGAAAAAGCGGAAGCCCAGGCGCGCGCCAGCCAGGTCCGCGCGGATTACACGCAGGGCATCGACATGCTGGACGCAGGCCGCACCCGCCAGGGGCTCACCAGCCTGATGCAGGCGCTCAAGAGCGATCCGCACCATGAGGCGGTCAAACGCCGTCTCTATTCCTATCACCTCTACGGTCTTCCGAAGGCGATCCCGATCCGTTCCGTCCAGGGACCGCCGCAGAGCCGGCAGCGCATCAGCGGCGCGCGGTACGGGGAAAAACAGCGCTGCGTTTACATGACCAAGGACCACACCGTGGAGGCCTATGACCTGAACGAGAGAAAAGTCATCCACGGACCATGGGAGGAGGAGCCGGACACCTTCGCCGCGCTGATGTCCTTTCACAACCAGTTCGTCATGAACATCCGCGAGGACATGAGCTGCCGGATCTGGCACATCGACTCCGCCCGGAAATCCGCCGTCGTCCAGCTCGACAAGGATTTCTCCAATCTCAACGTCAGTTACGACGGAGGCACCATCATCGAGGGGAGAATGACCGGAAAGGTCGTCTTGTGGGACACCGCCTCCGGAAAAATCCAGCATGAATTCCAACAGGCCGGACGGATCAACTCCATCACCATGGACAGCAGCGACACCTGGCTGGCGGTGGCGAGCGACGAACTGGTGTTCTACAACGCGAAGACGCTCGAGGTGATCAAACGTCACTCCAAGGAAGGCCTCGCGGCCCGGGACGTGGCCTATTCCTCCGACCACACGGTGGCCGTGGCGCGCTTCGGGGATCCGGCGGACAACTCCGCCGCCAGCCGCTTCGCGTTCTTCTCCACCCGGACCGGCGAGATCCTCGAATCGCGCGACATCGAGGTGGCGGGCGAGGTGTTCGACTACCGCGTGAACCACGACGGCACCGCCATCATCGTGGCGAGCTTCAGCAGCAACGCGCGGGTCTATCACCGCAACGATGAGAAGGAGGACAGGACCTATCCGTTCGAGACCTATCCGGTGAAGGTCATGTTCTCGCCGGACGAGCTGCTCGTCATCGCGGCGGACAGCGAGGGCACCGTCAGCATCTTCGACGCCGACACCGGCCGGGCGGACGTCCCCGCCCGGCTCGCCTTTGAGCCGATCAGCCACGAGGGGCGCCTGAGCGAACTGCTCGTCTCCTGGGACGGGCACTATCTCATGACGAGCACCACGGCGCAGGCGCGCATCTGGGACCTTTCCGTGGGCCGCGCGCTCACCCTGCCCATCGTCCACGAAGGGGAATGGTTCGCGGCCGCGTTCTCCCCGGACCAGCGCGGGATCCTCTCCGCCGGGAGCTGGGGCATCCAGCGGCATGATGTGAAATCGCTGGAGAAAACCAGCCCGTCACTGCTGGCGGACGCCAATCCCGCCGCCATCCGCATCGGGAACCTCCAACAACGGGCGCTCGCCCGCATGGACGAACGGACCGTGCGCTGCATCGATCTATCCGATCCCGCGGCGAAGCCCGTGGAGTTCCGCAGCCTCTCGGCCATCGCGCAGATGGTTTTCAGCCCCGATGAAACCCACTTCGCGCTCAGGACCGACGAGGGCGTGATCCTGGTGGATGCGCGCACCGGACAGCAGAAGGGGGAAATCCACAAACCCGAGGAAAACGCCTGCGTCCTGCTGTTTTCCGGGGACTCCCGGCATCTGATCGCCATCCAGACGTTCTGCATCCAGATCATCTCCGTGGAGGACGGTTCCATGAAGAAGCTCACCCACCGGAAGATGATCTTCAACATGCGGACCCACGACTCCCGCGCGAACCACCTCGCCGTGTTCTCGGGCGGGGCCGGAGCCAAGGACGAGTTCGTGACGATGGTCTGGGATCTTTCCGACCCCACCAAGCCGCCGACGGAGCTGGCGCATGACGATGTGGTCTATGTCATGGGTTTCAGCGATGACGCCAGATACATCCTCACCGGCACCCGCAACCAGACCGCGCAGGTGTGGGACCGGAAAACCGGCGGGATGCTCGGGTTGCCGCTCGTCCACCGGCACAATCCGGTGCGGAGGCTGGCCTTCAGCCATGACGGGCGCTGGGTGGCCACGGCGAGCACCGGACCGGAGGATGACGTCGTCCGCATCTGGGACTGGCAGACCGCCAAACAGGTGGCGGAGGAAATCCATGTCGATGGTCTCGTGCAATCGCTGGCCTTCAGCGGCGGCGACCGCATGCTTCTCGTGAACTCCACCGCACCAGGGGATCCGAAAAAGATTTTCACCCGGCTCTGGGAACTCGCACCACCGGCGGACCTCCCGGTGGATCTGCCGGCCCTCACCGAGGCGGCCGTCGGCCGGACGCTCACGGAACAGGGCGGCTACGCGGCCATCGACCCGTTCGCCGGCTGGGAGAAAATCCGCAGGGATTCCCCGGACTCATGGTTCCTCATGCCACCCTCGAAACGCAGCGTTTCCCCGGGCCTCACCGCCCGGAGCATGACTTGGCTGCTGGACGACAACGTGCCGTCCAGCCACGCCATGAGCGCCATGCCCGCCGTCGGAGTGGTTCGGGCAGCCATGGCCTACTGGAAAAGCAACACTCTGATGACCCGCTACGAAGCCATGAAAAAACTGGATGAAACCAGCGAGGCTTACAGGACCGAAGCGCATGCCCTCAGGACGCTCATGGAATCGATCACCCGCTTGCGCCAGTCCGCGGAGCGCGGAGCTTCGAGGGACGCGGACGTCTGCTACTACCTCGGGATGTCCGAGAAGAAGCTCACGGACTATCAGGCGGCCAGGAAATGGACCCTGCAGGCGC
>Ga0114938_1000772_pt1 | contig 23311 bp, 18 predicted proteins | sample AshMeaBigSpring_FD_88675 | JGI IMG/M metagenome (GOLD analysis project Ga0114938, IMG submission 88675) | Groundwater microbial communities from Big Spring, Nevada to study Microbial Dark Matter (Phase II) - Ash Meadows Big Spring | ecosystem: Environmental > Aquatic > Deep subsurface >...
TGTTTATTGATCATGATTTTTTACGTGCATTAGAATATGGAATGCCTCCAACAAGTGGAATAGGAATTGGTATTGATAGATTATGTATGATGATGACGAATAGTCCTTCTATTCAAGATGTATTGTTTTTTCCTCAAATGCGTCCTGAACAAGGAGTTTGATTTTTAATAATTCTACTAAACAAAAAAGAGATTCGAAAGAATCTCTTTTTTGTTTTATACTGATAAATATTTTTTAAAAATTACTGTAAATCAGGTGTTCTAAAATTTAATTTCCTCTTCATGTTCATCAAAGAAGCGATATTCAATGATATGAAAATTAGTATCTGCTTCTATCTTCAATTTTGTTTTGTACTGCTTTCTCCATTTTTTTATTATAGAAGTAAAAAATCCTTTAGTTAAATGTGAATACAAAATTGGATGTACTACAAGTGTTAAGTTTTTGTGAGAGTGACTAATTAAATAGTTCAAACGCTTTTCTATTTCATCTTCTAATAAAAGGCTTGAAGTAGTTTTGCCACTACCATGACAAACCGGACAAATTTCAGAAGTATTGATGTTCATTTCAGGTCTCATACGCTGACGAGTAATTTGCATCAATCCAAATTTTGAAATGGGTAAAACTGCATGTTTTGCTCTATCTGCATTCATGAATTCTTCCATTGCTTCTTGCAGCTTACGCTTATTATCAGGCAATTTCATGTCAATAAAATCTACCACAATAATTCCACCAATATCTCTTAATCGTAATTGCCTTGCTATTTCCTCTGCAGCCTCTAAATTGGTTTGTAAAGCGTTTTCTTCTTGGCTGTTGCTTACACTTTTATAGCCGCTGTTTACGTCTATTACATGCAAAGCTTCCGTATGTTCAATAATTAGGTAAGCACCACTTGGTAAGTTTACCGTTTTGCCAAAAGCACCTTTTACTTGTTTGGTAATGTTGTAGGTGTCGAATAATGAAGTTCCATTGCTGTTATAATAACTTACAATATCTATTTTATCAGGTGCTATTCTTTGAATATAGCTTTTCGTATCGGCAAAAATATTTTTATCGTTGATTACAATTTTATTAAAGTCAGAACTCAGTAAATCTCTTAGAATACTCGTTGTTTTACTTTGTTCGCTTAAAATTTTGGTTGGTGCTTCTGCACCTTTTAATCCCTGTTGAATTTGCTTCCAAGTGTTTACTAAAGACAATAAATCTTGATGCAATTCTGCTGTCGTTTTTCCTTCTGCTGCAGTTCTTACAATAATTCCAAATCCTTTTGGTCTAATGGCTTCTACAATTTTTTGCAGTCTTTTTCTTTCATCTGCCGAATGTATTTTTTTCGATACAGCAACAATTTCATTGAAAGGTGTGATTACCACAAATCTTCCTGGTAAGCTTAATTCACAGCTAAGTCTTGGCCCTTTTGCTGCAATTGGTTCTTTTAAAATTTGTACTAGAATATTGGGTTTGCCATTTAAAACCTCATTAATTTTTCCTGTTTTTACAATTTCAGGTTCTATGCTAAAAGATGAAAAATCGAATCCATTTTCTTCTTTATTGTTTACAGCTATCTGTGTAAACTTTAATAGACTTTTTACATAGGGTGATAAATCTGTATAGTGCAAAAAAGCATCTTTTTCAAATCCTACATCTACAAATGCTGCGTTTAAACCCGGAATCAATTTTTTTACTTTTCCCAAATACAAATCGCCTACACCAAAACTTCCTTCAGAAAGTTCACTATGCAGTTCTACAAGCTTTTTATCTTCCAACAATGCAATTTCTACACCTGTTGGTCCAGCATTTATAATTAGTTCTTTATTCACAAAATTTGCAACTTTAAATCAATAAAAAATTCACCCAATAATATTGAGTGGATGTAAAACACACTAATTCTACCTGAAGCTTTTTGTTGATGGTTAAGATAAGGAGGAAAGGTAAAGTTGCATCGATCAAAAAAGCGAAATAGCTACAGGCTAAAACATGCGTAAAACAAGGCAATTTAGAGAATAAATTGCCTTGTTTTTATATTTGTCTGAAAGAAAAATTATTTCTTCTTATGACGGTTTTTTCTTAAACGTTTTTTGCGTTTGTGCGTAGCAATTTTATGACGTTTTCTCTTTTTACCACAAGGCATACTCCAAGTTTTTATGAGTTAAAAAAATGATTGTTTATGTTATAACTTTTTCAGTTACTGTTTCAATTGGTTAATTCTGTTTTCTAGTTCTTTTTGTGCATTTACGTTTGGTATTTTTTTCTTTACAATAGAATACCATTCTATTGCGTTTTGCTTTTCACCCTTCAAATCGTAGCATTCTGCTAAATGCAACGTTGCTTCTAAGTTGTCGGGTTGTTTTTTTACAATAATTAAAAAGCGTTCAATTGCTTTATCATATTGTCCACTTTTTTTACCACCTAATCCTAAAATCAGTTGTGCATAAAGGTTGTCTGGGTTTTTCTGTACAATTTCTCTAACAGGTAAAATTCCCTGCATTGGATTGTCAGAAATATTGCCCAACATGTAACAAGCACCTAAACCTATAACACTACTATCGTTTTTAGGATTTAACACCAAAGCCTGCTCAAAAAGAACTTTTGCATTCTCTGCTAACCAATGTTGCATAGCAGGATCTGCCTCAATTAATAGGTTATCTAAAAATTGATGGGCGGCAAAAGTGAGGTTTTTTTCTGAATTTTCCAATTTTGCTGCTTCAGCTGTATAATAAGCGTATGGTTCAAATATTTTTGCCGAATCTTTCCAAAAACGAGCAAGTTGATGATAAATGTGTATTTGCTGGTCTTTTACATCTCCTCTAGTAACGCTGTTTTCTAATCTTGTAATGCGTTCACTCTGTTCTGGTGTTAGCCTTTCTTTTGCTTTTGATAGCATTGCAGCAAACTCAACTGTGTGGTCGTGAGGAGCGTTTGCGTTTTGTGCAGCTGTTGGAGTAGCCACATTTTTTTTAGGCGGAATGGTATTTCCAAATACAAATAAAAGCAATACTGCTACAGCAGCAGATAGTGTTAAAATAATTTGCTGACGATTCACTGATTCAATTTTTGGGCAAAGTTATTCTCTTTCTGCCTTGCATTTGCTTTTTACTTCTGCAACAAATTCTTTTGCAGGTTTAAAAGCAGGAATAAAATGTTCAGGAATGGTAACTGCGGTATTTTTTTTAATGTTTCTACCAATTTTTGCAGCTCGTTTTTTCGGTATAAAACTTCCAAATCCTCTGATATAAATGCTTTGCCCGTCTATTAAACTGTCTTTTACTTCTTTAAACATCGTTTCTAAAGTAACTAAAACGTCTACTTTCGGTATTCCGGTTTTGTCAGATATTTGGTTAATTAAATCAGATTTTCTCATGAAAATGTTGAATATTTTGGTTGTTTCAAGGTATAAAGTAAAACAATTTATTTTGGAAAAGACAAAAATATAAAAATTTTATTTTTATTAATATCTATTGATTTACAACAACTAAGCTCCCATTAATTTTTTTATGAACATTCAAAAATGAACTTTCACCACAAACTTTCGTTGTTTTTTAAAATAATTTAATTTTTCTAAATTTTTTCGAATAAATGAAATCTTTTTTCACCCAAAATTTGATGAATTGGCATCTTCAAGAAAATGAAAGACAAATGCCTTGGAAAGGTGAAAAAAATCCATACAAAATTTGGTTGAGTGAAATTATTTTGCAACAAACAAGGGTTGAGCAAGGATTACATTATTATGAAAAATTTATCACTCATTTTCCTACAATAGTCGACTTAGCAAATGCAAATGATGAATTTGTATTTAAATTGTGGGAAGGTTTGGGATATTATAATCGTTGCAAAAACTTATTATTTACTGCTAGAGATATCGTAAATAGGTATCAAGGAAATTTTCCCAACATTCATGCAGAAATTGTTCAGCTAAAAGGTGTAGGTCCTTACACTGCTGCTGCAATTGCTTCATTTGCTTATAATCTTCCTTTTGCAGTAGTTGATGGTAATGTTTACAGAGTATTGGCTCGTTATTTTGCCATTTTTACGCCAACAGATTCAACAACTGGAAAGCAACTTTTTACCGAATTAGCAAATGAAGTTTTAGATAAGCAAGAACCAGCTTTATACAATCAAGCCATTATGGATTTTGGAGCTACGGTTTGTAAGCCTGTAAATCCACTATGTAATCAATGTGTTTTACAACAACATTGTAAGGCTTATCATACCGTTTCAGTACCAAAATTACCTGTAAAAGAAAAAATGCTAACCAAGAAAAATAGGTGGTTTTACTATTTTATTCTTGAATTCAATCAGCAAGTTTGGGTACAAAAAAGAACGGTAAAAGATATTTGGGAAAATTTGTTTGAATTTTATTTAGTAGAAGCCAACGAGCAAATTTTGTGGAATAAAAACACTGTTGATGAATGGGTGCAAAGTCAGTTAAATGTAAAAGAAGCAGAAGTTGCACATATTTCTTCTTTATTAAAACAACAATTAACCCATCAACAAATAAAAGGGCAGTTTATTCATGTTAAACTTTCACAAATGCCTGAACTATTAAAAAGTGGTAGTTGGCATTCTTTAGCCCAAATTGCAGATTTAGCTTTTCCAAAATTTATTCACCAATATTTTCAGCAACCTACTTCAAAGCAAGGATTGCTTTTATAATTTAAATTAACAAACACGTATGAAGCCTTCAGTAAATATCATGTGGTTTAGAAGAGATTTACGATTAACAGATAATGCTGCATTTTTCTATGCACTACAGCAGTCATTACCTGTTTTACCCATATTTATTTTCGATAAAAATATTTTAGACAAATTGGTTGATAAAACCGATAGAAGAGTTGCTTTTATTCATTCGGCTATTGAAGAAATGCAAACAGAATTGGTGAAAATGGGTGCTACCATGCATTGTTTTTATGCAACACCTTTAGATGCATTTTCTACTTTAACCCAAACTTATACAATTGAAAAAGTATTTGCCAATACCGATTATGAACAATATGCTATTGAAAGAGATGCAGCAGTTGCTCAGCTTTTACAATCAAAGCAAATTCAATCTCATGCGTTTAAAGATCATGTGATTTTTGAAAAAAGTGAAGTTGTAAAAGACGATAATTCACCCTACACCGTTTTTACACCATACAGTAAAAAATGGAAAGCTGCATTAACAGATAAGCACCTGCAATCGTACAACGTTGAAGCACATATTCAAAACATATTCAAACAAGCCCCAATTGATATTCCATCGTTAACAAGTATGGGGTTTAATGCTACCAATCGATCGTTTCCGTCGAAAGAATTAAATCTTGCCATTATTGAAAAATACAAAGAACAAAGAGATTTTCCGTCTGTAAAGGGTACCTCTCAGTTAGGGGTGCATTTGCGTTTTGGAACAATAAGTATTAGACAGCTAGCACAAAAAAGTAAAGATGTAAGTGAAGGATTTTTGAATGAATTAATTTGGAGAGATTTTTACCATGCTATTTTGTGGCATTTTCCACATATTAATAGAGGACAAGCTTTTAGAAAAGAATATGATTTGATTGAATGGAGGAATAATGAAGCAGAATTTGAAAAATGGTGTATAGGAAAAACAGGTTACCCAATTGTAGATGCAGGAATGAGAGAGTTAAATGCTACTGGATACATGCATAATAGAGTAAGAATGATTGTAGCCTCTTTTTTAACCAAACATTTATTGATAGATTGGCGTTGGGGTGAAATGTATTTTGCACAAAAACTACTCGATTTCGATTTTGCAGCCAATAATGGTGGATGGCAATGGGCAGCAGGAAGCGGTTGCGATGCTGCTCCATATTTTAGAGTATTTAACCCTACATTACAAACTGAAAAGTTTGATAAAAATTTACAATATATTCGAAAATGGGTGCCAGAATTAGATAGTTTCGATTATCCAAAACCCATTGTAAAACACGAAGATGCAAGAAAAAGAGTTTTGGAAGTTTATAGTAAAGCCTTGAAAAAATGATTGATAGTATATGGAAAAATACTTATTTATTCGAGTCAAAAATCAATCGATTGCATAAGTTTTAGAAATAAACAACCATCCTCTATAAATTTATGCAAACAATTGCGTTCATCCTAATGGTTACAACCCTACATTTGCGTTGTTTACGAAATTGCTCAACTTTAAAAATAATAGTATGACAAAAATTGCGGTAGCAAAAGGCGATGGCATTGGTCCAGAAATTATGGATGCAGTATTAAAAATTTTTGATGCAGCAAAAGTTCCGCTAGCCTATGAAGTAGTAGATATGGGAAAATGGGTATTTGATAAAGGCTACAGCAATGGAATGACAGCAGAAGCCCAAGCAACAATCGAAAGTTTGGGTATTTTATTTAAAGGTCCAATGGAAACGCCAAAGGGAAAAGGCGTAAAAAGTATCAATGTAACTGCACGTAAAACTTGGAATACCTATGCTAACATTAGAAATTTTCAAACCCTTCATGGTGTAGATACGGTATTTAGCAAAGCAGGAATTCCGATTGGCGTTACAATTGTTCGTGAAAATATTGAAGATACATATGGTGGAATTGAACATATGCTCACTCAAGATGTTGCCCTAAGCCGTAGATTTATTACAAGACCAGGTAGCATGCAGGTAATTAAGTATGCTTTTGAAATGGCAAAAAAGAAAGGTGCAAAGCGTATTACTTGTGGACATAAAGCCAATATTATGAAAATAACAGATGGCTTATTTTTAGAAGTGTTTTACGAAGTAGCAAAGCAATATCCTGAATTAAAAGCCGACGATGTAATTGTAGACGATTTATGTATGAAATTGGTAACTCGTCCAGATTTGTTTGATGTAGTGGTCCTTACCAATTTACAAGGCGATATTGTAAGCGATTTGTGTGCTGGTTTAGTAGGTGGTTTAGGTTTTGCACCAAGTGCAAATATTGGTGATCATATTTCTATTTTCGAAGCGGTTCATGGAACAGCACCAGATATTGCAGGGAAAAATATTGCCAACCCAACAGCATTATTATTGAGTGGAATTGGCATGTTGCAACATTTAGGATTAATGGAAAGTGCAACTACTATTGAAAATGCTTTGTTATACACGTTAGAAAGTGGTGTTCATACAGGCGATTTTGGTGATAAAAGCACTCCGTCTGTGAATACAACTGCTTTTGCTGATGCAGTGATAGCTAATTTTGGTAAACAACCAGCTCATAATCCTAAACCAGAATTGTCAGACGTTCCATATTCTTGCACTGTTTTACATTTAGATAAAAATCCAATGTTAGAAACAGAGGAAAGTGTTCAAGAAAAAATTGTGGGTGTAGATATGTTTGTAGAAAGTAATGAACAACCAACTGCTGTAGCTGAAAAATGTTTGCAACATGTTGGTAATCAATTCAAACTAGTGACAATTAGCAACAGAGGAACACAGGTTTGGCCAACGGGTAGTGTATTTACCAACTTGATTAACCAATATCGTTGCAGATTTGAAAGTGTAAATGATGTTCCACTTACGCAACAAGATATTATTAATTTATATACCCAATTAACGGCCAATTTTAAAGTTTGCTCTACAGAAATCTTAAATATGTGGGGTGATAAAAAAGCATATAGCTTGGCACAAGGTCAATAGCAAATATTGCTTCAATTCATTATTTATGTAAAAAGCATTCGTTTTAAAACGGATGCTTTTTTGTTTAAATATTCTAGCAATAAAATGGTTATAATACTATTCAAAATACCTAGCAGTTTTATATAACTACTAATTTTTACAATATGTTGTATTTAGGTTATTGAAAACCCCTATTTTCGTATGTAGTATGATAGCATTTGTTCGAGGAAATTTTGTAGTAAAAACACCTGCACGTATTGTAGTAGATGTTAATGGTGTTGGCTACGATTTACAAATTAGTTTAAATACCTACTCTGCCATTAGCAATAAAGAAAGTGGTTTATTACATACCTATATTCATTTATTTGAAAATGGACAAACCATGTATGGTTTTGCAGAAGTTGCAGAAAAAGAATTGTTTCTACAGCTTATTAGCGTTTCTGGTGTTGGTGCAGCAACAGCACGTATGATGTTGTCTGGAATGAAAGCAGATGAAATTGTTAGGGCTATTGTACAAGGCAATACTAAACAATTAGAGGCAATTAAAGGAATAGGTAAAAAAAGTGCAGAGCGATTAATTGTAGAACTAAGAGATAAATTAAGCAAGCAAAATATGGATAACCCATTAGCAGGTTTAGCCGTTAGTTCTCTCGATCAAGATGCAATTACTGCTTTAGTAGCATTGGGAATTTCTAGACCAATGGCTGAAAATGCAATTAAAAAAGTAGTAAAAGACAATCCATCTATTGTACTTGAAGATATTATTAAACAAGCACTTAAAAATTTATAACAGTTACGCTATCGAAAAATTTTCTACTTAATCAAGGTTAGTTGTTTTGAACCGTTTTATTGGCAATTTTCAGTTTTGTTGTTTTGTTACTGCTCTCAGTATGTTGGGTGTTACTGTTGTATACGCTCAATCTGCCGATTCACTGCGTTTTCCATTAAAAGATAGAAGAGGGGACAGATTTAGCTGGCAACAAAGAAATGCTTTTGATATTAACGATACTTCATTCATTCAACAAAATATTCAATACGATCCTAAAACAAAACAATATGTAATTATCGAAAAAATAGGTAACACTATTTATCGAAAACCTACTTATTTAACTTTTGAAGAATTTTATAGATTAAAAAATAATGCCAACGAAAACGCTTATTTTCAACAACGTGCAAGCACTTTAAATGCACTTAATAAAAAAACAAAACGACCTAATCATACCGTTTACAATAGTTTGTTTGATAGAATATTTGGAGCAGGTGATAATCCATTAAATGGTATTGCAGATAAAGCATCAGGTGCTTTAAAAAATCCATTGAAAGTAGATATTAAACCACAAGGTTCTGTAGATATTTTGTTAGGCTATCAAGGACAAAAAACGTTGAACCCAACTTTGCCAGAAGCAGCTAGAAGAAATGGTGGATTTGATTTTAACATGAATACCAATTTTAACGTAAATGCTAAAATTGGTAATAAACTAAACCTTCCAATTAGTTACAATACACTTGCAAATTTTGATTATTTAAATCAGCTGAAATTAGATTATAAAGGAAAAGACGACGAGATAATTAAAACCATTGAAGCAGGAAATATGTCGTATCAATCGAAAGGATCGCTTATTCCAAGTGCACAAAACTTATTTGGTTTAAAAACGCAATTGCAGTTTGGAAAATTATTTTTTACAGCAGCAATTGCCAATCAACGTAGTCAAAGGCAAAACCAAACATTACAAGGTGGTGCAGCAGCAACATCTTTTCAGAAAAAATTAGATGATTATGAAGAAAATCGTCACTTTTTAGTTGCTCAATATTTTAATCAGAATTACAATAAAACCATGAGCAATTTACCTGTGGTAAATAGTCAGGTTCAAATACAAAGAATTGAAGTTTGGGTTACCAATCGTACAGGTGCAACAACCGATGCAAGAGATGTAGTTGGATTTATGGATTTGGGTGAAAATCAACCATACAATCCAAATATTACCTCATTATCAGGTAGCAGTTTACCTAAAAATGGGGCCAATAATTTATACAGCACTTTGGTAGCAGATCCATCAAATAGAGATCCTTCTCAAATCAATAGTCGATTATTAGCTAGAGGTTTAAGACCCGTTGAAGACTATGAAAAAACATTTGCAAGAAAATTATCTCCTAACGAATATTATTTCAATCCACAAGTTGGTTTTGTGTCTGTAAATGGACAATTACAACCAGATGAGGTATTGGCTGTTGCATTTCAATACACATATAACGGTCAAGTTTATCAAGTTGGAGAATTTAGCCAAGAAGTAGCTTTAGACAGTACAAAAGGTGTGCAAAAAGTGTTGTTCTTAAAATTATTAAAAGCAACCTCTGCTAGAACCAATTTGCCTATTTGGGATTTAATGATGAAGAATGTGTATTCTTTAGATTTAGCAAGCATTTCAAGAGAAGATTTTAAGTTGAATGTTTTGTATGAAGAACCAAGTGGTGGATTAAAAAGATATATCCCAGAAACCAATACAGCTGTTGACGGTAAGCCTTTATTGGCTATTTTAAATTTAGATAGACTTAATAATAGAAACGATCCTCAACCAGATGGTGTTTTCGATTATGTTGAAGGGTTTACCATTTTACCACAAATGGGTAAGGTTATTTTCCCCGTATTAGAACCCTTTGGACGAGATTTACAGCAATTAGCATACAGTAACGTAAGCAATGCTATTCGAGAAAAATACATTTATTATCAATTATACGATTCCATCAAAGCCATTGCACAAACTTTTGCCAACCTGAACAGATTTGTAATTCAAGGGCAAGCAAAAGGAACAGGTGGAAGCGAAATTTATTTAGGTGCATTTAATATTCCTCAAGGTTCAGTACGTGTAAATGCAGGTGGACAAGCATTGCAAGAAGGAATTGATTATTCGGTTGATTATAATTTAGGATCTGTAAAAATTCTAAATCAAGCATTGTTAAATTCTGGAGTACCTGTAAATGTTTCGTATGAAAATAATGGTGGTTTTGGTTTGCAACAAAGAGGATTTTTAGGATTAAGAGCCGATTATATTGCTAGCGATAAATTATCTATTGGTGCTTCATTGGTTCGTTTAAATGAAAGACCATTTTTTACCAAAATGGGTTATGGTGAAGAGCCGATTAGAAACACCATGTATGGTTTAGATATTAGCTACCGTTCTGATTTGCCTGGCTTAACACGTTTGTTAAATAAGTTGCCATTTTATAGCACTAAAGCACCAAGTTCTATCAACGCTTATGGAGAAGGTGCTTATTTAAAACCTGGCCATCCACCACAAATTGGTAGCGGTGAAAATGCATTGAGTTATTTAGATGATTTTGAAGGAACACGTAGCAATTTAGATTTACGCTTTCCGCTCATTTCTTGGACACTTGCTTCAACACCTCAAGGCAATCCAAGATTTCCTGAATCTACTTTAATGGATAGTATTGATTACAATAAAAACAGAGCCAAACTAGCTTGGTACAATATTGAACCCAATTTACAAGATAAAAATAGTAGCAATAATCCATTACGTAGAAACCTACAAGAATTAAGCGATCCTAGAGTTCGTTTGGTATATACCAATGAATTGTTTCCGCAGCAAACCACCAATATTACCAATACACAAACTGTAACATTCGATTTAGCATATTATCCTACAGAATTAGGTCCATATAACTATGAAAGCAATACAAGTCAGTTAGATGCAAACGGTAAATTAAGAAATCCAAGGGCAAGATGGGGTGGATTAATGCGTAGCATTGATCAAACCGATTTTGAAACAAATAACTTCGAATTTGTTGAGTTTTGGGTGCAAGATCCATTCATCAAAAATCCTACAAGTAATGGTGGTAAACTATACATTAATCTTGGAAATATTAGTGAAGATATTTTAAAAGATGGAAAGCGATTTTATGAAAATGGATTAAATACACCAACTTCTCCTGCTGCTGTAGATAGCAGTAATACTTGGGGTAAAACACCAGTAAACCCTATTCAAATAACACAAGCATTTAGCAATGACCCTAACGATAGACAATACCAAGATGTAGGATTTGATGGATTGGATAATGAAAGTGAATTAAGAAAAAGGTCTGCATACATTAACAGAATACGCAACAATTTTGGAGCAACATCTGTTTTGTATCAACGAGCTATTAAAGATCCTTCTAACGACGATTATACTTGGTACAGAGATCCTAGTTTTGATGCAAGTGGGGTAGGTATTTTAGGTAGATATAAAAACAATAACAATCCTCAAGGAAATTCGCCTACAGCATCAACCAATTCTCAGTTTTCTCCTGCCGCAACATTATATCCTGATAATGAAGATTTGAATAGAGACAATACTTTAAACGAAACAGAAGAATATTACGAATACGAAATAGATTTAAAGCCAAACATGGCTGCTGGCGTTACCAAATATGTAACCGATAGAAGAATAGTACCTGTTCGTTATGCCGATGGATCTTCTGCCAACGAAAATTGGTATTTATTTAGAGTGCCTATTAAAGATTATTCTCAAAAAGTGGGTAGAATTCCAGATTTTAAATCGATTCGTTTCATGCGGATGTATCTTACTGATTTTGAAGATTCTACGGTACTTCGTTTTGCAAGATTAGATTTGGTTCGTAACCAGTGGCGTCAATTCACATATAATTTAGATACTACAGGTAGTTACACACCCATCAATAACAATACAAGCAATACTGTATTTAATACATTGGCTGTAAACCTAGAAGAAAATAGTAGTAGAACGCCGGTAAATTATTTAATTCCTCCAGGAATAGAAAGGGTGCAACAACTAAGCAATAATGGTGTAAACCTTTTGCAAAACGAACAAGCATTAAGTATGCAAGTTCGTAATTTAGCCAATGGAGATGCAAGGGCTACGTTTAAAACATTAAACATCGATATGCGTCAATATGGTAAGCTATCTATGTTTGCTCATGCTGAAAGTATTGTTGGTCAAACTGCTGTTAAGGACAACGAGTTGAATTTGGTAATGCGTATTGGTCAAGATTTTTTGAACAATTATTACGAAATAAAAATCCCTCTAAAAATTACGCCTCCAGGAAGATATTCAAATGCACAAAACGAAATTGTATGGCCAACTGCCAATAACCTCGATTTTAGTTTACAAGATTTGGTAAATCTTAAATTAAACAGAAACAATACAGCAGGTGCCTCTGTAAGCACCATATTTAGACAAATAATTGGCAACAAAACATACAGTGTTTTAGGTAATCCAAATTTGGGTGAAGTAAGGGGTATTTTAGTAGGTGTAGAAAATGCAAGAGACAACAATTCATCTGCACTAAATGCAGAAGTTTGGGTAAATGAATTGCGTTTTTCAAGAATTGATGAACAAGGTGCTTATGCTGCCTTAGGTAGGGTAGATGTTCAGTTAGCCGATTTAGGTAGAGTTACTGTTTCTGCCAATACTTATTCTCAAGGTTGGGGAAGCATAGAACAACGTGTAAACGAAAGAGCAAGAGAAAATTTAACTCAAATAGACGCTGCTATTACCATTGATGCAGGAAAATTATTCCCTAAAAATGCAAGATTATCTTTACCCATTTTTGCAAGTATAAATAGAAGTATAAGAACACCTCAGTACGATCCTTACGATAAAGATGTATTGTATAAGTACAAGATAAATACAGCTAAAAATGCTGCTGAAAGAGATTCTATTAAACAAGTTGCTCTTGACCAAACTACCATTCGTACACTCAATTTTACCAATGTTCGTATCAATCCAAAAGGCAAACCTAAATTGTGGAGCATCAGCAATTTCGATGTTAGTTACTCATTTACCCAAACCGTTCAAACAAGTTCTATTATAGAGAATAATCAACTTACAAAGCATCATGGTAATTTTGGATACACCTATAATAACAGTACAAAATATATAGAGCCATTTAAGAAATGGATAAAAAATAAAAGTCCTTGGTTGAATGTAATTAAAGATTTTAACTTCAGTTTACAACCATCGTTATTAAGTTTTAGAGCCGATATTAATCGTCAGTTTGGTACGTATATTCCTAGAATTGTAAATACCGATTTAACGTTTACCAAAGTACAACGTGTAGATACTACTTACGACAAATATTTCACCTTCGATCGTTTTTACAATATGCGTTGGGATTTGTCTCGTAGCTTAAATTTCGATTTTTCTGCAACCAATAATGCTCGTATAGATGAGCCAAATGGTGCATTAAATACCAAGCAAAAGAAAGATACTGTTCGTAACAATTTATTTGGTGGAGGAAGAAATACATTGTACCAACAAAAAGCCATATTCAGCTACACGTTACCCATTAATAAAATACCTGCTTTAGATTGGATAACGGCTCGTTATGCTTATGGAAGTTCTTACAACTGGATTGCTGCAAGCTTATTAGCCGTTCAATTAGGTAATACATTAGAAAATAGCCAAGACAATACGCTTTCTGCCGAATTCGACTTTTCTAGATTATACAATAAGAGTAGATTATTAAGGGCATTAGACAATGTTCCTGCTCCAAAATCTTCCAATAAAAACCAGCCAACCAATAAAATTGCAAACCCAACCAATCCATTAGGTATTACCATTAAATCAAGAAAAGAAGTAATTACGGGTAAAGATGGAAAGCCTTTGGTTGGTTTGGCAAAACGAGAAGTTCTTAGAAAATGGCGTCAACAAAAAAGAGATGTTCGTATTGCTGAAAAACTGCAAAGAAGTAATGAACCTATTGAGTTGAATGGAATTGTAAGAGCAGGTGGACATTTAATGACCATGGTTAAAAGGGCATCTGTAAACTATTCAGAAAACTACAAAAGTCGTGTTCCCGGATATTTAGATAGCACACAAGCTTTGGGGCAAAACTGGAAAAGTATGCAGCCTGGTTTAGATTATGTTTTTGGAAAACAACCCGATACCAATTGGCTGAACAGAAAAAGTGCACAAGGATTATTAAGTAGAGATAGCAATTTCAACTTTTTGTATCGTCAAAATTTTGAACAAAAACTCAATATCACCGCTCAGTTAGAGCCTGTTAGAGAGTTTACGATTGATATAAATTTCGAAAAAACATTTAGTAAAGAGTATACAGAATTGTTTAAAGACACATTAAACAATGGTAGTAGAAAACAGCATTTAAGTCCATATGCAAGTGGTGGTTTTAGTGTGTCGTATATTTCATTCGGAACATTGTTTAGAAAAACAAGTTTAAATGAAGTTTCAACAACATTTAAAGAGTTTGAAGCCAATAGAGCCATTATTTCGAGAAGAGTTGCTGAAGGAAATCCTTATTGGGTAAATGCAGGACGACCTACAACTGCTGATGGTTATGCACAAGGATATAATAGATACGCTCAAGACGTATTAGTGCCAGCATTTTTAGCTGCATATACAGGTAAAGATGCTAATGGAGTTGCCTTGGTAAATCAATCGAATAAATCTATTAAAACCAATCCATTTGGTGGCGTTATTCCAAAGCCAAATTGGCAAATGACGTATACTGGTTTATCAAAAATTCCATCATTAGCCAAAACCTTTAGTGCCATTACACTTACGCATGGTTATAATGGAAATTTAAGCATGAATAGCTTTACAAGTGCGTTAAATTACATTGATCCATTCCGTTTTGGAGCACCAGGATTTATAGATACAGTTAGTGGTAATTATATTCCCTTCTACTTGTTACCAAATATTACTTTAAGAGAATCTTTCAGTCCATTAATTGGAGTGGATGTAACTACCAATAATCAACTAAACGTAAAGTTTGAGTACAAAAAAAGTAGACAATTAAGTTTAAGTTTAATTGATTATCAATTAAGTGAAACCAATAGTACAGAATGGGTAATTGGTGCAGGATACAGAATACGTGGCTTAACATTGCCATTTAGTTTACCCGGAATGAAAGGCAGCAAAAAACTACAAAACGATATTAGTTTTAGACTAGACTTATCTAGTAGAGATGATGCTACGAGCAATAGCCGTTTAGACCAAGAAAGTGCTTACGGTACAGGTGGACAAAAAGTAATTACCATACAACCATCAATCGATTATGTATTGAATAATAGATTAAATGTTAAATTATTTTTCGATCAAAGAAGGGTTGTGCCATATATTTCTACAGCAGCACCAACGATTAATACAAGAGCAGGTTTACAAATACGAGTAAGTTTAGCACCGTAGTTGATTATGTTAGAAATTGAATTTTGAAATTCTTTTTTTGATTTGATTATTGCGATTAAATTCATTTATTTTCTAATTCGTAAAACTAATTTTTCCCATACAAACAGCAGGTACATCTACATTGTTTTTCCCAATTGCTAGTCCTTCCCCTGCTAATGTTTCATTGGCTAAAACGGCAAACAATACAGCCTCTTTAGCATCTGGTTGAATATGTAAATCTTTCGTAGTTTTAAATGAAATATCTGGCAATGCTGTTTGTAGTTGGTGCATTAATAAGGGGTTATGCATGCCACCACCACTGGCATAAATAGAATAAGGTTTTGCATCATCTTTTATGCATTTTTTCAACGCATCAATAATGGCTGATGCACTAAATGCATTTAATGTTGCCATTACATCAAAATGATTCAGTTGTTCGGTTGCTGTTGCTTTTTGAGCCGCTTCTAAATAAGCAAGATTAAATAATTCTGGTCCAGTGGTTTTAGGGAAATCTTGTTTAAAAAAAGAATGCTGTAGCAGTTCTTTCAACAAGTCATTGTTTATGATACCTTGTTTTGCAATGGCTGCATCTTTATCAAAATATGTTCCTTCAAAATGTTTTTGAACATAAGCATCCATTAAAGTATTGCCTGTTCCTACATCGGTGCTGTATACTTCCGTTGCATCTAAGCTAGCAGGTAAATAAGTAAAATTTGCAATTCCACCCATGTTTAGCATAATTCTGTTTTCTTCCTCACTACTAAATATTAAGTAATCGCCATAAACAGCCAACGGTGCACCTTCTCCACCAGCAGCAATATGCTTTTGTCTAAAATCGCTAATTGTAATAATGCCTGTGGTTACGGCTAAGTGGTCGCCATCACCAATTTGTAAAGTGGCATTACCAAAATTTTCGAGTTGATGCATCCATTTAGGTGCATGATAAATGGTTTGTCCATGACTAGCAATAATATCTATATCACTACTTTTTAATCCCCAATTTAGCAATGCTTTATTAATCATTTTTCCATGTTCAATTCCAATCCAATCATTCATTAAGCAAACTTTTTCTAAATCAACGGTTCGTTTACTAAATATATCTTTTACTCGATTTTTAAATTGAGCATCATAATCAACAGTTACAAAATGTAAAACACTTACTTGAGTATGTTTGCCAGAAGCTTTTAGTCTGCAAACGGCAATGTCTAAACCGTCTAAAGAAGTGCCACTCATTAACCCAATAATTGTTCTTTCTTCCTTCTTCGATATTTGGTATAATTTTTCTATTTGAGTGTTCATTTTACCAATAAATTTTAAGCTAATGTATACTCATTTTAGTAAGTTATTTTAACGAAGCAATTACAGTAGTTTAAAACAACTTGCCTTGTTCTCCCGGTCTTCTAAATTGGCTGCAATCTAAATTCCATCGTTCATCGTTCAAATGGTACAATTTATTGTATTGCTTAAATTGTTGTTGCACCAAAGCAGCAATGGGGCCTTCACCTCTCATTCTAATTCCAAATCTGCTATCATTTACTTGTCCATTATGTGCTTTTTCTATTAAATGCCAAACCTTATCTGCTCTGTTCGAAAAGTTTTTATACAGCCAATCATGAAAAAGTAATTTAATTGCTCCATTTAATCGAATAAAAGTGTAGGTGCTAAATTTTGCCCCATTTTCGCTTGCTGCTTTCATTATGCGTTGCATTTCATGTTCATTCAATCCAGGTATCATTGGCCCCAACATTACACCTGTATGTATACCCAATTTACTTAGTTCATTGATGGTTTTTAATCTTTGTAAAGCAGTTGTGGTTCTTGGTTCCATCACTCTTCTCAATTCTTCATTCAAACTAGTAATGCTTACCAATACACTTACAATTTGCTTTTTAGCCATTTCTTGTAACAGATCTTTGTCTCTTAAAATACCTGCATTTTTTGTAATAATGCCAACTGGTTGATTGAATTCGTTACAAACTTCTAATAGCTGTTTGGTTAATTGAAAACGTTTTTCTGCTGGTTGATAACAATCTGTATTACCGCTTAAACTAATAGGCACACATTGCCATTTTGGATGCATTAAAAATTTACGAAGTAGTTCCGGTGCATTTTTCTTAATGGTAATTTTTGTTTCAAAATCTACACCAGCACTCCAGCCCCAATATTCAAATGAATTTCTTGCATAGCAATAAATACAACCATGTTCACAACCTTGATATGGATTCATGCTGTAGAACATACCAACATCAGGACTGTCTACTTTATTCACAATGGTTTTAGCATTGTCTTCTAAGTAAATTGTTGTAGGATGTTTTTCTGTCCAGTCATCTATCGATTCTATTTGTTCTTGTACACGTTCATTTTGCAGGAAACGATTTTTGGTATTGAATTGTGCACCTCTTCCTTTCATATATTCGTTTTTATCAGCAGTAGATGTTGGATGAATATTCGGATTGTTTTCATTGTTCTGCATACAAAAGTTGTTCAATAGAAGAGTAGTATGTTAGTTGTTTACGTTTAATTAAAAAGCATAGTTTGTACCACAGGTTTAGCCTGATTGTTCGACAATGAAATTTTCGCTGCAATGCTATACGCTTCTGTTTTACTAGTTCTTTTTAGTAATACTAATTGTGTGGCCATAAAATGTGCAGAAAATGGTACATGAGCATAGTGTTTCCAAGATTGTTCGTATTGCCAAGGCAATAATTTTCTAGCAATTGAAATGTTGGGTTCTGCTATAAAATGTGGCTTTTGTTCTTTGTTGTATTGTAACAACGATTGAATGGGTTTTAGTAGTTTTATTAATTCTGTAATTTTAGTGGTGCTTGTTACTTTTATAAAAAGTGAATGTGAAGGATGGTTACCAAATCCATCTAGTGTAACCATAAATGGCATTAATGGTGCAACTAATTTTTGTAAATGCTGTATTATTTTGGGTTCAAGCATGTTTATTTGTTCAAACCGTAGCAATGTTATATTGGGTTTGCTATACAATGCCTGTACACAATTGTAAGTATCTGCAAATTGTTTTTTAATATCCATTATTTTATGATGCAAATCTTCATGTGGTTGCAGAACCAATACATATTCGTTTACGGTTAATTGCTCTTTGCTAAACGGAGCATTATTTTTCAGTACATGATTAGATAGTAGTTGTTGCACCATTTCTAAAACAATAGAATACGATTAATTAATTTTTCTGTTTCGCCTGTTTTGGTTTTGTATAAACAAACCGATTTTAGTTTTTCTGCTGTATCGTTACCACTAATACTTGTAAGTAATTGTATGGCAGGTATGTCAAAAGCAGCTTGCCATTGTGAAACCAATTTGCAAAGTAAACTATGTGTGTTGATGAGGCTTCCATCGCTTTGTACGCATAAATTACTTAAATGCCTGAGTAGCATATTTTCTGTTTGCTCGTCTGCACAAAAACCCGCTAATGTTAATAACGATGCCGTGTTGTTACACTCTGCTGTAATACGATATTCTTGGTGTTTGTTCAATGCTGTATACATAAAAATAAGTTGATGTAAAACTAAATTTTGTGGTATAAAAATACTAATTAATTTAGCATTTCAAAAAATAATTTTATTTTTTGAAAACGGCTTAATAGTTCTTCACTTCTAAATAATACTTATATGCACAATGAAACATTTCACAACACAACTTACAACGGTACCAAACAATTTGTGCAGCAAGATGTACAAACAGCCAATGCCACTGGTTTTGGAGCTGCTGCTGACGATTATTCTGAACGAGGAATAGATTTAAACGAACAGCTTATTATGAATAAGCCTGCTACCTATTTTTTTAAAATGAATAGCGATGCAATGGTAGACGCAGGTATTGCCGTTGGCGATATTTTAATTGTAGATAGAAGTATTAAAGCAAGTAATGGAAAAATTATTATAGCAACTGTTGATGGTGAATTGTTTGTAAGGCGTTTTCAGCAAAATGGTCAACAATTTTGGTTAGAAGCTGCTAATAAACGTTATAATAATTTAGTATTAAATGAGGTAACTCAATACAATACGTGGGGTGTTGTTACCTGTTGTATTCATTTAATAGACCCTGTTTTGGTAAATTATAATTCTCCTAAAAAAAATGCTGTTAAAAAATGATAGCTATAGTTGATTGTAATAGTTTTTACTGCTCTTGTGAACGTGTTTTTCGACCTGAATTACACAACAAGCCTGTAGTTGTACTGAGTAATAATGATGGCTGTATTATTGCTCGTAGCGATGAAGCCAAAGTATTGGGTGTAGAAATGGCGGGCCCTTATTTTAAAGCCAAACCACTTATTGAAAAATACCAAGTAGCTACTTTTTCGAGTAATTACAATTTATATGGAGATATGAGTTGGCGTGTAATGGAAACTTTACGTAAGCATATAGGCGAACAAAACGTAGAAGTATATAGTGTAGATGAATGCTTTGTAAATCTGCAAAGCTTGCCTTTAAATATAATACATGCTACCGCTGTTCATTTAAAAGAAATGGTAGAAATGTGGACAGGCATTAAAGTCTCCATCGGTGTTGCCCCTACAAAAGTTTTATCAAAAGTAGCCAACAGATTGGCTAAGAAAAATAAGGTTGCTACAGGTTGTGTGTTATTGTTAGATTCTCCACGAAAAATAGAACAAGCTCTGCAAAAAACTGATGTAGAAGATATTTGGGGTGTTGGTAGGCAATATGCAGAAAAATTACGTCGTATGAACATTGTTACTGCATATGATTTAAGCAAAAAAGATATTGAATGGGCAAGAAAAAATTTAGGTGGAGTGGTAGGAGAGCGTTTAGTTCGAGAATTGAAAGGCGAACAAAGCAGAATATTTGAAGCTCCTTTGGTTACCAAAAAAATGATTGCTACTACAAGAATGTTTGGCTCACCAGTGAAAGATATTCAAAGTATTAAAGAAGCTGTAGCTACATATACAGCAAGGGCAGCAGAAAAACTACGCAGGCAACATAGTGCTGCAAAAACCATAAGTGTATTTGTAGTGCCTAAACAACAAACCGATTCTCCTCGTTTTAAACATGGGCCAACTCAAAGTGCTTATACCATTTTGCCCATAGCAACTGCACTTACAAATGAATTGATAAAACCAGCTATTGCATTGGTAGATGCGTTGTTTGAGCAAGGAAAAATATACAAAAAAGCAGGTGTAATTCTAAGCGATATTGTTGCTGACAATGCCATTCAAGGTAGTTTGTTTACAGAACAAGCCAAACAACAACAACGTATGTTGATGAGTACGATTGATAACATTAATTTTTCTATGCGAAACGATGTATTAAAATTTGCTGCAAGTGGCACTAGTAAAAACTGGAAAATGCAACAAAACTTTCATAGCCCAAGATATACAACTAGGTGGGACGAAATTTGTACAGTAAAATAGCTAAAACAAATGTTGCTGTTGCGGTAAAAATTGTGGTTTTGCCAGTTGTAAACCACATGTTTTATTGAGTTTGTCTATCATGTATACGGTTAATTCTGGAGAATAGCGTTCATCTTGCATATGTATAAAAAAATAAACCGATTCCATACCTTGTTGTAGCCAATATTGTATTCTGAGAATCCATTCATCAATACGGGTGTAATCTGTTGCATGTAAGCAGTTGCCAACAAAACGAATAAATGTTTTAGGAATAGTTAAATGCATGTGTGCACAATCTCTTCTGTTGCTTGTGTCAGTAATTACAATGCCTATTCCTTTATTTTTCAAAAAGTGAAATAGCTCGGTTTTAATGGCTTCAATGCTAAACCAATCTGTATGTCTTACTTCTACAAAAAACTGAAAGTTGGTAGGTAACAATTGTAAAAATGAGAATAATTCTTCTTTTCTTTTGGGTGAAAATGCCTCACTTAGCTGAATGAAAATGGGGCCTAAATGCTGTTTAAAAGCTTGAATATTGTTTAAAAATTCATGAACAAGCAACTCTTTATTTAGTAAACTGCTGCCATGTGTAACTTCTTTATACATTTTTGGGCAAAAAATAAAATCTCGTCCACTAGCTTGGTTTGCCCATTTTTCAATGGTAGATATGGGGTAAATATTATAGTAAGTAGCATTCAACTCTATCGTGTTAAATTGTTGTACATACTGTGCTAAAAAATCTTTTTCCTTTGTTTTTAGAGGATAAATTGAACCTATCCATTCTGTTCTTCTCCAATTCGTACATCCAACATAAATTTTCGAATCTGCAAGGGGAAATCCAGATAATATATTTTGATTAAAAGTGGGTTCTTTGGGCAAAGAAAATTGTATCGATTCTAGTTCTGATTCTGACACACGACCAAATTCCATAAATATTTTTATATAATAATTGAATTGAAAATACAATTTCTAACAGAAATAATGCTGAATAGTTGATAATTACACTGTTTGTAGCCTTATTTTTACGTCATGAAGCCAACAGTAAAAAACATCATTTTCGATTTAGGAGGAATTTTTTTATCGCTTAATTACCAACTTACTAAAGACGCATTTATTGCTTTGGGTGTAAAAGATTTCGATGAGCATTTTACACAACATCATGCAAATGATTTGTTTGAGAAATTAGAAAAAGGACAAATTACTGAAACTGAATTTTATGATGAATTAAGAGCTGCTACAAGTTTGCAAGCTAGTAACGATGAAATTAAAGCTGCTTGGAATGCAATGCTGTTAGGATTTATTCCAGAAAAAATTGAATGGCTAAAAGCAATTAAACAACGATACAATGTGTTTTTATTCTCTAACACCAATCAAATTCATTACGATGCTTTTATGGATTTGTATGTAAGAGATATTGGAACCAACGATTTTAATACACATTTTATAAAAGCGTATTACTCTCAATATATGGGTTTAAGAAAACCTTATGCAGAATCGTTTTTGCACATTATTCATGAACAAAATTTACAAGTAGCAGAAACTTTGTTTATTGATGATACGGAAAAAAATATTGTAACGGCAAACGAATTGGGGCTTCAAACTATTTTACTTTTAGCACCACAAACGGTATTAGATTTAGAATTATAATTAATTTTTTACTTCCTCAAAATCAATGTATTCGTCGTTGTTGTTGCTTGTTGGCTGTTTTTGTACAGGCTCTTGTTTGGGTATATTCGAAAATGGTGTTTGCTGAAAAGGTGTTTGTTGAAATGGTTGCTGATCTTGCATTTGACGCATATTTTTTTTCATAGCAGAAACCGTTCTGCTAATGGGTATCACAAACTGAAAAATAAAGCGATACAATAAATAAATTACAAACCCCCAAAGTAAATATTTTAACATAAGGCTGTAAAGATAAATGTGTATAACAATTATTCATACAGTTTTAGCATGTGATTAACGGTTTTGCACTAAATAATATCGGTTTTGTGTAAAAAATAACCTGTATTTTAAACGTAGGCATATACATTTGCACAATTTATTTTTTTAGTTCCTTCAGCGAACAGAACGTACAAGAGTGCGACCTTTAGGTTTGTTTTAAGTTCTTTGATAGATTAGTTATTAATATTATTACGTTTTTCTTTTTTGCTACTTTTTTCTTTTGTGAATTAACACAGAACTTGTGGAAA
>Ga0114938_1000773_pt1 | contig 23308 bp, 19 predicted proteins | sample AshMeaBigSpring_FD_88675 | JGI IMG/M metagenome (GOLD analysis project Ga0114938, IMG submission 88675) | Groundwater microbial communities from Big Spring, Nevada to study Microbial Dark Matter (Phase II) - Ash Meadows Big Spring | ecosystem: Environmental > Aquatic > Deep subsurface >...
GGCGGCGTGCTGAGCGGGTTGAGGTGGACGGACGAAAACAGCCCGGTGAAAAACCCCGTGAATGAGGCGAGGGCGGAGGTCGATGTGGACGGCTTGGTTTTCGGGTAGTCGGCCATTCCGCTTCCGGCGAGGCGCTGACGGATCCCCTGGTCGGTGACGCGCTCCTTGAACTGGCCCTGCAAGAAGAAGGGACTGGCATCGTCCGGCGGCGGAAGCGCGAACGGGTTGGCGGCGGCCGGCTGCTCGGGGGCGGCGGCGCCCGCCACAAAAGGGGCAAGGCCGAGGGCCAAAAGAAAGAAAACAATGCGCTTCATGATCGCCATTGCCTAGCCCAGCCTCCGAATGGTTGCAATTCCTATTGATTGAAATCGCAGTTTGCGCGAGTGGATAGGGCGTCCGCCGACTGCATCCACTTCCGAACCATGCGCCTCCCACTCCTCCTTGTCTTCAGCCTGCTCTGCCTGACCGCCGCCCGTCTTCCCGCGGGGGAAAAGAAGTTGCCGCCGGTAACGGTGAGGCTTCACGGCGAGGGGAACGAAAAGGAGGGGGAATCCTTTGTGACGCAGGTCGAGCTCACGTTTCCCGCGAAGAAGATCTACGTCCGCAAGGTGCCGGTGATCACCGAGCGGGACATCCGGTCGTTTTACCCGTTCCCGGGTGTGAACGGGACGGTGGGGGCCTACTTCCGGCTGGATGCCCACGGGACCGACAAGCTGCATCAGTTTTCGATCGAGGACCGCGGACGCCTGGCAGTCGTTCTGGTCAACGGACGGGTCGCCTCCGCGCTCCAGGTGACGAAGCCGGTGGGCGATGGAATCCTTTTTGTGCCGGGCGGGTTCTCGCCGGATGAGATCCCGCGCCTCGCGCAGAAGTACCCGGTCATCGGGAGGGAATCCGAGTTCGGGAAAAAGCCGAAGCCTGAGAAGCAGGCGCCCAAGGAGAGCAAGAAGCCCTGAGCATGCGAGCGAGACTGGCCGCAATCCTTTTTGCCATTGCCGCCCCCGCGCCGGCGGCCGTCTTCGATTTTCCTACCGAGAACCGCACCTTGACCGGCGGAAGCCCCGAGGAATTCTACATGTATGTGGACCGGGACTTCGAGGGGCAGATCTCGCAGCCCTGGGAGGGCGGGCAGTTTGGATTTGTCCGCGGCCCGCGGCGGGACGGCGGGGAGGTGATCTGCGCGACGTTGCATGAGGGGATCGACATCCGCCCGCTCCGACGGGATGCCGCCGGTAACCCGCTCGACGACGTGGTGGCCGCGGCGGGCGGGGTCGTCGTCCATGCGAGCAGCGCTCCCGGCGCCTCGAACTACGGACGGTATGTCGTGGTCGAGCACCGTCTTGAAGGCAGCCCGGTCTACACGCTCTATGCCCACTTGGCCTCGGTGTTGGTGGCGTCCGGTCAGCAGGTCCGCCAGGGCGAGGTCCTCGGCCGCCTCGGGTTTACCGGGGCCGGGATCGACCGCACCCGCGCCCACCTGCACTTCGAGATCGGCCTGATGCTCAGCCGGGATTTCGAGGGATGGCATCAGGCCCACCTCGCGGGGAGCCCGAACGTCCACGGGCTTTTCAACGGGCTCAACCTGATCGGCACCGATCCGGCGGCGGTCCTGCGCGCAGCGGCGAAGAACCCGGACTTCCGGCTGGCCGCCCACATCGCCGCGCAGGAGCCGGTCTACAAGATCACCGTGCGCAACTCTCCGCATCTCTCACTCATCAGCGATTACCCCTGGCTTGTGCCCCCGGGGGAGGAGGCCGACCCGCCGGCCTGGACGATTTCGTTTGCCGGCCACGGCCTTCCGCTGCGGGCGGTTGCCTGCAAAGACGCCGTCACCGAGCCACGGCTCGAATGGGTGAAGGATACCCGGATGTCCTATGCGCACGCCACCAAGGGCTTTGTGGCCGGCCCGCCCGGGTCGCCGCGGCTGACTGATTCGGGCAAGCGGTTTGCCAAGCTGCTCACATGGCCGGACTGAGCACGCCCTACTACCAGTGCCAGCGGTGCACGAATTGCTGCCGCTGGCCGGGCTTCGTCAAGATCACCGACAGCGACATCGCGGCGATCGCCGCATTTCTCGGCCTCGAGGAGGAGGCGTTCATCCAGACCCACACCCGCCTCCGGCCGAACCGCGACGGACTTGCCCTTATCGACCAGCCGGACGGTGCCTGCATCTTTCTCGAAGGACGCGATTGCCGGGTCCAGCCGGTCAAGCCGCACCAGTGCACGGGCTTCCCGAACACATGGAATTTTCCCGGATGGCGGGACGTCTGCGAGGCCGTCGAAATGCCCCGTCCCCCGGGGGTCTGAACCGGGGTATCCGCAGGGACGGGGTGCGTCTGCGCATAAGGCTCCGGAAAACTGTGGCCAGGCGGATCGGAACCGGGGACCGGATTTGCGTTGCAGGCGGCAGGCGGTTCGCATTAACTCCGCACAAGAATTCCCATGCCCGCGCCCACCGTTCATCCTGCCATCCGGTTTGCAACTCACATGACCGTCGCCGCGATGGCTGCCGGGCTGCTATCGTCCTGCTCGACGTTCGAGCAGATCCGGGTGAACCGGGAAAAGAAAGCGGAGGAAATCCGCCAGAAGGCACTGCGGGCCGAAGCGGGAGCCGCTCATGCGAACTGGCGTGCGACACGCGGATGGAAGTCAAAAACCTACCGGAATGCCGACCTGCTGGCGAAGGCAACGCCGGAGAACACGGCGGTCGAGATCTCGCTAAACGAACAGCGGGGTCTCCTCCTCGTTGACACGGCGATTGCGATGGATTTCCCGGTGGCCACCGGCAAGCGCTCCCACCCGACGCCGGCCGGGGAGTATAAAATCCTCGGCAAGCAGAAGGATTATTCCTCGAACCTGTATGGCAAAATCGTCGATGCGGCAGGGGTTGTTGTCGTCTCCGACGCCGACACGCGTTCCGGTGCCGCCCCCGAAGGCACCACGTTTGTAGGGGCACGGATGCCCTACTGGATGCGGCTCACCAACACCGGGGTCGGCATGCACGTCGGATACGTGCCAGGCCATCCGGCCTCGCACGGCTGCATCCGCCTCAAGCGCGATGTCGCAGTCCAGCTTTTCGAAATGCTGAAGGTCGGCACGCCGGTGAAGGTGGCGCCGGCGGCACCCGCGCTGGCCGCGCCGGTTGAGGCCCCACCGAAACAGCCGAAGAAAGCCGCCGCTCCTACTGCGGCTTGAGCTTGTTGAGCTTTTCCAGCTTTGGTGCGATCACTGCCCGGTTATACGGGTGGCTGGGATTGCGGTCATAAAAATCCTGATGCTTCGCCTCGGCCGGATGGAACTCCGCACCTTCGACGATCTCGGTTACGATCGGGCGGCTGAACTTGGAGGCGGCGGCGGCTTTGGATTTTTCGGCGGCGGCGCGCTGGGCGGGTCCGCTGGCGACGATGATCGACCGGTATTGCGTCCCCACATCGGCCCCCTGACGGTTCAAGGTGGTCGGATCGTGGGCGTCCCAGAACAGGTCGAGAACGGACTCGTAGGGGATCACTGCGGGATCGAAAACGATCTCGACGACCTCGGCATGACCGGTCCGGCCTGTGCACACCTCCTCGTAGGTCGGCATGGGGGTCGTCCCGCCGGCGTAGCCGCTGGTCACCGATTTGATGCCCGGCCGCGGCTGGAAGATCGCCTCCAGACACCAGAAACATCCGCCGCCTAGAACCGCCTTTTCGTCAGCCATGGCAAGCGGAGCGGCAGCCACAAGGGCAAGTGCAAACAAGAGGGAATTTTTCATGGCGGTCAGCAGGCACAAGCTTCTCCATCGCTACCATTTTTCAACCAGCATCATGAGATCGCTGGCAATGGATTCCATTTTTTTGAGATCTTTCCGGCGGCCTTTTTCCGGCTTCACGTCCGCGTTGCGGAGGAGGGTGAGCATGTCCCGGATGTCGCGGATTTTGCTGTTCGGAAGAGCCTCCGGATCGCCGAGCGTTCCGGCTTTTTCGAGCACGGTGCCAAGATCCTTCTCCATGCGCGCGGCATGGGCTTCCTGCGTGGCGCGGAACAGTTTCCGGAACACCTCGATCTCATCGACCAGCATTTTCACCGGCGACGATTCCGCATTTTCGGTTTTCATGCTGGCGAGACTTAAGCACGGGTGTCGCAGCATCTCAAGGAATAGTCTCGAAAGGCGGCCGACGCGCGCCCTGCGCTGCGATCAGCCTTCCTGCGGATTCCCTGCCGCCCGGTCCCTCGCATCATTGAGATGAATGTATTGGAGGAGGAGGTTGTCGGTGAGCAGAAGACGGCGGGCGAGCTCCCGCGAGACGTTCATCATGAGGAGGGCGAAAAGCGCGATATTTTCACGCTGGAGCTCGATGAGCGCGTGCCGGGAGAGGGCCACGATAACGGTATCCTCCTCGGCGACGGCCGTGGCAGTGTGGCGGTGCATGGACATCAGCGAAACCTGGCCGAAGCATTCACCAGGCCCCAGCACCTTCTTCTCAAACGTGACGTCGTTGTCGGAGATGAGCAGCTCTACCCGGCCGCTCTGGAGGATGTAGATGTGCGTGGGCTCATCCCCGCGCTGGAAGATCCGCTCGCCCTTCCGAAATTCCCCGCGCTCGAGTTTCGGAAGAATCGTCGACCACTGGACGTCCGACACGCCGCCGAAAATCGAAATCTCCGAGATCATCGACAGGACCGGGGTGAATTCCCGCAGGGGTTCAAACGCCTTCATGCCTGCCAGTTAAAGCAGGGACGGAAATTTGCAATCCCGCAGTGGAAAAATTGTCTTTGAGCCGGAGCAAAATCCGCTGGACTCCGGGTGGCGGTGCGGACACCTTCCCCCGGATGTTGACAATTCGAATGGCGGCGGTTCTGGGGCTGGCCGTGCTGGGCGCGGGGGCAGGCGGACGTGCGGCGGAGCAGGCGAAGGATCCCTACAAAATTTCCCCCTCGGAAATTTGCGTGGCGGTGGTGGCGGCCGACGAGTCGGTGCGGAAGCTCCAGCGGGGCCGGATGATCTCCACGGGGGAGGCCATGCTGAAGAAGGGCGAGGCCTACGAATTCCGGGGGAAGAGTTCCGCGGGGTTCCTGGTTGCGATCAGCGAGACCGAGGACGGGGAGCTGAAGACAAAGCCGGGGCTCGCCAGGATCGGCCGTTCGAAGACCTTTCAGGAGAAGCTGGATTTTGCCAGCGCTCTTTTTGACGAAGGCGGCGTCTCACGGCTGGGTGGGGTGTGGACGGATGCCGTGTTCCTGCAGGCCGGCGTGGCCATGCCGGTCCTGCTTGAGGGCCGGCCCAAGCCGCCGCCCCAGGCGAAGGGAAAGGCGACGCTGTTCGGCAACACGATGACTGCAGCGGCACCGGTTTCCACGCAGATGATCTCGTCCGAGAGCATCCACGCCGCGCAGGGCCGGGCGCTGGACAAGGAGCTGGCGGCGCTCAAGACCCGTGCTGACAACTACCGCCTCAAGCCGGGGAACCGGAAGGAGCTGGAGGATATCACCCGGCGGCTCGCCGAACTGGCCGCTACAGCCGGACAGCTCGGCTTTGCGGAGACGGCGGCCCGTGCGGAGGAGGTGCGGACGGAGCTGGCCGCCCCGAAGAAACCGGGCCTTCCCTGAGGCGGGGCGTCAAGCCAGATACTGCGCGAGATTCCGAACGGCGGCGCGGTCGTAGTCCTTGGTGGGCTCGTCGAGCTCATCGTAGGAGATGAGGTCCGGGTGCTGCCGGAGCCCGTCATTGCGCTCGGGCGCGAACGTCCAGCCGGTCATCCAGTAGTAGGCCGCCCAGCGGGCATGTTCCATGCGTGCAAGCGACTCGACCTGCGCGTCGGTGAGCTTCGCCCAGTCCGCCGAGGTGACGGTAAGCGGATCGAGGCCGGCGGCGCGGATTTTGAACGGGATATGGTCGGCCTGCGAGCGGCTGGCCCCCTTTTGCTCCTCGCTGAGGGCCTCCCAAGGTTTAAACGTGGCCTTCTCCGCATGGCGGCGCACGAGGTCCACGTTGCCGGCGGCGCGCGCCGCGTCGATCTGGTGGCGCGTTTCCTGGAGCCAGTTTTCGTGGATCGCGCGGGCGGTCCGGTCGAGCGCTTCGCCGACCACGGCCTCGAAGCCGCACGTGCTTTCCGGAGTCGGGAGGAATCCGATGCGGCCGGCGAACCCGGGGTTCGCGCCGATCATTTCGCGCATCGACCGTCCGGTTGAGCCGGGAAGAAGAACCATGAGCCCGGTTGAGTTGCGCGTGCGCTCCAGCAGTTCCAGAGCATGGCTGAATGCCTCATGATCACCGTCGAAACCCGGAAAGACCGTGATGTTGGTTTCGGCAGAAAGCTGGCCCGCCAGCGCGGACACGCGGGTGGAGAAGTGCTCGGCGGGCGGGAAATCGACGGCGGAAACCTCCGCGCACTCGTGGAGCGCCGGATAGCGGGTCCGGAATGCAGCGAGCTCCCTCCCGGCCTCCGGGCCAATGATGTGCAGGTGGATGCGTCTCCCGCCGGCGAAGTGGCCGACCAGCGCGTATTCCACAGCGAGGGCTGCAGCGGGGTGGGAGAGGTCGGGGAGAACAACGTGCGCCCCGTCACCCGCCGGACCGGGCGGGAAGTCGCGGATCGCCCGGCGTGCCGCGTTGCGGAACGAGTTGAACACCCGGATGTCCGGGCTGCCCTCGCGCGCGGAGGTCATCGCGTGGTTGCGCCGGTAGAGGTCGCAGAGCGAGGCGCTTCGGCTGTGGGCATGGATCGAGAGCGAATCGCCGCCGATGTGCAAGGCGGTCATCGCGATGGCCAGGTTGTCGTGATCGTTTCCCGTTGCGACCACGAGCCGCCCGGCGGCCGGCACCGCCGCCTGGCGGAGGACATCCGCCTTCGTGGCATCGCCGCGGATCACGAGGAAGCGCTCGTCCGCGAGTTCGTCGGCGAGGTCCTCGTTCTGCTCGATGAGGATGACTGGACCCTCTCCGGTCTTACGCATGTCGCGCGCGAGCGTCGCGCCTTTTTCTCCCGCCCCGCAGATCACCGTATGCCCGCTCATCTTCCTGGCGCGGTAGGCCTCCCACCGGCGGTGGAACAGCGCGATCGCCACACGCGAGAGAGCGCCGAGCGTAGTGAGCGGCGCCAGCCAGCGCGCAAGCTCGAGCGTCCACGGAATCCGGGCCTCCAGCGTTGTGTTCCATGGGAAATAGTTCCAGTAAAACAGCTGGACCGAGCGGTAAAACGCCGTGGCAAACCCGGTGGCCGGATCGCACGCGAGGAATCCGGCCGTGCCCAGGCCCAGTGAGGCGAGGGCGACAATGACCAGCAGCGTTCCGAAGTGCCTTCGCACGGAAAGGCAGCTATTCCTCCGGCGCGGCGTTGGCCGAGCCGCCGTTCAGCTTGGCGAGAAGCTTCTCGTACGAGGCGCGCTGGCGGCTGTCTTCCGGCAGCGATTCCTTGGCGATGAGGACCGCCTTCCTGGCAAGCGGCAGGGCCTTGTCGTTCTGGTCCTGCTGAACGAGCACGGTGGCCAGGTGGTAATAGGTTGCTGCGAGATCGGGATCCGTCTCCTTGAGCTCCGCCTCCTGGAATTTGAGGACGCGGCGGTAGAGCTCCTCCGCAGCGGGATAGTCCTCCTGGAGATCTCTGAGCTCCGCCACATTTTTGACGCTGTCGATCGTGCGGACGTCACCGGGTCCGTATTTGGCTTCGCGGGCCTTCAGCCCGCGGCGGTAGAGCTTCTCCGCCCCGGCGAGGTCGTCCTGGTCCCAGAGGACGGCGGCCACGTTGTCCTGCGTGTCCAAGGTGTCGGGATGGTCCGGGCCCTGGATTTTCTCGCGGGCCGCGAGCACCGAGCGGTAGAGCTTTTCCGCGCCCTCGTAATCTTTTTCCCTTCGCAGCATACCCGCGACCGACTCCTCGCTGAAGAGCGTGTCCGGGTGGTCGGGGCCCAGGGTTTTTTCCCGGGTTTCCAGAACGTGGGTATAAAGTTTTTTGGCCTCCTTGAGATCGCCGTTACGCTTGAGCATTCCCGCGAGCGCGGTCTGGGTGGCGAGCGTGCTGCCGCTGTCATCGCCAAGCGTCTTGACCTTGAAATCCACGACCCGCCGCTTCATCTCGATCGCGGTCTCCATGTCGTCGGCCTCCTCAAAGATGCCGGCGAGGTTGTTGACGATGTCGATCGTGACCTTGTTGTCCTCGCCGTAAACCTTCTCGCTGGCCTCGAGCGCCTTGAGGGCGATCGTGCTGGCCTCCTCGAATTGCTTTTGCTCGGCGAGGAGCTCGGAAAGATCGCCCATGGCCGCAAGCGTCTTCGGGTCGTTGGGACCAAGGTTCTTCGAACGCTGGGCCAGCGACTCCCGCATCATCTTCTCGGCAGCGGCGTAATTCTTCTCCTTGAATCGATAGTGGGAGGTGAGCGAGTCGGACGCAAAGACGGTCAGCCGGTGGCCGACGCCGAGGGCCGGCGTCTCCATGCCAAATTGGACCGCCTTGATGAAGTTGTCGCGGGATTCCTCCTCCCGGCCGAGCTCGCCCTGCATGTCGGCGATCGAGCAGAGAGTGTCGAGCCACTCCTCCGGCTGGGTCTTCGGGTCCATCAGCTCAAACGCCTTCTGGTAGGCGGCGAGGGCTTCGGTGTAGTTCGCGGCGGCCTCGTGCGAGGCGGCCAGCTTGATGTAGGTCTCGGCTTCGAGACGGCGGCTCTCCTCACGCTTCGACGCATCCTTGTCCCCCTCGGCCCGGGCGGCGACGATGAGCTTCTGCGCGAGCTCGGCCGACGAGTCGATCGCCTGTTTGATCTCGTCCGGCGTCTTCTTCATCTCGGTCGCGACGAGCGTGATCGCTGCGGTCTTCATCTCCTCCTCGGTGCCGGCCTTCTGCTGGCGCATCATCTCCATCGCAGCGTTGACCTTGTTGACGACCGCCCAGGGACCTTCGAGCTGCGCCTTGAGCGAGGCAATCTCCGACGTCTGGGCGACGTTCACGGCCTCCTGCTGCTTCTGGCGGCCGTGCATCCAGATCCCGCCCACGACAGCGATTGCGAGCGCCGCGACCGCCGCAACCATGGCGAGGCGGCGGCGGTTCCGCTCCCTGGCCAGCTCCTTGCGAAGGCCTTCGACCGAGAGCTGGAGCTCGCGCGTGCGGTTGGCGAGCTCCTCGGGCGAGGCAAACTCGTAGAAGAGCTCGTCGCGTTTGAGCAGCCGCTCGCGGTGGTCGAGCTGGAGCTGCTGCTTTTCCTCAGGCTCCGGGTCGTGCGGATCGAACGGAAAATCCCTGCCGCACAGGAACACGTAGCAGGGAAGGTTCAGCTCCATCGCGATCTCGTATTCCATCTGCGTGAAGCTCCGGCGGTCCGGACCCGGAATCACCGGCTGCGGCTCCGCCCCGTAGTAAAACCCCGCGAGATGCACGACCGCATTGCAGGTCTGGATCTTCGTCCGCAGCATGTCGCGCACCGATTTGTAGTCGGGAGGAAAGTCGTCCTGCACGATCGGAAGGCACTCCATGCGCCGCAAGCCCTCGGAAACAAGGCCGCGGGCCGTTCGAAGATCTCGGCTGGTCGCGCTGACAAAAATACGTGGAACCGGTTGCATGGCGGCAAACTAGCAAGGATCGTGACGGCGGCAAGCGTTTACCGGTCCTTTTTTCTGGCGGGTGCGGGCGCGGGTTTCTCCGGCTTGGCGATCAGCATGCGGCCGACCATCGTGTTGCCGAAGCCGTCGACCTTGTTGTGGAGGGCGGACATCGTGCCGGTGGTTTCGTCGAGGAGGCCGTTGACCTTGAGGATGCTGGTATCCACCCTGGCGTTGAGGTTCGTGACGGTTTTTGTCATCTGGTCGGTGAGGCCCTGCAGGCGGAGCAGGCTGGAGTCGAGGGTCTTGAGCGTCTGGTCGATCTTGCCGTTGTCGCCCGCCTTCTGCTCCAGGCTGGCGGTCATCGCCCTGAGGTTTGCCGTGGTGGAATCGAGGTTGGCGAGGAGCTTCTCAACCGGCGGGCGTTTGGCCGGATCGGTTTCCTTCGAGAGCGACTGGCCGTTGAGGCTGGCGGTGACTCCCTCGAGCTGGCGCATCGACGAGGCCGCCGCGGGGATCGCCTCGGCGAGCTCCTGCATGACAGACTGGCTGCGGCCGTTCTGCGGTTCGGTGAACTGCCGGATCGTGTGGTCGATCTGGTCGCCGAGCTTGCGGTACTGCTCGACCACGTCGGCGATCTCATTTTTTGACTTTTCCTTTTCGAGCGGGAGAATGGGGGGCGACCCCTCCTTGGGAAGGCGGGCCTGCACGGCGCCTGGGGCAGCGGAGAGCTCGAGCGTGATCGAGCTGGGGGCGAGGGCGGACTGGACAACGCCGGCCTTGACGATGCCGACCGGGGCGAACTTCCAGGCTGCGTAGTCCTTCTTGACCCCGGCGATAAGGGTGAACTGGGCCGCCCCGTCGGGACCGATCGCCGGGGTGATCCTGCGGACATGCCCGACCGAAGCGCCCGCACAGCGGAGTTCCGAGCGCGGGGCGAGGCCGAGGAGGTCCTTTGAGGTGAACTGGAGTTCGGCGGCCTCGCTCCAGACACCGAGGCTGTCCTTGGTGATTTGGATTCCGATCCAGGCGCCGGCAATCGCAAGGACGCAGATAAGGACGATGATGGTTTGAATTTCGAGTTTCTTTTTCATGAGGCTCGTGAGGCAAAGGTGAGGTAGTGCTCGTTGCGGGCGGCATCCCCGCGGCTGATGAGCGTGTGCCCGCCGGGGTGGAGGATAAGGAAATGGGTCGCGATGCGGCGTGCGAAATCAAGGTCCTGGGTGGCCAGCACAATGCCGGTAAGGACGCCGGTCCGCACGAGGCTGGCGAGAAGTTCTTCGACGAGCGCCTTCTTGGCGGGGGCGAGGGCGGCGACGGGCTCGTCGGCGATGAGGAGGCGGGTCGGACCGGAGAGCGCTCGGGCAAGGGCGACGCAGCGCTTGTCGCCTTCGCTCAGCCGGTGGACCTCCTCGTTCTCCAGATGGGCGCAGCCGACGAGGCGCATGCGCAGGCGGACCTTCTCCTCGACAACGCCGTCGAGGTCGAGCCCGTGCACGAGGAACGGCAGCGCGATATTTTCAAAGACCGTCATGTTGCGGATCAGCCCCGTGTGCTGGAAGACGACGCCGACATCCGAGAGCGCGGCGCGCAGCTCGCGGCCGCCGACCTTCACCGAACCCTTCGGCACGCGGAGGTGCCCGCTCAGGTGGGCGAGGAGCAGGCTTTTGCCCGAGCCGTTGTCGCCGAGAACGGCCAGCACCCCGCCGGGCCCGACCTCGAAGGCGATCGGGCCGCGGCCGATGTCGAGACCGGAAACGGAGAGTGGCGGCGCGCTGCTCATTCGAGTTGGAACGCCGCCGTGAGCAGGCTCAGGAAGAGGTTGACGATCGTCGAGGAAAAGACCGCCGTCGCGACGGCCGACGTCGTGATCTTGCCGACAAACCCGCTCTCGGCCTTCGCGCCCATAAAGCCGAAATACCCGCTGATGATCGACATTGCAGTGGCGGTGATCGCCAGCTTGGTCACCGTCAGCAGGAGCGCGCCCGACGTGATGCTCGACGAGTAGGCGGAAACGAATTCGGTGAATCCGGCGCCGACCGCGATCCACGAAACCAGCCACGCGCCGAGGCAGGCGGCGTAGACGCCGATGACCGCGAGCGCCGGTGCGGTGATGATGAGGGCGATCGCGCGCGGCGCGAAGACCATCTGCGCGGGATCGAGCCCGACCGCCTCGATGGCGTCGACCTCCTGCGACACGCGCATGCTGGCGATGTCCGAGGTCATGCCGACAACTCCCTTCAGCACGACAAGGTTTGCGATCGCGAACGGGATGACAAACTGGATGAACGCGCCGCCGAGACGCGGCAGGACGAGCGACTGGAACGCCTCGGCACTGCCCGCGTTGCCAATGACCCCATAAGCCGCCGCAAGGCCGTAGATGAACGTTGTGAGGGCGGAGGCCGGCGCGGTGCCGGACAGGAACCCGAGCACCTGCCGGACGGCCTCGCGGTCGACAACCGTCGCGCGGCCGGTGAGGACGCGCGGGACGACGCGGGCGGCGACGACGATAATCGCACCCAGCAGGCTGGCGATCGAATACCGGATCGTCCGCTCAAACGTCATTGCCGTTTGCGATGAGGTGTTCATATAGTCGCCCCGAATGACTCACGGAACGGCAGATTCCATGCAAGACAATTCCGGACAACCCGCGCAAACGATCGACGGGGTGGCAACCGGCGTTGCCGGGCTCCTGCAAAGGCTGAAGAGCGGCGAGAAACTCACGTCGCGCGGGCTCCGCGGGATCTGGGGCGGCCGGCTCAGGCCGTTCTGGCGCCTCCACATCGACATCTACCGCGCGCTATCCCGGCGGTTCCTCGAGCTGGGCGAAAACTACCTTGCGATCGAGGTCGCGGACGAGGGCGGGCAATTTTTCGGCGACGACGTGGCGCTCATCCTGACCCGCGCGCTGGCGACGGCGCGCAGCGGGGCGCCGCAGGGCGCGCAGGAATTTCTCGCGCGGAAGGAGTCCGTGCTCGCCGGTGCTGAAGAGGCGAAAAGCCTGCTCGCCCGCACGTTCAAGGACCTCTGGAAATCCTCCGGCGAGGAGCGCTACCTCCAGGAGGCCTTCGATCTCTACCACCTCGACTACACGACGACCAAGGGCGACCGCACGTTCCCGGGAGTCAACGCCGCCAGCATGGCCCGCTTCCTCGGACGCGCCGGCGACGCCGAACGCATCGCCTCCGATATCCTCGGGATCCTCCGCGAACGCCCGGACACCTCGAGCTACTGGGACCAGGTCACGATCGCCGAGTGCCAGCTCGTGGCCGGCGCGATCGAGCCGGCCCGCACCTCGTATGCGGGCGCGGCCGGCAGCGGGCAGGTCGCCCACGCGCACCTCGCGACCACGCGCGCCCAGGCGCGGCTGCTCCTACGCCACCTCGGCCGCGACGAATCGGAGTTCGACCCCTGCTTTCCGCTGCCCGGAGTGATCGCGTTCACCGGGCACCGGATCGACGGACCCGGGCGGCCGGTGCCACGGTTTCCCGGGGCTCTCGCGCCGGAAATCAAGGAGCGCATCCGCGAGGTGGTCCTGCGGTCCAAGGCCGGCTTCGGCTACGCCGCAGCCGCCAGTGGCGCGGACATCCTGTTTCTCGAATGCCTGCAGGAGGCCGGTCTGGAGACGTTCATCCATCTTCCGATGCCCGAAGACGACTTCATCCGCGCCAGCGTGGCCGATGCGCCCGGCTGGCTCGAGCGCTACCGCGCGGTCACGGCCGGTGCCACAGAGTTCACCTGCGCTCCGCACGCCGGAGGTGGCGCGCTGGCCTTCGACTACGGAAACCGGCTCCTGCTGGGGGCAGCAGCCCAGCGCGCGCGCCAGCTGGGGTCCGAGCTCCGCCTGCTTGCGGTTTGGGACGGCCTGCCTGGCAGCCCCGGCGGCACCGGGGATTACGTGGCTCTGGCGCGCGGCATCGGCTGCCCGGTCGAGGTGATCAGCCTGCCGGCCCACCCCTCTGGTCCGGCAGCCGCCCAGACTTCCGATGAGGGCGACAAGCTCCTCTCGATTTTGTCCCTTTCCCTCGACCTTGACGAGAAAGCCGAACAGCAACTCGCGGACCTGCTCGACCGCCACGAGGCAATCCACCGTGAGGCTGCGGGCGCCCGCGTCAGGCTCTTCTTCCCCTCCCCGTCCGCCGCCGCGGCCGCTGCGCGAGCCATCCTGCGCGACCTCGGCCCGCATCTCTCTTCCGCGCCCGGACTCCACACCGGCCCGGTCCGGATGTCCACACACCCGCTCACCAGAGCCAACGTGATCCGCGGCACGCATGCGCAACTCCCCGACGACCTCGCCGCCCTCGAACCCGCCGGTCTCATCTACGCCTCGTCCGCATTTGCCGCCCTCCTCGGGCTCGACGCCGACTCCGGCTCCCGGTGCGAGTTTCTCGGCTACCGCCCGCTCCGCCCCGGCGGACCGGGCGAACCGGTTTTTCAGGTGCTTGCCTGAAATTCGCTGGACAAGCGCCTATAGTATAAGAATTTTGAATAAGCGGCATTGCACTAATGCGCAATCAGTTGCATGATGCGGTCACCCGTGCGTCGGGGCAGCAAAAAAACAAGGCGTGACAGAATAGGGTCATGTCAGACAGCTTTATTCCCCAAATTTTCAAAATATGTTTATCCGCCCCTTCGCCGCGCTACTGGTTGCATCGATGTTGTCGGTCGCGCAAACGCCCGACCCGGCACGCAACCAGTCCGCAACAGCATTCGTTCCTTTTTTCAAAACCACCGAACACAAATTTTCCGGTCCACTGCCCTCGGCGGAGTTCTTTTTCCAAATTCCTCAGCACATCGAACTGGTGGGAAACCAGCAGTTCACGATCCGGTTTCGGGCTTCGCAGCTACTCATCCCGGACATCTCGACGGCAACAATCGAGCTGAACGGAAGCCCGGTCACAAGCATCCGGCTGCCGGGCAAGGACAGCGAAGCGGGTTCGCAAACCCTCGGATTTTCGGTTCCCGCGGAGGCCCTTGTTAACGGCTGGAACAAGGTGCTGGTGAAATGCCTGATGCAGACGACCGACGTCCACTGCCGCGATGTCGACAATCCGGCCTGCTGGTTTGTGCTGGAGAGGGGCACCGGACTCACGCTGAGTTACAAGAGAATGAAGCTGTTCCCCGAATTGGCCCGCTTTCCAGCATCGGTGACAGAGGAACAGCTCCTCCGGCAGGACGAACTCGTGGACGGGTTTCCCGCCGGCCGGATCCGGCCGGTCGCGGCGCTCCTGATGCCGAAGCAACTCAACAGCACGGCATTCCGCGCTTTCGTCATTGCCGCGTCCCGGCTCGGGCAGCCGGGCTATCTTCCCGTCCCGGCCCTGCGCGTTGGAACGCTCGACGAATGGAACAGGCAGAGCGGCGAAACCAACGGCATCCTCCTCGGACTCACCTCCGACCTGGAAGGGTTGGACCTGCCAGCGGAAACCCGCGCGGCCGCCGGCACCCTGAAGCCGGCAGAGGGCATGCTTGCGGAATTCATCACCGGCGAGGATCCTGCCTCCCAGAGGCGGTGGATTCTGGTTTGCGGGAGCGACGGGGAGGGGCTGACAAAGGCGGTTTTGGCCCTCGGCAGCAGCGATGCGCTCGGCACGGCACCTGTGAACCCGTGGGTGGTTCGCGAGACCCCGCAGGTTTCGGCCCTGACCGAACGGCAGGCCCTCCCTGCTGCGGGCACCCAGTCGTTTGAAAACCTTGTCGGCGGCCGGCTCACGCTGAAGGGGATTTTCCGGAACCGGGCTTCGTTTGCCTGGACTCTGCCGCCAGGATTCGAGACCGGTCCCGGAAGCGAGCTTCTGCTGGAGATGGCCCACGCATCCGGGCTCGACAGCAACTCGGCAGTCCAGATCGACGTCAACGACCGGATGCTCCAAGGCATCCCGCTGGGCAAGACCGGCGAGCAGCGGAAGCTGGTGCGGCTCGGCATTCCTGAGGGCATCCCCGGCCGCTCGCCGAACAGTCTGCTCGTGAGTTCGTATCTGGACATCGGCACGACCGACTGCGGGCACCGCAACGAGGAGCGGGCCTGGGTCGAATTCGCGGCCTCGTCGTTCCTGACGATTGCCCCGCGGCCGCTGACAATCAATGGGCTGGACCGGATGGATCTTGTCCTGCTCCGGGATGCATTTCTCCGCCGGGCGTGCATCCTGCTTCCAAAATCCTTCACTGCGGAGGATCTCAAAGTGGTGGGCGACCTGGCCCTTTCGCTGGGAAAAAGCCTTGCTGCGATGCCGGTCCTGTGGCCGCGCGCGGCCTTGTATTCGGCCGGCGAGCCCGTGTCTCCCTCCGTGCTGGAGAATGCCTCCGTGATCCTTCTGGGACGCGTCGGAGACTGGAGGCAGGCCCTTCCGAAGGAGGCCTTGCTGAGCATCAACGCCGTTCCGGGAAAGGATGCGCTCCTTCTGCAGAACACCGAGGTGCCATTTGACCAACTCCCCGCCAGCCTCGTTTTTGCGCAATTTCTCAAATCTCCTTGGAGCGCCGACAACTGCGTGGTGGCGGTCGGCGGTGCCGGCGGGATCGGAGGGCCGGTGGCCTCGCGCCTTTTGACCGACCCGGAGGTTCTGGCCAAGCTCGCCGGCACGGTGGCCGGGCTCGACAAGAAGGGTCGCGTCTTTCAATACGACGTGCGGACGGCCAATGCCCAGTCGCTCTCGGAGAGCGTGCTCTCCCGCATCCCGAAGGGCATGTCGGCAGCCGAGACCGAGGAAAAGTTGGACATGGAGGAACGGGTCCGCAGCTATTTGACGACCCGCAATCTGGTCATTGCCGGAGTGGTGCTCCTGGTCGTGCTTATGCTGATCCGGACCCAGGTCAGGCTCATGAAGATCAAGGCGGAGCTGCGCAGAAAGAACACCAAGCCGGACTCCAAAGATGCCTAGACCCGGGCTGGCAGCTGCCATCCTTTTGATTCTGGCAGCGGGCGCACGGTGTCCGGCTGCAGGCAGCCCGCTCGTGCCGTGCGATCCCGCGGCGGGTCCCGGTGCCGTCACACTCATGATCCATGGGGAGACGGCGCGACCGTTTTCGCTGATGGATTTGAAAGGCGTTACCGAGCGGCTTCTCACACGCGTGAATACCCGCATCGTAACCCGCAGATCGCGGGAGGTGCTTCCGGAGGACATCGCGGCGGCGGATTACGTGGTTCTGATGGGCATCGGCCCCTGGCCGGCGGAGGGAGACCTTCCCCCGATCGATCCCGCAAAGCCGGTGTTGGTTTGCGGGATGCCGCCGCGCGGAAGTGCCGGGTGGCCGGGCAGCCAAAAGACGCCGCAGAAAGTCGAGTCGTGGCAGGCCGCCACCGTCTCCGTCGGCGGGGCGAGCTTCCGCACGGACGTTTCCTACTTCATCCCGGGCGCGCCGGCCGGGTCCGACGAGGTGCTGGCCGGGATCACGGGAGGCGGGAGGAAATCTGCCCTGGCGTGGAGAAGTGGAAACCGGTTCTGGTTTGCATCGCTCCCTTCGGAGCCGGCAACCGGGTATGCGTTCTCGGCGATCCTTCCCGCCTTTTACGGAGCTGCTGATCCGGGTGCCGGCGGCGTCCTGCTCACGTTGGAAGCCTTCCACGCCGGATGCGATCCCGCCGTACTGCGCCGCGCGGCGGATTGGCTCGCATCGAAAAACCATGCGTTTGCCATCTCGGTGCGGGTGCCTGCCGACGGCACCGATCCGGCCCGGATGCGGGACTTCTTCTCGGCGCTACAATACGCGCAGTCGCGCCGCGGCCGGATTTTTCTGATTGCGGATGCCGGGGCGCTTTGGGATGCCGCGCTGGACCGCCCTCCTTCTGCTCCGGTCGTCGAAGCCGGGGTGAAGGGTCTGGAGAGAGACTTCCGGACCTGCCTCGACAACGGGCTTCTTCCGCTCGGCGTGCGGCTCGCGGACTCTGGCCTCGGAGCGGCAGCTTCGGAGCGGCTCGCGGATGTCTTCACGCTTTCGCTGGGCGCCAGCCAGGCGTCGGATGCCACGGCGCTCGCCACCTTTTCGCCTGGAACAATCACCCGGTTAGCCGGACGGCTGGTCGTGCTTCCGGCCAGCCCTTGGTTTCAACCCGGCCAGCCTGCAGCAGCCGGGCAGGCGCACAACCTCCTCCTCCTTCCGGGAACGGTGCTGGGCATCTCCGTGCCGGCGTGGCTGCCTTTTGCAAAGGCTGCGGAAATTCTTAAGGCGGCCGACGGGCTCACCAGCCCCTTCCTCGATGCGGCCGATGCGGCCGCCTCGGTCTCCACCGGCCTGGGAGCAATCTGGACGGCAGGCTCCGGATCGCTGAAGCCCAAGTTTTCCGGCCGCGCGCAGCTCAAGGGCTTCGATGCCACCGCGCAACCGATCTCCACGGCCGAGGTCGAGGCCGGCACCCTCGAGCCGGTCGCCGGAGTAGAAGGTGCATCCATGACAACCCTGATCCCATGCGACCCCTGAAGCCCCTGCTCGCATCGATTCTGGCTCCGGCCGCACTAGGGCTTTTGCTCGCGGAACCGGCTCCGGACCCGTCGGCGGTGGCTCCGCTGCTCAACCAGGCCGAGGCGCTGGCGGCCCAGGGGAACCACGGTGCCGCGGCAGAGGCGCTTCAAAACGCCCTCAAGGCGTCTCCCGGCGTGGAGTCGATCCGGTTCCGGCTCGCATCCCAGATGGTTTTCCAGCGACGCTACGACGAGGCCGCGGCGCTCTACCAATCGCTGGCCGCCTCGTCCAATCCGGCGCTGGCCGCGATGGCGAAAAACTCGCTCGACGCGCTGGCCGATGAAAAGTTGCGCGAAGCCGCCCAGAAAGAACGCTAGGCAGCCTTCGAAATCCGGGATGCGAAGCTCAGGCGGGAGCAGGCCGCAAGGGAGAGAACCTTCCGGGCCAGCGAGGCCGACTTGAGAGAACGCCAGGCGATCTACGATCAGTTCCAGGCCGGGCACGATCGCGACGGGCTCGCCCGCCTTGAAAAATACGGGTCGTCACATCCCGTTCCGCCGGACCTCCAGTATGCCGCCGTCTTCGCGCTCCAACGGATGCGGGACTTTCCTGAGGCCGGACGGATGCTCGACGCCATGCCGGACGATGTGAAGTCCTCGCCGGCATGGCTGCTCGCCCATGCCCGCAACCAGCGCGCCCTCGGCCGCATGGCCGCGGCCTGGGACGGCTTTTCGCGCGCGGAGGCCGCGGCGGTTGGAACGCCGCTCGAAGCCGAAATCCTCCGGGAAATCGACAGCCTCCCTGCAGAATACAACCTCCGCCGCTGGGCGTGGGGCGAACTCCAGCTCGATGCCCAATACCTCACGCGGTTTTCCGACGCCATCTTCTACGGACAGCTCCGCGAAGGCACGTTTGTGCCGGGGGCGCGCTGGATCCAGCCATTTGTGCAGCTGGATTTCACACTGGATACCAAATCGGGCGTCGTGGACGGTCTCTCCCAGGTCTATGCAAACAACCTGGCGGGCGGACATGCCGGCATCCGCCTGCGCCTGATCCCGAACGAGGAGATCTGGATTTACGGGCTTCTCGGGATCCAGAAGGACCTTCGCGGCACCACGCGCTTCCGCGGCGACTGGTTCCTGGACTGGCGAGCCGGCATCCGGGGCTACAAGGGCGTCGGGCCGGGGCTCAATTTCCTGAAGGAATCCTCGCTCGTGTCCGCGGGGGGGACGGCATGGGAAATCCGGCCCCGGCTGGCCTGGCTCGCCGAGGGCGGGTGGGATGCCGCCTGGTATTCGCTCTACGAAAACTTCATCGCCTACGGCCAGCTCCGCGAGGGGTTCCGGGTGCTGGAGGCCGGCGGCTGGCTCGGGGTCGATGCCTACGCGCTGCAGCAGGGAACGCTGGACTCGCTCGGGCTCTACTACAACAACTTCTTCGAGGCGGGCGGCGGACTCCGGGCGACCGTGCGGCTCCAACGCTCGACGAGCCTGATCGCCCGCGCCGAATACCTCGGCGGCGCCTACCTCGGCACCAACGCCCAGAACAGCCGGGGCACGCTGCCCGCAACCTACACGGACCTCCGGATCACCGTCTCGCTCTGGTCGGAGTGGTAGAAACCCATGGAAGCCCTCTCCGAAATTTTCATCGTCCTGGCCTACGTCGCCGCCATCGGCTTCTTCATCTTCGGCCTCGATGATATCATTTTTGATTTCCACTTCATCCTCCACCTGCTCCGGACCAGGGAAGCCAGGCACACGACAGTCGACGAGCTCAGGCTTAAGCCGGAAAAATACATCGCGATCTTCGTGCCGGCTTGGAGCGAGGGCGGAATCGTGAACCGCATGGCCGACTACGCGGTCAAGATCCTCGACTACGAACGCTACGACATCTTCATCGGCGTCTACCCGAACGACCCCGAGACGACCGCCTGCGTGGATGCGCTCACGCGGATCTGCCCGCGCATCCACAAGGCGGTCTGCCCGGACCCCGGACCCACCTCGAAAGCCGACTGCCTGAACGCGATTTACCGCGCCATGCGGCTCCGCGAAATCCCGGGCGTGCGCGAGTATGAGATCATCGCCCTCCACGATTCCGAGGACGTCCTGCATCCGCTGACGCTGAAAGTCTACAACTACTACGTGCCGGACAAGGTCGACATGGGCCAGATCCCGGTCTTCCCGCTGGAGCTTCCTCCATGGAAATACTGGGTCTCCAACTCCTACATGGACGACTTCAGCGAGCTCCACCTCAAGGACATGTTCGCCCGGCAGGAGATGGGCGGCATCGTTCCGTCCGCGGGGGTCGGCACAGCGTTCAACCGCAAGGCCATCGATTACCTCGCCGACCACAACTCGGGCGACCCCTTCGTCGTCGGGAACCTCACCGAGGATTACTTCCTCGGGATCCAGCTCAAGCGCGCGGGCTACACCGCGGGGTTCATCAACTACCCGATCGACCGGGTGGTGGTGAAGAAGGACGCCGAAGGCCGGGTCGTTTCCAAAAAGTTCGTTACCGACATCGTCGCGGTCCGCGAGAATTTCCCCACGAAGTTCTGGGACGCGGTGCGGCAGCGCTCGCGCTGGATCCTGGGGATTTCGATGCAATGCTGGGAGCTGGCCGGCTGGGAAGGCTCGACCGCCGTGCGCTACACGCTGATGCGCGACCGCCGCGCCCCGCTCGTCCACCTGATCAACGCCATCGGCTACATCGTGATCTTCTCCTGGCTGATCGAGACCGCGTTCCGTCACCTTCCTTTTGTCGCGACCCAATACTGGCGGCCGCTGTTCACCCTGGATTCGTTTCTGTGGACGCTGATCCTGATCGACACCTGCTTCCTCTTTTACCGGATCCTGATCAAGGTTTACTACGTGAAGGAGATTTACGGCTGGAAGCAGGGGCTCTTCGCCATCCCCCGCTACCCGGTCGGCAACTTCATCAACTTCTTCGCCACCTGCCGGGCGCTGTGGATGTATGTCCGGAGCCGCGTGTTCGGCAAGCAGCTCGTCTGGCTCAAGACGGCCCATGTTTTCCCCACCGCGACCGATCTCTCCGAGTTCGCCGCCTCGATCGAGGACCTTCTCCTGCAGGAGGGCAAAGTACCCCGCGAACGCATCGAGCAGCTCATGCAGGACAACAGCCATCCTTCGATCCCGATGAAACTCCTCCGGCTCCGCCTGCTCGACGAGGAACAGTTCACCGCCATCTGGTCGCGGTTCTCCGGCATCCCCGAGAAAACTGTTCTCACCGAAGACACCGATCCCCGCCTTCTGGAAAAAATCCCCGAGCAGGAATCGATCGACGGGGCCATGATCCCCGTGAGGGAATCGGAGGACGGCCATCTGGAGGTCGCCTTCCTTGAGCCTCCCTCACCGCAGGTCCGCCAGAGCCTCGAGGCCCGCTTCGCGCGGCCGCTGGCCGGATGCCTGATCACACCTACGAACCTGCGCATGCTGAGGGAGCGCGGTTACTCGGCCATGGCCATGTCACGCTATAGATCCTCGGTGAGCGAATCCGTCCACGGGATCGACCCGGAGAAACGACGGGAAGCGCGCAACATCCAGTTCCGGACCGGCCGGCGTTTCTCGGATCTCCTCGTGACCATGGGATACGCAAGCGCCGCCGATTGCCGGATGACATGGTGCCGGCTCTTTGACGCAGAGCCTTGTTCCATCGAAAACGAATCGCTCGATGCCGGTGCGCTGGAGGCGCTTGGTCCGGTCTTCTGCAGCCTCCACCGGATGGCTCCGCTCCAGGGCGAAAAACTCATTTTTCAGGACGTGTTTCATCCGGAGATCCTGCCGGTGATCGAGGCGCGTCTGGGCTGGAAGCCGCGACTTGTGGCGGACCTGGCATCGCCGGTGCGCCACTTCCTCCGCGGCGTCTTCAGCTCGGTGAAAATAGAGGACCTCCTCCTGGAGCAACTGGTGGCCGATGGCTCGATCCAGCCGGGTGCCGCGGAGGAGCTTCGTTCCCTCAAAACCCTTCTCACCGACCCCGTGCACATCCTGGCGAAAAAATTCCACATGGCGGACGGGAATGCCATCTTCCGCGCGTTCGCGTCGATCTCGAACCTGCCGAAAGCCACGGTGTCTCTGTCCAGCCCGGTGCCAGCCGGTGTCCTGCGGCCGGATTTCGAAACCTCGACCGGCTCGAAAATCCTGGAGGCGCAGGACGGTCGTGTGACGATCGGCTTGAGCCAGCCGCTCGCCCCGGTGGATTTCTCACACATCTGCACGCGCCTCATGCGCTGCGCCGTCCGCTTTGTTCTTATCCCTCCCCAATCATGAATACCAAACCCCGCAGGAACCCCTCAAAAAAGCGGATCGCGGTCGTGGTCGGCACCCGCCCCGAGGCGGTGAAGCTGGCCCCGGTCATCCGCGAACTCGTCCGCTCGAAGACGCTCGAGCCGCTGACCATCAACACCTGCCAGCACCGGCAGATGGTCAAGCAGATCTTCCGGGACTTTGAGATCCGCGCGGATATCGAGCTCAACGTCATGCGGCCGCGGCAGACGCTGTGGGGGCTGACCGCACGGGTCAGCCAAACGCTGGGCGACTTCTTCCAGAAGGAACCGGTCAACGCCGTCCTCGTCCAGGGCGATACCACCAGCGCCTTTGTCGGCGGGCTCTGCGCGTTCTACCACAAAATCCCCGTCGGTCACGTCGAGGCCGGACTGCGCTCGGGAGACATGTATTCCCCGTTTCCGGAAGAACTCAACCGCAGCATGCTCGGCAAGCTGTCCAGATGGCATTTTGCCCCGACCGCCCACTCGCGCAAGCTCCTGCTGGCCGAGGGCGTGGATGGCCGGAGGATCCATGTGTGCGGGAACACTGTCGTCGACGCCCTCCACTGGATGATCCGCCGCCTCAGGGCGAAGGGCGCCATCGCCCGCCGGAAGACCGGAGGGCGCCGGCTCGTGCTCATCACCTGCCACCGCCGGGAAAACCTGGGCGAGCCGATGGCCGCCGTCTCCCGCGCGATCGCGCGGCTGGCCGCGCGCCACCCGGACTGCGATTTCGTCTTTCCGGTGCACCCGAATCCGGCCGTGCGCGAGGTCGTCGAGCCGGTCCTGAGGCCTCTGGCCAATATCCGCCTCGCCGAGCCGATGGACTACGACGAGTTCCTGGCCCATCTGTGCCGTGCGCACCTGGTGCTCTCCGATTCCGGCGGCGTCCAGGAGGAGGCAACCTCGCTCGGCAAGCCCGTCCTCCTGCTCCGTCGCGAAACCGAGCGTCCGGAAGGAATCCAGGCGGGCGTCGTCAAGATGGCCGGGACCGACGAAGGCCGGATTTTCCGGCTCGGGCACGGGCTGTTGACCTCGGATACCGCCTGGGCGGAGATGGCGCGCGGGTCGAAGGTTTTCGGCGACGGAAAGTCCGCGCGGCGGATCGTTAA
>Ga0114938_1000774_pt1 | contig 23298 bp, 19 predicted proteins | sample AshMeaBigSpring_FD_88675 | JGI IMG/M metagenome (GOLD analysis project Ga0114938, IMG submission 88675) | Groundwater microbial communities from Big Spring, Nevada to study Microbial Dark Matter (Phase II) - Ash Meadows Big Spring | ecosystem: Environmental > Aquatic > Deep subsurface >...
ATTTTACTATCTACCGATACCAATAGTCGCTCACTTTCTACCCCTGCCCTAGTATCTGTCAACAGTGTAAAAACAGCAGAAGATTTCAACAGTTTTACGAAAAGTTTTGTGCCCGTAGCGGTACTACTTGAGGGGCACTTTTCATCGTTATACGCAAATAGAATAAGCCTTGCCGATAAAGACAGTGTTTTGGCACAAAGTGGCAAACCTTACTTGGCATCTGCCGCGGTTGCCGGAAAGCAAATTGTGATGAGCGATGCCGATATTGTAACGAATGCCGTATCGGCAACAACAGGTCCTTTAGAAATGGGTGTATTACCATTCGAAAATTACCGGTTTGCCAATCGGGAGTTTTTTTTAAATAGTATTGATTATCTAGTTTCAAAAAATGCCGTTTTTGAAAGCCGCAACAAAGATTTTAAGTTACGCTTGTTAAATAAAGAATTGGTGGCTACCGAACGCAACAAATGGCAACTGATAAACGTATTACTGCCAGTACTTTTGATGGTTTTGGTGGGTATATTTTTTAATTGGCAACGCAAACAAAAGTATTGTAAATAATCATTTGTATATGGAAACGCATCAAATTGTGTATTTGGTTTTTGGTATCGTATTGGCATTTGCCTTACTGTTAGATTTGGGGTTACTTAGTAAATCGAATAAAGAAATTACTATTAAAGCGGCAATTTGGCAAACCTTATTTTGGGTAGCACTTGCAATGGCTTTTTTTGTTTTTATGTGGATTGAAGAAGGACAAAAATTGGCATTAGAGTATTTAAGCGGCTACCTCATGGAATGGAGTTTGAGTGTAGATAACATTTTTGTTTTCATCTTGATTTTCTCCTCGTTTCATGTAAAGGAAAAATATTATGGAAGAGTGTTGTTGATAGGTATTTTAATGGCAATTGTTTTTAGAATAATATTTATTACGCTTGGCGTGGCTTTGGTAGCCAAATTCAGTTGGATATTATACATTTTTGGCGTGTTTTTAATGTATACCGGTATCAAAATGTTTTCCTCGAACGAAGACGATGAGTTTAACCCTTACGAAAGCAAAGTATATGTTTTTTTAAAAAAGTTTCTGCCTTTAACGCCCACAGATGGCGATGGTAAATACATGATTAAGCAAAATGGAAAACCTATGTATACCACCTTGTTTGTGGTAGTAGTATTACTAGCTTCAATCGATTTGGTTTTTGCTTTAGATTCTATTCCCGCAGTTATGGGTATATCTAAAGATCCGTTAGTAATATATACCTCCAACACCTTCGCAGTATTGGGTTTGCGCAGCTTGTTTTTTTTACTGCGTGGTGCGGTGAATAAATTTGGTTATTTGCAACAAGGTATTGCTATTGTACTCATTTTTATAGGCGTTAAAATGTTGGGCGAACATTATTTATCTATGTGGTTAGATAAAAATACCCAAGTGTTCTTATCCTTGCTTGTGATATTAACTTGTATCACCGGTTCCATTTTGTATTCTGTTTTTCAAGATAAAAAAATGGCAAAGCGCCATAAATAACAATTACAAGGTTTCATCAGCGCTTAAGAATTATGGATGCTGTTTTGACAAAGTATATAGATAGGTTTATAGAAAGAAGACGGCAAAATAGCCATCCTAATCAATTGTGCAGCTGTAAGCTGTATATGAGTTAACTGTTTTGTGTAGCAATATTGCTTTCGATATTTGAATTTTACTAATTTACAGAGTTGTGTTACTGTATTCAAAGCTGCCTTTGAATACAGTAACACAAAAGGTTTTCTTGATTCATTTGTTAATTTTCTAACTACAGTCTGTGTTGTATACTATTCAGGAGGTACAAAACCGTATCGGTGCTGCCGGCAAATTGGTAAGTAATGATAGCATAGCTTATTTGCTAACCGATAGTAGGAAAGTTATTTTTCCCGAACAGTCGTTGTTTTTTGCATTATCCGGCCCTCGACGAAATGGACATCTATATATAGATGACGTTTACCATAAAGGGGGTCGCAATTTTGTAGTAAAAGAGGCGGTAGTTGCTGATAACTATCCCGAAGCTAATTTTTTATATGTCAGCGATGTATTAAAGGCCTTACAACAATTGGCTTCAAGTCATAGAGCGCAGTTTAGTTATCCTGTTATTGGTATTACCGGTAGCAATGGAAAAACCATTGTAAAAGAATGGCTATACCAGTTACTTCAACATCAATATAAAATAGTTAGAAGCCCGAGAAGTTACAACAGCCAAATCGGCGTTCCTTTAAGTGTTTGGGAAATGCAGCCCCAACACAACTTAGCCATTTTTGAAGCGGGCATTTCTACTACCAAAGAAATGGATCAATTGGCATCCATTATTCAGCCCGATATTGGCATTTTAACCAATATTGGTGAAGCCCATAAAGAGGGATTTGCTAACATAGAAGAAAAGTTGCTCGAAAAATTAAAGCTGTTTCGGGGTGCCAAACAGTTGGTTTTTTGTAGGGAAGATGTAGATGGTTTACTAGACATACACCAAGTAGCATCGTTAGCAAATGTAAATTTGTTCTCTTGGAGCAGGAATAGTGAAGCAACCCTGCGGGTAGAAAAAGAGATTCGAAATGGGTTAAGCACTGCTGTTACCTTCCGTTATGCCCAACAAACATGGGTATTTCAAGTGCCCTTTACCGATAAAGCAAGCATTAATAATGCTATTAGCTGTTGTTGTGTACTATTGCTTTTGCAAATAGATGTGCAGGACATTCAATTGAGAATGCAACACTTGCAACCTGTAGAAATGCGGATGCAATTAAAAAAAGCACTTAATAATTGTTATGTGCTAAACGATAGTTATAGCAACGATGTATCGTCGTTAACCATTGCACTCGATTTTTTGAAGCAACAAAGTGGTCAACATGCTACAACAGTCATCCTATCCGATATATTACAATCGGGCACATTACCACATGCATTGTACGCACAGGTAGCGCAATTGTTAAAGCAATATGGTATTGGTAAACTCATTGGCATCGGTAATGTCATGGTACAATACCAGGAAGTATTGCGTCAAGCGGTGCCATCGGTAACCATGTATCATAGTACCCAAGCATTTTTGCAACACGAAAGTCAACAACAATTTCACGATGAGTATATTTTAATAAAAGGTGCCCGGGTATTTGCATTTGAACAAATTGACCAATGGTTTGCACAAAAAGTGCATCAAACCATCATGGAAATTAATTTAAATGCCATGGCGTATAATCTAAAACAGTACCAACAATTTTTGCAACCAAGCACCAAATTGATGGCCATGGTAAAAGCCTTTAGTTATGGCAATGGGAGTAGCGAGGTGGCAAGATTATTACAATTTAATAAAGTTGATTATTTGGCTGTGGCTTATGCCGATGAAGGAGTAGAACTGCGTAATGCCGGCATCACGTTGCCCATAATGGTTATGAATGCCGATGAAGCAAGCTTTCATTCATTAATTGAATATAATTTAGAGCCTGAAATATACTCATGTTATATTTACTATGCATTTGATGGGTATTTAAAAAAGCAAGGTCTACATCATTTTCCTGTACATTTTAAAATTAATACAGGAATGAATCGTTTGGGTTTTGAACCTGCTGAACTATCCCAAATAGGCGAGCACTTAGCACAATTTCAAACCATGCTCGTTAAAACGGCTTTTAGTCATCTAGTGGGCAGTGAAGATCCTTTATGCGATGATTTTACCCGGCATCAAGCCCATGTATTTGACCTAGCTACTATTCAATTAGAGAAACTGCTTGGCTATACTTTTATGAAGCATATTGCCAATTCGTCCGGTATTTTCAGGCATCCTAATCTGCAATATCAAATGGTAAGGTTGGGCATAGGATTATATGGCGTTGATAGTCATAGTGGAAACTTTGTACAACTTGAAACTGTTGCAACTTTAAAAAGCACAATCGCACAAATTAGGCTTATTCAGCCAACAGATACTGTAGGATATAATAGAAAGGGCACTGTTGATCGGCCTAGTAGAATTGCTACCATAAGAATAGGCTATGCCGATGGCTTTAGCCGTAGATTGGGCAATGGCGTTGGGGCTGTATATGTACACGGTAGTTTGGCTAAGGTGGTAGGCAATGTATGTATGGATATGATCATGGTAGATGTTACAGATATAGCAGAGGCAAAAGAAGGCGATGCGGTAGAGGTGTTTGGTAAACATATTCCAATACAGCAAGTTGCAAAGCAGTGTGGCACCATTGCCTACGAAATAATGACAGGTATTAGCCAAAGAGTAAAGCGGATATACATTGAAGAATAAAAATATTCCGCAAAGTATATCCGCTTTAAAATAGAAAACGAACTATGTTAAACGAAGCAATTAATAAGCATTTTCATCGCCTTTTACAGATCCATAAACTGTTTGGATAATGATTTTCAGATCCAATAAAAAGCTCCAATTTTCTAAGTACCAAATATCGTAAACAACACGCTTTTTCATTTTTTCCCTATTCAAATCGCCTCTATAACCATTTACTTGTGCCCAACCGGTAATGCCAGGTTTTAAGTAATGGCGAACCATGAATTTGCTGATTAATTGACGGTATTCTTCCGTATGTTTCAGCATGTGTGGTCTAGGGCCTACTACACTCATATCGCCCATTAACACATTGAAAAATTGTGGTAATTCGTCCAAACTTGTCTTTCTTAAAAAGGCACCCACATTGGTAATCCTGCTATCATTTTTTTGCGCATGCATTTCATTAGCCATGTTATTAACATACATGGTTCTAAACTTCAAACAATTGAACTCTTCACCATTTCGGCCAGATCTTTTTTGAACAAAGAAAATAGGACCCTTAGAGTTGAGGCGAATAATGATAGCAATAATAGGTACCAACCACCAAAGGAGTGTTAAAGTAACAACCGCTGAAAAGGCAACGTCGAACAAGCGTTTTAGTATTCTGTTCTTCATCAATTCCAATGGTTCATTTCTGAAGCTGATGACAGGAATATTATGTTCTACCGATAAGTTAACATTGCGATAAAAAAGCATGTTAAAGTCGGGAATAAATTTAACACGAATTAGCTTTTTTTCAGCTTGGTGTACCAAGGCTTGTAGTGTTTCGCTTGAGGCGGGAAGAATGGTGGAATACAATTCTTGAATGTCGTTTTCTTCTGCATATTTCATACAATCTTCCACACTGCCAAGTACAGGATATCCGTCTTCTCCTTCATGTATGTTATCGAATATGCCTACAAATTCGTAACCAGAATCGGGTTGTTTAAAAAACTTGGCAGCTTCTGACGAAAAAGCACCCCTGCCAATAATAGCTACACGGCGTTTGTCGCTTTCAAAAAAGCCAAAATTGTTGTGTAAAATGATAAAAGTGTATCTAATTAAAAGCAAACCTGCGAAAAAGCATACGTAAAAGGAGCTAATAAACAAGCGGGGAATGCCTATTTGTTCTCTTGAAAACAAATAAAGCATCACAAAAAATAAGTGTATGAAAGCTATTTCTACTGTGTCTTTGGTAATTTGGATAAATTTAAAGTTTGTACTATAATAATCCCTCCAATAAATCAGTACAAACCAAATGAGGTTAAATACCAAGAGATGCGTACCCACCAATGTCCACAAATCTTTCTGTAAAAATTGTTGGGTTAAATAGCATGCGAATATGATAGATGCGTTTAAAAAAATCAAATCAATGATGAAAAAAATAACTCTCCAAAAAAAATGGTATCGCAAAAACATAAGCTAATTCGGGTTTAAATATTGCTAAAATAAGCAAAATAAATTTTTGACTCTTATTAATATAATTAGTTTAACCTAATAAAAGCAATGTACTCAATACTGATTAATTACTAAATTAATGTTTGTATGGTTGTTTATCATAATGTTAATGTTTTGTAAAAATAATGAATTTGATTGAAATTCAAATTGCTGTTTCATCAATTGGATTATGAGTTTGTCAAAAGCCTAAAAATCCCAATAGGCATTGCGTAACCTCGTAACAAAACCAAGTTTAAACCAATTGGTAATTTGTGAAACAGCATTTTGGGGTCGTACACTGCGATAAAGCAAACTTGCTTCAATAGCCAAGTTCCATTTGGTATTTAACAAATAACCAAGTGCTAAATAACTAGTATTTTGACTAGTTTTAATGCCTTGAAGTGTGTAGCTGCCATAGTTTGGCATATTGGCCTCGCCACCAAATACATTATTTCCATCGTTATAAGGTGTTGCGGGATTTTCTCTGCCTACTTTTGCAATTTGCTGGTTCAATTCCCCATACCATCTATTTTTAGATGCATTTATCTGTAATACTACTTCATGAAAATTAGCTCCAAGCGGGTGGGCTAGTGGTAGCTGATAATGAGTATAATTTTGAGCAGGTTTTCGGTGTCCATACATATAAGGGCGGGCATAGTTGTATTCTACTCTTCCAAATAGTTGAAATCCCTTGATATTTTTGAAATGTTTTACGCCAACTTGTATGGCATACTTGTTATTCAGGTGTTGTTGATTGCTATCTCTACTTGCTTGAAAATTAAAATCATCCAAAAAAAGTTGTGAATATAAGTAGGTTTTAGGGGCTAATAAATATTTACCATGCAATCCCATTTGCATATTATCTGATGAACCATTGGCAAATTCTATGGGTCTAAGAAAAGGTACAGGATTTAAATAGGCCAAATCAAAGCCTCTAAATCTTGTGGAATCTTCGGCTTGCCAGATTACGCAGTCTATCACCCCTAGATGTAAGCGTTTATTAACTTTTACGGTTAAATAATGCACCGTACTCCATTTACGTTGGTTTCTGTCGCCAATTTTGTAAAACAAATTTTGGTATTGGTTAAATAAAACCGTGTAATGTAGTTTGTTAAGATTTAAATTAAGTTGTACATAAGGATAGTTAAACGAAAAATCGCTTAAAAATAGGCTTCTGTATCCCTCACCTAAAAAATTTTGTCCATAACCCAAGGTGGCACTAAATGTTTTGCTAGGTGTCCATCTTAAATAAGCATCGCTAAATGCATAATCATAGGAGGTGCCTTTGAAATTGCGACCTTGGCCCGCCCCGGGAATTACTTCGCGGCTTGCTTTTATATAATCGTCGGCAAATTGAGGAAAACTACCTTGGTTTTCGGTAAAAGCAAATCCAATGCTTACTTTTTTGCCTAATAATAATCCTGCTTGAATACCTCGCGTATTTTGACTCGTTTTTTCACCGTTATTGAGTACTTTGCCTTTGGTATAAGCCAATATAGGCGTTGCCCATACTTGTAACTGTGTATCTGTATACCTAAGAAAGTATCCACTCCTCAAACGGTTGATACCATGTGTGGTGTCGTTATAGTTTGTTTGCATCCATGGCTGCAACCATTGAGTTTGATACGGCCTTACCGATGTAAATGCAGGCATTACACTGTCGGGCAAATTACTTTCATAAGCATTGTGAATTGGCTGGTATAAAGGAATTTGATAGGCGGGCTGCGCAAGTAAACCATTGCATATGAATAACATACATGCCAAAAGCGTAAAGTTGCATCTCATTTTCAATGTGTATTGGTGATGGTGAAATTGTGTGCAAATTAACAATTAATGTGGTTTTAAAGGGTATTTAAAATACGAAACAGTGTGCTAAAACATTATTTTTGAAGCAATATGGTTATATCAACGTAAATGATAGTATCAAAATAGCTATAACATTTTTCCCGCTTGAGTATTCGGGCTAACATGTAACTTTGAACACTTAACATATTACACTTTTAAGCAGATGCAAATAGAAGCTACTCCCTTAAACGGTTGTTACATTATTCACGACACCGTTTTTAAAGACGAACGAGGATATTTTACCGAAAGTTTTAATCAACAACGTTTTGCCGCATTAATTGGTCAAGAAGTACAATTTGTACAAGACAATCAGTCGGCATCTACCAAAGGCGTATTGCGCGGATTGCATTTTCAAAAAGGCGAATTTGCACAGGCCAAATTGGTAAGGGTATTACAAGGCAGCGTTTTGGATGTTGCCGTAGATATTCGTAAGCACTCGCCCACCTTTGGCCAACATGTGGCCGTGGAATTATCGGATACCAATCACAAACAACTTTTTATACCCCGTGGTTTTGCACATGGCTTTGTAGTACTCAGCAATACGGCAGTATTTTTTTATAAATGCGATGCCTACTACAATAAACAAAGCGAGGGCGGACTCATGTACAACGATGCTGCTTTGGGCATCAATTGGCAGATGCCACACGAGCAGCTTATTTTATCCGATAAAGACCAAAACAATCCTACTTTAGCACAGTTGCTGCAACAGGGCAATACATTTTAATACCAATAATTCATTTATATATGAAAGGCATCATTTTAGCAGGCGGTTCGGGTACAAGATTGTATCCTATTACAAAAGGCATTAGCAAACAAATAATGCCTATTTACGATAAGCCCATGATTTACTATCCGCTATCGGTATTAATGCTAGCGGGTATCAACGAAATTTTGATTATCACCACTCCCGAAGATAGCAGTCAGTTTCAACGATTATTGGGCGATGGTTCTGCTGTGGGTTGTCGCTTTGAATACGCCGTTCAATCAGTGCCGAATGGGTTGGCACAAGCATTTGTTATTGGCGAAAAATTTATTGGTAACGATAAAGTGGCACTTGTTTTGGGCGATAATATTTTTTACGGTGCAGGGTTTAGCAAATTGCTACAATCCTTTAACAATGTAGAAGGGGCCGCCATTTTTGCTTACGAAGTAAACGATCCCGAACGATATGGGGTGGTAGAGTTCGACGATAATTTCAAGGCGCTTTCTATTGAAGAAAAACCCATACAGCCAAAATCCAATTATGCGGTTCCAGGATTGTATTTTTACGACAATAAAGTAGTCGAAATAGCCAAAAACATTCCTCTATCACCAAGAGGGGAGTATGAAATTACCGATGTAAACAAAGTGTATCTCAACCAAGGCTCCTTACACGTTGGTGTAATGAATAGAGGGATTGCTTGGCTCGATACAGGTACTTTTGACTCACTAAGCGATGCATGTGAGTTTGTACGAGTAATAGAAAAACGACAATCGCAAAAAGTGGGCTGTATAGAGGAAGTAGCCTACCGAATGGGCTATATTTCGCATGAGCAACTCTTACAACAAGCCGATTTGTACGCAAAAAGTGGCTACGGTGCCTATTTGAGGCAATTAAAAAAGTAACAATAGTTAATTCCCTAACATATTCATAAAATGCGCTTTTTGAAACATCATCAAGCGCATTTGTGTAAAGTCTGTATTACATTCGCTTTTTTTACACGTACTCCTCTTTAGAATACCTAAAATAAATTATAGTGAAAGCTAAGCATGTTATAGCCATTGTATTGAGCGTTCTTTTAATAGATCAATTTCTAAAAGTATATATCAAAACCCACTATTTTGCAGGCGAAGAACATGCCGTTTTGGGCTCTTGGTTTCGATTGCATTTTGTTGAAAACGAGGGCATGGCTTGGGGATGGAAGTTTGGAGGTGGCTTTGGCAAAATTGCCCTTACTTTATTTCGTTTAGTTGCCGTTATTTGGGGCACTTTTATCATTAAAGATTTCATTGCCAAGCATTATCACAAAGGGTTCATAGCTTGTGCTGCATTAATTTATGCAGGTGCACTCGGCAATTTAATTGATAGCATGTTCTACGGTCTTTTGTTCGATAATAGCGACCCCTTTATGCAAAATGTTGCAACCTTTTTACCACATAATGGCGGATATGCGCCCTTTTTGCATGGTAAAGTAGTAGATATGCTTTATTTTCCCATTATTACCAATGCACATTATCCAGCTTGGGTGCCTTTTAAAGGTGGTCAATCGTTCGAGTTTTTCGAACCCGTTTTTAACTTTGCCGATGCAGCCATTTCTGTTGGGGTAATTATTTTGGTAATTTTTCAAAATACCTTTTTTCCTGCGGATGCCAAACCTACCACTCCTGCCGAAGTCACTAACAATACCAATAGCTAATAGCTTTGCAATGCATACTTTTTAGGTGTGGGTGTATTGCCCTCGCCAAGTACTGTTTACACAAGGGTATTTTGCACCAACGGCTACACGGTAGCCTCTTTTTTTATTATGAGCCAAGGGCCGGTACTACTATTTAGCAACATGGGCGTTGGCACCGTTCAACACCTGCGCATTACGCAGCAACCCAGCCAAATGTATTGCACGAATAAAAAATATCCTTCTCAACTTTAATAGTAGATTGACAATATTCCACTTTCAAAAAAGCATACATATTACCATTGGTAAAACAACAGCGGGCTTGGGTTAAAATATTTGTACTTTTAACAAGCACTTAAATAGCCCGATAATCTTATGACCCTCACCGATTCTTTTTTATTGGCCTTCCGAACGGTACGTAGCAACAAACTGCGTACTGGTATTACGGTTACCATTATTGCATTTGGTATCATGGCTCTCATTGGTATTATTACAGCTATTGAAGCCATGAACCAAAGCTTAAAAGAAAGTTTTTCCAGCATGGGGGCTAATGCTTTCAATATCCGGTTTAAAGAAAGCCGGGTTCATTTTGGTGGCCGAAAAAGCGATGTTACGTTGGCTAAAAGGGGAAAAAAAGAGAAAAAGAGCAATCTTGGCAAACCCATATTGTTGCACGAAGCCGAATATTTTAAAGTGCACTACCCTTTTCCTGCCAAAATAAGTATGTATTTGCGTGGCGGTAGTGCTTTGGAATGCCATTATCAACAAAAGAAAACCACACCACAAACAACCCTTTGGGGTGGCGATGAAAATTACTTGGCAGTTACGGGTTATTCCGTTCTTGTTGGCCGAAATTTTAGTACACTCGATGTACAAAGTGGACGTAATGTGTGCCTAATTGGTAGCAATACGGCAGCTACTTTGTTTGGCAGCCATCCCGAAAAATGCATCGACCAAATTATTAAAGTAGGAGGCATGCCCTACCGTGTTATTGGACTTTTGAAAAGCAAAGGCAGCAGTTCCTTTTTGCGACAAGATGATGTAGTAGTTACTACCTATAACAATGCACGAAAGTTATCTACTGCAGCGTCTTCGTATTTAATTGGGGTCATGGTGGGCAATATTAACGAAATGGAAACCGCTATTGGGGCAGCTACTGCCGTTTTTAGAGCCGTAAGGCATTTGCAACCCGTAGACGATGATAATTTTGTTATTGAAAAAAGCGACAAGTTTGCCGAATTGTTTATTGGACTGCTAGGTGGTATTTCCGGTGCCGCCGGTGCTATTGGATTAATTACTTTAATTGGGGCGGCTATTGGCTTAATGAACATTATGCTTGTAGCGGTTAATGAACGCACCAAAGAAGTGGGCTTAATAAAGGCAATTGGTGGAAAAAGTAAAAATGTGCGTCAGCAGTTTTTGTTCGAGAGTATGATTATTAGTTTGTTAGGCGCCATTTTAGGCATTATTTTAGGCGTATTGGTGGGCAATATATTTGGGCTAATCCTATCTACGGGTTTTGTAGTGCCTTGGCTATGGGTAATCATCGGCATTGTAATTTGTTCGGTTGTAGGGTTGTTGGCCGGTATTTATCCTGCAATGAAGGCCGCCAAACTCAATCCTATACAAGCTTTGCGCTACGAATAAGGTATTGCTAAAATCAATAATGGCCTAGCAATAGCTAAGCCATTATGTAATCCTAAAGATACTTCATAACCCCCGTTATGAGTTTTGCTGATTATCAACAAATTTAAGACGGCTAATTCAAACAACCTAATGGGATTTTTCCCATATTGAAATGACGATTTAGAGCAATTTTGCTAATGTTAAGGTGCTGAATAAGCCAAAATCCAAGCATTAAAATAACTCAAAAAATGCTTAATCCAACCTTAAAATTTGATAAATTACTAACAAAACATTAGTTTCATTTTGTCAATTTGATCTTGTGATCAAACTTGTTTTTTTGATCCATTGTTGATGCTTTTTTAGGAGCCAATGTGCAAAACATCCACTCATGAATTTTAAAAAATATGCATCTGCGCTGTTGTTTTCTAATCTGCTAATTTGTTTATTATTGGCAGGGGGGCGTGTAGTGGGGCAATCGAGTCGAGTGTATACTGGCAAAATTCCAATCGAGGGCAGTAGGTGGTATCAAATTAACAACGCCTATTATGGTATTGAGGGTTTGTTCGATGGCAAATTGAACAGCAATATCCAGGTTGGGTGGGGTTTGCAATTTAGCAATTGGGAAGCTTGGTATGCACTACTGCCAAACGAATCTATCACCATTGAACAAATTAAATTTTTCGATTGGCAAGGAGTGGCCGACAATAAACCTTTTTTGCTATATGCACTAGATTCTTCGCTCCATCGTACCCTGATAGCTACGTTTACAGGTAATACATACAATAGGTGGGTTGGACCCAATCCCAATCAAGTCAATCAGTTCCAATTACCCAAAGCTGTAAGTGGGTTTAGATATTTGGTTATCAACACTTGGGGGCATTTTCCTGCCGAGATGGAACTGTACGGAACGTATACAAAACCGGTTCCTCAAATGCCCACTTTTACTTATGCTCCCTTGCGCAACTTTACCGGTGTAAATGGTTTTGAATGGAATGTTTTAGGCACATTAGATCCATCTACTGTTGATACCACTAAGTTGCGATTGGCTAGTCATTTCGCCGATTTTAGGCATTATATCGATTGGCAAAGATTGGAAATGAGTGAAAAAAAATACACATACAATCCGCTGCATATGGGTGGGTGGTATTTGGACAGAATGTACAAATCCATGCAAAATAGCCAAATTGAAGTGTTGGCCTGTTTGCAACACATTCCCCAATGGTTGGTGAATACCTATCCTGCCGATTTACAAGCGAATGAAAACAGTCCATTGAGGTACGGACTTAGTCGATTATCGCCTGCATCGTATATAGAGCACGCAAAAATGGGGTTTCAATATGCAGCACGTTATGGTCGTAATAATCGTATCGATAGTGCGCTTGTAAAGGTAAATAGCCAACGACGCTGGACAGGCGATGGGGTAAATGTGCCCTATCAAGGTCTCAATTTGGTAAAGTATATTGAGTGCAACAACGAAGCTGATAAATGGTGGAAAGGGCGCAATGCTTACCAAACAGCTTTTGAGTATGCGGCCAATTTGTCTGCGTTTTACGATGGGCATTTACACACATTGGGAAATGATGTAGGGGTGAAAACCGCCGATAGTACCATGCTTGTGGTAATGACCGGCATTGCCTTAGCTCGCCCAGATTATTTAAGAGGAATGGTAGATTGGTGTAAGCAAAATAGGGGTTACAAGCCTGATGGATCGGTAAATTTATGCTGGGATATTGTTAATTTTCATTATTACTCTAACGATGGGCAGGTATCACAAAGTGGAGCACCTAAGGCCGGTGCGGCTCCTGAAGCTACATTGGCCGAATCGGTAGCAGAACAATTTATCCGGGTATCGCAGCAAGTAGGCCAATCTTTACCTGTTTGGATAACCGAAACCGGTTACGATATCAACCCATTGGGAAGTACTCAATTTGCTAAGGCAATTGGTGCCAAATCTGCCGCCGAAACACAGGCCGATTGGATTTTACGCACCTCCTTAGTGTATGCGCGTTCTGGTATTCAAAAAGTATACTATTACGGATTGTACGACAATGCTTCCTACGGACAGTATGGTACTTCAGGGTTGGTAGATGGATCTAAAATGCAACCAAGGCCTGCTGCCAATTTTTTAAAACAGTTAAAAGATCGTTTTGGTCGTTTTCAATACCATTCTACCCTCAATACTTTTCCTTGTATTGATAAATATTACTTAGACGACACTGCTCAAAGTATGTATGTGGTATGGATGCCCACCGATGCTGCACGAGAACAAACCATTACTTGGTACGTTGGCAATACCGATTCGCTAACTATTCTCACTCCGCAGCCAAATAAAACAACTATGGACTCGGCTACCATTTTTGCAACAGATGGTTACGCGCACTTGGTAGCTACCGAAACTCCCCAATTTGTAGTTCCCCATTTTAGTAAGTTGCAATTAAAAAACATGTCCGTATGGGCTTGGAGTGCGCATACTAGTAAGTTGCAATGGGAGGTTACTACGGATAGTTTGGTACGCTATTTTGTGATACAACGAAAATTACCAGGCGATGCTTTTTTTTCAACTATTGCTACAGTGCATGTAGCCGATTCAGTCAGAAAACATGTTTTTGAATGGTACGATGTATTAGCGGTGAATGGCATTAATGAATATCGCCTATTGGTGGTAACAACGAACAGTCAACAATTTTTTTCTCCTGTCAAAACCATAAGAATCGGGAACATCAAAGTGTATCCCAATCCGGTTAACAATTTATTGCATATTGAAGGCTTGCTCGATGCAAAGCTGAACTACTTAAAGTTAGTTGCTTTAAATGGTACAATAGTGGCGAGTGCCACTGCCAATACCGCCAATTTTGTTTGGCAACTTACCAATATTCCCAATGGATTGTATCGTTTAATTGTTACTACCCAAGATGGCTTGGTGCGTGCAGCCTCTATACTGAAAAAATAAATTAATTAAGCAGGGATATCTTTTTTGGAACAGCGCTACTGATACATTCAGGTACGGTTTGTAAATAAGATAGTTTTATCAATCCCCCAAAAAATCAGGGGTCTGTTCGTTTACTACAACAAACAGACCCCTGATTCAAAAATTTAAGAAACAATTATTCTGCTTCTGCTACTACTTCTGTAACTTCAGGAATCATTCTTTTCATCATTCCTTCAATGCCCGACTTTAAAGTAATCATACTGCTAGGGCAGCCACTGCAACTACCTTGTAACATTAGGTTAACTACACCCTCATTATAACTTTTAAATTGTATAGCACCTCCGTCCATTTCAACGGCAGGTTTTACATAATTTTCTAGCAATTCTTTAATTCGTTTTACCACATCGTCATCATCAGCACTTACGGTATTAGTAGCCTCTTGTTTGTGTTGCACAATTTCATCTTCGTTCACTACTACACCACCATTTTCTAAATAGTCTTTTAAAAATTGTTTGATGGTAGGTATTACATCCTGCCAATCTTCCGTATCGTTTGTTTTGGTAAGTGTTACAAAGTTGCTAGCAATAAATACACTTTTGATAAACGGAAAGCTAAACAATTCTTTAGCCAAAGGGGACGGTGCTGCAAGGCTTTCATCGGCAAAGTCGATGCTTTTTCCTGGATACAATAGTTTGTTGGCAACAAATTTCATTGTTTCCGGGTTAGGAGTCATTTCTGTATAAATACTAATGATGGGGTTGCCTGTTTTAATCATATTGATGCGTTTGTAAAAATAGTGTAAGCTTTTTTTCGTGTGTAAAATTAATCAAAGCAAAGCAGGTTTGCGTTTTTTTTACCCATGCAAGTAATATTCAAAAGTGGTTTTTTCGTTTATCGAAATGTAACAAGTATTTTTATTTGCCGGCTTGCAAGGGCTTCAGTAGATAGCGCAGTCCATTTAAATCAATTTCGTACATAGTTTGCAGTAGCATACCTAGCTTTCCTTTGGGAAAACCTTTACGGCCAAACCACTCAAGATAAGCTGTAGGCAAATTGCAAATCAAAGTGTTTTGATATTTGCCAAAAGGCATTTTTACTGTTACCAATTGCATTAAAAGGGCTGCATTTGCTTGAGGTGCATCTTGCATAAATAAGGTAGATACGTTTATAAAGGATACAAATATGCAGTTTTGATGCGTAATTGAAATATATGAAAGAAATTATTTAAGTAAATAGTTGACAAACCTAAGGAGTGTTGTTGCGCTCAATGTTAGTTATTTTCTCAAGCAACACAACTGTAGGTAAAAAATTAAAGAAGTGTGTAGTGAATAGCATTCCGTAACCACTATATTACTATTTTGCCTGAGTTATAGCTTTTGCACTATAGCATAGAACTATCATTTCTTGTATAATTGGCACTTTGGAAGGGCGTGGTTTCAATTGAAGATACACGTGTTCGAAATGTACTTTTAGGATGAAAATATTTTATTTGGTGCAGTTTATTGCAGAATGCGGCTCTTTGTTTGGTATTGTAAAATTTTTAAAAAGAGTTTTTAATTCAAAAAGGGCATCGGAATCTAGCCGATTGCTATCATAAAACGGCAATTTTTAACCTTCCTAGTGGGTATTTTAGATACGATAGTGTAGCAGTGGCGACGCAATAATGCAATTCCAAGTTTTCAGTACATTCATTTAAATAGCATATTCGTTGAGGTTTTGCCTAAAAAAATGTTAGGTCTTTTTTAACATATACACCTCAATACTCTTACCTTTGCGGCCAAATTAAAAACTTACTTTTTATGGCCTCTGTAGGTAAGATAAAACAAATCATTGGTGCGGTTGTGGATGTACATTTTCCAGGCAACACCCTGCCCGACATTTACAACGCCTTAGAACTAACTAAGGAAAATGGCGATAAGTTGATATTAGAAGTGCAACAGCACTTAGGAGAAGACAGTGTACGTACCATTGCAATGGAAGGTACCGAAGGTTTAGTACGTGGTACCCAAGTAGTTGATACCGGAAAACCCATTGCTATGCCTACTGGTCCATTGATTAATGGTCGCTTGTTCAATGTTACCGGCGATGCAATTGATGGGTTACCGCAAGTAAGTAAGGCTGAAGGGCGTGCTATACATGCCAAACCGCCTACATTCGATCAGTTGAGCACTGCTACCGAAATATTGTTTACAGGTATTAAAGTAATTGACTTGATTGAACCGTATGCCAAAGGAGGAAAAATTGGTTTGTTTGGTGGTGCGGGTGTAGGTAAAACCGTTTTGATTCAAGAATTGATTAACAATATTGCTAAAGGGCACGGTGGTTTGTCTGTATTTGCAGGCGTAGGTGAGCGTACCCGTGAAGGAAACGATTTGTTGCGTGAAATGATTGAAGCAGGTATCATGAAATATGGTGATGCATTCAAACATAGCATGGAAGAAGGCGGATGGGATTTGAGCAAAGTGGATATGGAAGGTTTGAAAGATTCTAAAGCTACTTTCGTATTTGGTCAAATGAACGAACCTCCAGGAGCACGTGCTCGTGTGGCTTTGAGTGGATTAACTATTGCCGAATACTTCCGCGATGGCGACGGTACCGGTAAAGGTAAAGACATCCTTTTCTTCGTAGACAATATCTTCCGTTTTACACAAGCAGGTTCTGAAGTATCGGCACTTTTGGGTCGTATGCCATCTGCGGTGGGTTACCAACCTACTTTGGCTACAGAAATGGGCTTGATGCAAGAACGTATTACTTCTACCAAAAACGGTTCTATCACTTCTGTACAGGCGGTGTATGTACCTGCGGATGACTTAACCGATCCGGCTCCTGCAACTACATTTGCGCACTTAGATGCAACTACCGTATTGAGTCGTAAAATTGCCGATTTGGGTATCTATCCCGCAGTAGATCCGTTGGATTCTACTTCTCGTATCCTTACTCCGGCAGTTGTTGGCGACGCCCACTACGATTGTGCCAATAGAGTAAAACTTATTTTACAACGATACAAAGAGTTGCAAGATATTATTGCTATTCTTGGTATGGATGAGTTGAGCGATGAAGATAAAATGACCGTGGCTCGTGCTCGTAAAGTACAACGTTTCTTATCGCAACCTTTCCATGTGGCTGAACAATTTACCGGTTTGAAAGGTGTGTTTGTAAGTATCGAAGATACGATTCGCGCTTTCAACGCTATCATGGATGGCGAAGTGGATGAATATCCGGAAGCAGCTTTCAACTTAGTAGGTACTTTGGAAGATGCTATAGAAAAAGGTAAAAAACTATTGGATCAAGCCAAAGGCTAATTGTAATACATTATCATGTCAATAGGGCAATTAATGTTGCCCATTGATATGGTTATCTTAAACTAGATATATAATGACACTCGAAATTTTAACTCCTGAAAAAAAACTGTACAGTGGCAGTGTTTACGGTGTTCAGTTGCCAGGTATAGATGGGTTGTTTGAAGTGCTCGATAAACATGCGCCTATTGTAAGTGCTCTAGGAAAAGGTAATGTGAAAATTTTGATTGATAAATCATCAAGCCAATTGTTTTCTATTGCAAGCGGTTTTGTTGAGGTAAACAACAACAAAGCTACCGTGTTGGTAGAAGGTGCTTCGGAACTATAGGTACAACTCTTTAATTTTTTATACTTAGCGAACAATGGATCATTTCATTGTTCGCTTTTTATTTATATGCGTTTGGGGGTTTTATTGGTAATAAATACACCCAACAATATAATACTGAGCCCTGTAAGTTGTAGCAAACTAATTGTTTCGCCATACACCATTCCCCATATAATAGCAACAAAGGGTATGCCATAGGTAACCATGCTTGCAAAAAGTGCCCCTGCTCGTTTTACCAAAATATAAAACCATACTGATGCTATTGCCGTACCGGCTACACCTAAAAAAGAGGCTGCTATAATTGATCGAATTAATTGCGGTGTTTGTGTAATGGAAAAAAAATGTGTTGCGTATAATACAACTAGGCAGGGTGCAATCAACAATACAAAAGCAAGCGAGGCAATGTGTAGTGAAGCAATGCCTTGCATATGTTTACCTACTAAGTTGACATTTACTGCATATAAAAGGGTAGCAAGTAAAATTAACAACATATATGGTATGTCGTTAATGACTATATGGCCATTAGGTGCCATCAGTAACAATAAACCCATTAATCCTATCACTACACCTATTAGTTTTTGTTTGGTTGTTGGAATTTGGAAAAAAATAACCCCCATAACTACCGTTAGCAAAGGTGTTAGTGAGTTAAGCATACCCGTAACGCTACTATTAATTTTGGTTTCGGCAACACAAAACAAAAAAGCAGGAAAAAAACTGCCCAACAACCCCGATGCTAATACTAGACCTCTTTTTTTTGGGGGAATAGCCATATAAGCCTTGCCGGCAAAAGGAATCAACACAATACCGCCACTCAATATGCGCAAAGCCGCTACCTGATACGGACTTAAAGCAACCATGCCGAGTTTCATCAACAAAAAAGAACTGCCCCAAATAATGCTTAATACACAAAACAATACCCAATTCCAAAAAGTAGTCATGGTCATAATCAATCAATTTCGTCTGTAACCTATGTGCCTGTAAAGCAGCTTGTGCAATAATCGTAAATATAGCATTTTGTAATCCAATCGGGTATTTGGGCAAGGTATTCAATCAAACGACACTGCCTGACGGCACTTATATTACCGTTTTTGGTTCAGGAACGAAATTGGACGATTGCAACAAATAACTACAGAAAAATTAACAGGTTTGTCACTGAATCGACAGCCTCATTCAGTTGCACCATTTGTTCATTAAGAGCAGCATTTTGCTTTTTTACCCTAGTTTCAGTGGTGTTTTGTGAATGCTGCATTCAAATAATTGCTGTTTCTCGGATGCAGTGCGATGCCTAAATTTATAGAATCGACTTTGAATAATGAGCAGGCGGGTGTTTTTTACAACTAAATTTTCCTACATTGCTTCTTTAAATTTACTTAAACGATTGATTGTATGAGCTTCTTAAAAGAATTTAAAGAATTTGCCGTTAGAGGTAATTTAACCGAAACAGCTATTGCATTTGTAATGGGAGCTGCTTTTGGCAAAGTGGTAAGTGCATTTGTAGAAGGAATGGTCATGCCATTGGTGAGTGTTTTAACAGGAGGTGTCAATTTTGCAGATAAAAAATGGGTTTTAAAAGAGGCGGTCCCCGAAATAAAAAACGCTGCTGCAACCATACCTGCTGCGGCCGAAGTATCCATTAAATACGGCGTTTTTATTACCAATGTCATTGATTTTTTGGTAGTTGCCCTCGTAGTGTTTTTAGTTATTAAAGCAATGAATCAATTAAAACGAAAGGAAGAGGTTGTAATACCTGTTTTGCCCGAAATATCTAGTACCGATTTGTTGCTAACCGAAATACGTGATGCGTTAAAAAAATAAAATGTTTTGAATACCACCAATTATCAAATTAAATTACCCCATTTTGAAGGGCCTTTCGATTTGCTGCTTTTTTTTATCGAAAGGGATGAATTGGATATTTATAATATTCCTATTACACAAATCATCAACGATTTTTTAGCGTATATACATACACAAGAGCAGCACAACATTGAATTAAGCAGTGAGTTTATTTTGTTTATTTCTACGCTCATGCGGATAAAAGCCAAACTGCTTTTGCCTCGAAAAGAAATAGATGCCAATGGCAATGAATTAGATCCAAGACAAGAATTGGTAGATAAAATTTTAGAATACAAAAAATTCAAAGAAGCCGCAGTAGAAATGGCCGAGTTAGAAGCTTTGCGGATGACGATGACAAAGCGTGGCAACCTGCAACGCGAACTGATAGACATTGGCGAAGTAAGTGGCGAGGGAACAGAAATTCAATCAATTACCATGTTTAAATTGATGAAAGCGTTCGAAAAAGTGATGCAACGAGTGCAACAACGTCAAAACAAACCCGTTCACACTGTGGTGCAATACAACTATACCATGGAAGGTAGTAGGGAACACATGCTTGCTGTGGTTAGTAAAAAACAAACGGTAGCTTTTGAAACCATTTTTTCTGATTGCCATAATCGCATCCATGCCTTGTTTTTGTTCCTGAGTTTGTTAGAACTTTCCCAACAGCGATTCATGACTTTGTTAGTTGGAGAGGGAAAAAATAATTTTATAGTAGAATGGAACCAACACCGCGAAGAAGAATTGAATACCGCTTCCGCCGAGCCTAACAATGTCGGCGAGAATTAAGCAACATTCCACCGATTTGATAAGCTATATAAAATAATTAATTTTTGTGTGGATATTCTGGTTTAAATAATCATTTTGGAGTGTGTAATACGATGCATTTGCTTTAAATATAAATTTACCATTGCATGTGTTCTTGCACAACGCGTTCATTTTTGGCTGGAGAATTTTTTTGCCAATCTTTATCGTATTTAACAAACCAACTGAGCCACAAACTTCTCGATAAACGAACCATAAGCGGTTGAAAAACGAGCAATAATGTAGCATTTGTGCCAAACCAATAAAAAATGCGGTTGTCTTCCAAGCCAAAAGTCATGCCAATCAAAACCTTCCAAGCAATGAAGGTGGCTACTGAAAATGCTACTGCCAATGCATAACTTACATAACCGGTACCATAATAAAAGCCTACTTCTATTTCTGTCGCTTGTCCACAAACAGGACAGTTTTCGTTCATTTTACTCATGTTTTTAAAAACAAACGCATTTTTAGTAGCAAATAAATCTCCTTTTCTGCATCGAGGGCATTTATTGGTAAGTACACTAATTAAATAAGGAATCATTGTAGTGGTGTATTTAGCGCAAAAGTAAGCGGTTACCTTTAAGCAAGCGGTAACTTTAGTTACAAAAGGGCGGCCGAGGTGCCAATTTGATGTGGAAATGCCTTGTTTGTACTTAAAACCGTTTGCATCAAGGATATTAGTTGCACAAATGCCCGTATTTTTCAATAGCATCCCTTACTTTTGCTCCCACAATTTAAATTTTTTATGGCAACAACATCGGATATCAGCCGTGGTTTAATTATCAAACTAGACGGTAGTTTGTATAGCATTGTAGAATTTGGTGAAAACAAGACTGCACGTGCCGCCGCCAAAGTATGGGCTAAGTTAAAAGGCGTAGATAATAAACGCAGTATCGAAAAAACCTGGAATAGTGGCGAAACCATTTTCCCGGTTAGAGTAGAAAAAAAATCATTTCAGTTTTTGTACAAAGATGATAGCGGATTTAATTTGATGAATAGCGAAACCTATGAGCAAATTTCTCTTGCCGAAGAAATGATTGATGCACCACAGTTTTTGAAAGAAGGTGCCGATGTATTGGTGTATATCAATACCGAAACGGAACAACCAATTGGTGCAGAACTACCCGAAAAAATTGTTGTACGCATTACTTATTGCGAACCTGGATTACGTGGCGATACGGCTACCCGTGCTACCAAACCTGCTACAATAGATACCGGTGCCACCGTAAATGTACCCTTGTTTGTAGAAGATGGTGAACTAATTCGTATCAATACCAAAACGGGCGATTACGTAGAAAGAGTAAAAGAATAAATACGCACAAAATAGGCATAAAGCTTCGCCCACAAAGTGAAGCTTTATGCTTTTATATACCAACGCAATTGCCTAATTATCCATTGCGCAAATCGTCAGATTGTTGAAAATTTGTCAAATTTGCTAAAAAATAGGTATTTTGCCCCCCTTTTCATACCAAAACTAACTGCTTTTACGCCAAAAAATGCTAATATGGATTTAAAACAAATACACGAGCTTATCAAAATCATCAATAAAAGCAATATTGGTGAAATTAGTATTGAAGATAAAGATGGTAAAGTAACCATAAAGCAAAAGGAAGAACCTGTTGTAACGGTAGCGCCCCAGCATCAGGTATACAATGTGCCTGCACCTCCTCCGGTGGCAGCACCTGCTCCGGTAGCAACACCTGCAACCCCAGCTCCGGCGGCTGCGCCAGCAAAGGCAGATAACTTAATCACTATTAAAAGCCCCATGATAGGCACGTTCTATCGTAGACCTTCGCCAGATAAACCCAATTTTGTAGAAGTAGGCACCGAAATTGCACCAGGTAAAACCGTATGTATTATAGAAGCAATGAAGTTGTTCAACGAAATTGAAGCAGAAATTAGTGGAACCATTGTGAAACTGTTGGTAGAAGATAATAGTCCGGTAGAATACGACCAACCATTGTTTTTGGTTGAGCCGGCTTAAATTTTGAATGAGGTATTGCATTCAAATGATGTAACCAATAAAGTTGCATATGCAATGCTTTTTTATTATTCATTCTTAATTGTAAAACACATTCATGTTTAATAAAATTCTGATTGCTAATCGTGGAGAAATTGCCCTGCGTGTTATTCGTACTTGCAGAGAGATGGGCATCAAAACGGTTGCCGTTTATAGCACAGCCGATAAAGATAGCTTGCATGTAAAATTTGCTAATGAAGCCGTTTGTATAGGCAAACCTTCTAGTAGCGAGTCTTATTTAAATATTCCGCATATTATGGCTGCCGCCGAAATTACCAATGCCGATGCAATACATCCAGGCTACGGTTTTTTGGCCGAAAATGCCAAGTTTGCCCAAATTTGTGCCGATCATGGCATCAAATTTATTGGCCCTACGCCCGAAATGATTAACAAAATGGGCGATAAAATTACTGCTAAAGAAACCATGATTGCCGCCGGTGTGCCGGTGGTGCCGGGTAGCGGTGGTTTACTTGAAAGTGTAGAACAAGCCAAGGAACTAGCTAGAGATGTGGTAGG
>Ga0114938_1000775_pt1 | contig 23276 bp, 24 predicted proteins | sample AshMeaBigSpring_FD_88675 | JGI IMG/M metagenome (GOLD analysis project Ga0114938, IMG submission 88675) | Groundwater microbial communities from Big Spring, Nevada to study Microbial Dark Matter (Phase II) - Ash Meadows Big Spring | ecosystem: Environmental > Aquatic > Deep subsurface >...
ACCGAGTTGTCGCGGTCGTCGACCACGACCCAGCGGAACCCGTCGCCCTCGCAGTCGCGCTCGTGCAGGGCGCGCTCGCCGCGGAGCACGCCGCGGAGCTCGCCGCGGCCGGCCTCGTCGTGGACCGGATCGGACCCGCGACGCTCGCGGTACGGGAGGTGCCGCCCGTGCTCGCGGGACAGGACGTCGCGGGCGTGCTCAGGGACGCGCTCGCGGACCTCGGCCGCCACGCCGCGACGCACCGGATCGGGGAACGCCAGAACGAGCTGCTCGCGAATATCGCCTGCAGGAGCGCGGTGCGCGCGCACCGCGCGCTCTCGGTCCCGGAGATGAACGCGCTCCTGCGCGACATGGAGCGCACCGAGCGCTCCGGTCACTGCAGCCATGGCCGGCCGACCTGGACGCGTGTGACGCTCGCCGAACTCGACCGCCTGTTCCTGCGCGGGCGCTGATGGCTCGGCCGCGCGCGATCCTGCTGATGGGGCCGACCGGCTCGGGCAAGACCGAGGCCGCGGTCGCGCTCGCCGCGCGCTTGCCGCTCGGGATCATGAGCGTCGACTCGGCGATGGTGTACCGCGGCATGGACATCGGCACGGCCAAGCCGGCACGGGAACTCATGGCGCGCGCGCCGCACCGCCTGGTGGACCTCATCGACCCGGCGGAGAGCTATTCGGCCGCCCGGTTCGTCGCGGATGCGACGGTCGCCATGGAGGAGATCGCTGCGGCCGGCCAGGTCCCGCTCCTGGCCGGCGGCACCATGCTCTACTTCCGCGCGCTGCAGTCAGGGCTCGCGAAACTGCCGGCGGCGGACCCGGACCTGCGCCGGCGGATCGACGAGCGCGCCGCGCGCGAGGGCTGGCCGGCATTGCATGCCGAGCTCGCGCGCCTCGATCCCGCGGCCGCGGCACGCATCCGCCCCGGCGACCGGCAGCGGATCCAGCGCGCGCTCGAGGTCCTCGCGATCACGGGCGCGCCGATCTCCTCGCACCAGCGGCAGGACCTGCGCGGCGCCGCGGCCTCGACGGACCTGCGCCTCGTGCTCGCGCCCGCCGACCGGCCGGAGCACGCCGCGCGGCTCGCGCGGCGCTTCGAGGCGATGATGCGGCGTGGCCTGCTCGACGAGGTTCGCGCCCTGCGCGCGCGCGGCGACCTGCACGCCGGCATGCCGTCGATGCGGCTGATCGGCTACCGCCAGCTCTGGGCGCACCTCGAAGGGCAGTGCACGCTCGAGGAGGCGGTCAGGCAGGCAATCGTCGCGACCCGGCAATACGCGCGCCGGCAGCTCACGTGGCTGCGGGCCGAGCCGGGCGCGGAATGGTTCGACGCCTTCGATCCCGGGGTGCACGAGAGCCTCGCGCAACGCATCCGGGGCTTCCTCGCAACAGCCTGAGACCGGGTCCAGTCGAGGTGCTAGACTGCGTTGCTTACGGGCGACGCCCCTGGCGTCCGACGATTTGCCCGATCGCGTAGATTGGAGCCGCCGGTCCCCCCGGAGAGCGGCATAAATTGATATAAAAAACAAGGAGTTATCATGGCCAGAGGTCAGTCCCTTCAGGATCCCTTCCTGAATGCCCTGCGCAAGGAGCGCGTGCCCGTGTCCATCTACCTGGTGAACGGAATCAAGCTCCAGGGCCAGATCGACTCGTTCGACCAGTTCGTCGTGCTCCTCAAGAATTCCGTGAGCCAGATGGTCTACAAGCACGCCATTTCGACCGTCGTGCCCGCCCGCAACGTGCGCCTGCCGGCCGCGGAAGGGGCAGAGGCGGATGCGGTCGCGGAGACCGAGCCCGCTTGAGGCTGGCCCCGGCAGGAACACTTGTTCGAGCGGCCTGAGCGGGGAGAACGCGCCGTTCTCGTGCGCATCGGCCTGGGTTCCCCGGCCGATCCCGACGAGCTCGCCGAATTCGAGGCGCTGGCGCGTTCGGCGGGCGCCGTGCCGGTCGCAACGCTGACCGGCTCCCGCCGCACGCCGGACCCGCGCTACTTCATCGGCAGCGGCAAGGCCGAGGAGGTGCGCCTGGCGGCCGTGGCGAACGCCGCGGAGCTCGTACTCGTGGACCACGACCTGTCACCCTCGCAGGAACGCAACCTCGAGAAGCTGATGGGCCGGCGCGTGCTCGACCGCACCGGGCTCATCCTCGACATCTTCGCGCAGCGCGCGCGAAGCGCCGAGGGCAAGCTCGAGGTCGAACTCGCGCAGCTGCGGCACCTGTCCACGCGCCTGGTGCGGGGCTGGACCCACCTCGAGCGGCAGAAGGGCGGCATCGGCCTGCGCGGCCCGGGCGAGACCCAGCTCGAGAGCGACCGCCGCCTGATCGGCAAGCGCATACGCACGCTGGAATCGCGACTCGAGAAGCTCGCGCGCCAGCGTGACACGGGGCGCAGCGTGAGGAAGCGCGTGCCGGTGCCCTCGGTCGCGCTGGTCGGCTACACGAATGCCGGCAAGTCCACGCTGTTCCGCGCGCTGACGGGGCATGACGCCTACGTCGCGGACCAGCTGTTCGCGACGCTCGATCCGACGGTGCGCCGCATCCGGCTGCCGCACACGCCGGACATCGTCGTCGCCGACACGGTCGGCTTCGTGCGCGACCTGCCGCACGAACTGGTGCGCGCGTTCCGCTCGACGCTCATGGAGGCGCGCGATGCCGACCTGCTGCTGCACGTCGTGGACGCCGCCGACCCGGACCGCGAGCGGCACCTGGCCCAGGTGGACGAAGTGCTCGCCGGCATCGATGCGGGCCACATCCCCCAGCTGCGCGTCTACAACAAGATCGACCGGCTCGGCCGCGCCGCGGAGCTCGCGCGCGGGGCCGACGGGCGTCCCGCGACCGTGTGGCTGTCGGCCGCGAGCGGCGCGGGCGTGCCGCTCCTGCGTGACTGCCTGCAGGAGATCTTCGGCGAGGCCGCGATGCGGCTCATGGTGCGGCTGCCGCCCTCGCAGGGACGGCTGCGTGCCCGGCTCTACGAACTCGGGCTCGTGCGCGCGGAGGCGTCGTCCGCGGACGGCGGCGTCGAGCTCACCGTCGAATCGTCGCACCAGCAGCTCGAGGCGCTGTGCCGCTCCGCGGGCGTCGAGTTCGGCCGTGCCGTTTCGCCTTGTCTGCCCGCGGGTGGCTTCGTAGAATTCGGTCGCGACAGCGCGAGTTCCGCCGCCTGACCCCCACTCCCGACGACGAGAGCACGCATGGCCTGGAATGATCCCGGCAAGAACGAGAATCCCTGGCAGCGCCGGCCCGAGCAGGGCCCGCCGGACCTCGACGAGGCCCTGCGCCGCTTCCAGAAGAAGCTGCGCGGGATGTTCGGCGGCGGGCGCGGAGCGGGCGGCGGCGCGACGGGCGGTGGGCGCGCGTTCGGCATCGGCTACGTCGCCGCGGGCATCCTGATCCTCTGGGGCCTGACCGGCTTCTACCAGAACGACGCGGCGGAACGCTCGGTGATCACGCGCTTCGGCAGGTACGTCGGGACGACGCCGGCGGGCCTCAACTGGCGCATCCCCTGGCCGGTCGACCGGCGCACCGTCGTCAACGTGACGGAGTTCAGGAGCTTCACCGACCGCACGCGCATGCTGACGCAGGACGAGGCGCTGGTCGACGTCGACCTCGCCGTGCAGTACCGCCGGGCGGACCCGGTGAAGTTCACGTTCAACGTGCGCGATCCCGAGGAGACACTCGGCGAGGTCAGCGAAAGCGCGATCCGCGAGATCATCGGCCAGAGCAAGCTCGACTTCGTGCTCGAGCTCGGCCGCCAGGAGATCAGCGCCAAGACCAAGGAGCTGGTGCAGCGCACGATCACGGCCTACAACACCGGCATCGAGGTCATCAGCGTCAACCTGCAGGACGTCAGCGTCCCGGAGCAGGTGGCGCCCGCGCAGAAGGACGCGATCAAGGCGCGCGAGGACAAGGACCGGGCGACGCTCTCCGCCCAGACCTACGCCAACGACATCGTGCCGAAGGCGCGCGGCCTCGCGGTCAGCACGATCGAGGGCGCGCACGCCTACCGCGCGCGGGTGGTCGCGGACGCGGAGGGTGAGACTTCGCGCTTCCTGGCGCTTGCGGGTGAGTATCAGCGCGCGCCCGCCGTCACGCGCGAGCGGCTGTACCTGGAAACGATGGAGCTGGTGCTCGGGTCGTCCGCGAAGATCATCGTGGACACCAGGGGCACCGGGAACATGGTGTACCTGCCGCTCGACAAGCTGCTGGAGCAGCGCAGCCTCCAGCGGCCCGCGGTCGAGACGCCGCCCACGATCCGCCTCGAGGACGGGTCCGCGGTGGACGGCGAAGACCCGCGCGCGCGGAGGGAACGCTGATGCCGCGCCATCTGTTCCCGGCGCTGATCGGCGTGCTGGCGGCCCTGTGGCTCGCCAACGGCATGCTGTTCCAGGTGCAGGAGACCGAGCTCGCCATCAAGTTCCGCTTCGGCGAGATCGTGCGCACGGACTACGAGCCGGGCCTGCACTTCATGATCCCGGTGGTCAACACGGCGCGGAAGTTCGATCGTCGCGTGCTGACCCGCAACTATCCCGCGGAGCAGTTCCTGACGAGCGAGGGAAAGATCCTCAACGTCGACTTCTACGTGAAATGGCGCGTGTCCGACGTCGGCCAGTACTACCAGGCCACCGGCGGCGACGAGGAGGCGGGCGCCGGGCGCCTCGCCGAGATCGTCAAGGACGGCCTCAAGGGCGTGATCGCCAAGCGGACCATCCAGCAGGTGGTCGCGGCCGAGCGCGCGGAGTTCATCACCGACATCCTGCAGTTCGCCGGCCAGTCGGTCGGCCAGCTGGGCCTTACGCTGGTGGATGTGCGCGTCAAGCGCATCGACCTGCCGGACGAGGTTTCCGAGTCCGTGTACAACCGCATGCGCCAGGACTTCGCGCGCCAGGCCGCGCAGCTGCGCGCCGAGGGCGACGAGCAGGCGCAGCGCATCCGCGCCGAGGCGGACCGCGAGCGCACCGAGCTGATCGCAGGCGGCAACCGTGACGCGGAGAAGATCCGCGGCGAGGGCGACGCCGTGGCCGCCGAGATCTATGCGCGCGCCTACCAGCGCTATCCCGACTTCTACTCCTTCCATCGCAGCCTGCAGGCGTACCGCAAGTCGCTCGGCCAGCCGAACGACGTGCTCGTGATCGCGCCCGAGGGCGAGTTCTTCCAGTACCTCAAGCAGCCGGGCCGCTGAGGCGCCGATGAGCATCGCATGGTCCGACCTCGCGGCCGCGCTCGGCCTGCTGCTGGTGATCGAGGGCGTGCTGCCATTCCTGAGCCCCGCGGGCCTGCGCCGCGCGGCGGCACTCATGTCCACGGCGCCGGATGCGGTGTTGCGCCTCGCGGGCGCCGCCAGCATGGCCGCGGGCGTCCTGCTGCTGTTCCTCGCGCGCCCCTAGGAGGTCGGCCGGCATGGGCAAGGTCGTCGTCGTGGTCGGCGCGCAGTGGGGCGACGAGGGCAAGGGCAAGGTCGTCGACCTGCTGACCGAGCGGGCCGGCGCCGTCGCCCGCTTCCAGGGCGGGCACAACGCCGGCCACACGCTCGTGATCGGCAGCGAGAAGACGGTCCTGTCGCTGATCCCCTCCGGCGTGCTGCGCGGGCACGTGCGCTGCTTCATCGGCAACGGCGTGGTGGTGTCGCTCGCGAAGCTGCTCGAGGAGGCCGACATGCTCGCCGCGCGCGGCGTGCCCGCATGCGAGCGGCTGACCGTCAGCCCCAAGTGCCCGCTGATCCTGCCGTCGCACGCGGCCATCGACCGCGCGCGCGAGGCGGCCTCCGGGGCAAAGAAGATCGGCACCACCGGCCGCGGCATCGGGCCCGCCTACGAGGACAAGGCGGCGCGGCGCGCCGTGCGCGTGGGCGATCTGCTCGATCCGCCGCATTTCGAGTCGCGGCTCCGCGAACTGATCGACTGGCACAATTTCCTGCTGGTCCAGCGGTTCCACGAGGCGCCGGTCGACTTCGCCGGGACGCTGGCCGAGTGCATGGCCCAGGGCGAGGCCGTGCGGCCGCTGATCGGCGACGTCACGCGGGGGCTGCGCGAGATCCGCGCCGCGGGCGGCAACGTGCTGATGGAGGGCGCGCAGGGAACGCTGCTCGACGTGGACCACGGCACCTATCCGTTCGTCACCTCCTCGAACACGGTCGCGGGGTATGCGGCGGTCGGCACCGGCCTCGGCGCGCGGGACATCGACGAGGTGCTCGGCATCGTCAAGGCCTATACCACCCGGGTCGGCGCCGGCCCCTTCCCGACCGAGCTCGACGACTCCGCCGGGCGCCACCTCGCGCGCGTGGGGCAGGAATTCGGCGCCGTCACCGGGCGCCCGCGGCGCACGGGCTGGTTCGACGCGGTGGCGATCGCGGACTCGATTGCCAACAACGGCATCACCGCGCTCTGCGTCACCAAGCTCGACGTGCTGGACGGGCTCGAACGCGTGAAGATCTGCGTGCGCTACGACGACGGCGGCGCGCCCGTATACGAGGAACTGCCGGGCTGGCAGGCTTCCACCGCCGGCCTGCGCTCGCTGGCGGAACTGCCGGCGGCGGCCAATGGCTACCTCGCGCGCCTCGAGGAGATCTGCGGCGTGCCGGTCACGCTCGTCTCGACCGGGCCGGACCGCGACGAGACCATCGTGAAGCGACACCCGTTCGACTGAACGGGCCGCGCCTCACGCGAGCAGCCGCTCCAGGCGGTCGAGTGTCGAGGTGAGCGTGCGCGCGACTTCGCGGTCGGCGCGTCGCTGGCGCTCGAGCGAGGACTGGAAGCCGCGCGACGGGTCCGCGAGGGCGCGGCGGTCGAGCACCAGCCCGTGGCGCTCGAGGACGGGGGCGAGCTCGCGCGCGCGGCGGCGCAGGTCGCGCCGCGTGCTCTCGAAGGCGTGGTCCACGAGGCGGCGGCGGTCCGCGTAGCGGAACACGTTCGCGAAGAACATGCGGCGGTCGCCGCGATCCGGCTCGAGCAGGATGATCTCGGCGCGCGGGAAGCGGTCGTGATAGGCGGCGACGCCCACCTGCATGCGCGAGCGGATCAGCGAACGGAACGTCTGGCCGAGCACGACCGGCAGGCCGTGGCGCATCAGGTCGACCTCGCCGGGGCCGTCGACGTCCTCCGAAGCGTTGAATGGCACCAGCGGGTTGATGCCGAACAGCAGGTCGACACCGGCCTCGAGCACGACCGAGGCGTGCATGGTGCGCAGCAGCGCGCCGTCGGCATAGGTCCCGCCGTCGATCTCGACCGGCGAGTAGAGGCCGGGCAGGGCGGTGCTCGCCTGCACCGCGCGCGAGATCGGCACGTGGTCGAGGCCCGGCTCGCCGAAGCGCGCCGCCTCGCCGGTGTTGAGGTTGGTCGCGACCACGAACAGCCGCCGGCGCAGCCTGCGGAAGTCGTTGGTGCGGCCCCCGCCCGCGTAGAGGCGGCGCAGGTAGCGCTCGAAGGGCGCGCTGTCGAGGAACCCCGCCGGCATCGCCGCCGACAGCGGCGCCAGCACCTCGGGCAGACTCTGCGACAGCGGCGCACGCGCGTACTGCGCGAGCGCATCGAACGCAAGTCGCGGAAGGCGTGCGAGGCGGCGCGCGTATTCGCCGAAGGCCGGCCGCAGGAACAGGCCGGGGTGCGCCGGGTCGAGGCCGGCGTCGTTGCTGATCGTGATGCGCCCGATGTCGACCGGCTTCAGGCCGTTGGCGAGGCCGGCCGCAAGCATGGATCCCGAGCTCACGCCGGCGTAGGCGTACATGTCGCAGGGATCGAAGCCGCGCACGCACTCGGTGAGCGCCTGCAGCGCGCCGAGCTCGTAGAACGCGCCCAGTGGACCGCCGCCGGCGAGCGCCAGCCCGATCCTACGGGTGGTGCGCGGGCGGGAGGCGGTCTGCAGTGTCAGCACGGCGCGGGTTGCCGCAGGGGAATCCGCTCAGCCGGCGCCGTGGGAGCCGCCGGTGTGCCTGGCGCGCTTCGGCGGCGCGCGCTTCGCGGAGGCGAGCTTCTCGACGCTGGTGGCCAGCTCCTCGACCTTGCGCGCGAGCGCCGTGATCTCCTCGGCCGTCGGCATGCCGAGCTGGTGCATGGCGCGCTGCACGCGCGACTGGAAGATCTTCTCGAGGTTGTCCCAGGTCTCGGTGGCCTGCACCTTGACGTCGTCCACGCGCTTGTTGACCGATTTCTGCGCGCCCTGGAAGGCCTGCATCACGACGCTCCTGGCCGCGTCGAGGGCGCCGCCCTGCAGTTTCGAGCCTTCGCGCATCAGGTCCTCGAAGACCTTGGGCGCGCCCGCCTGCGCGCGCGACAGCGCGCCGAGCCCGGCCAGCCAGATCTGGTGGGCCGAGTAGAGCAGGTTGTCTGCGCCCTTCTGGCCGCCCGATGCGCCGAGCTTGCCCTTTTTCTTCGCGGCCATGATCCTCTCCTATCCGCGGGCCGGCAGGTCGTCGTCCCGCGTCGAAGAATACCGCTTTCCGGGCAGGAGTTCATGATGGCCGCCGCGAAATCGTTCAAGTTTCCCTACGACCAGAAGCCGTACGCTTACGACGGCGACGCGCTGCGCAAGGCCTGGGGCCGGCTGCACGCCGGCGATCGCGAGCCGTTTCCGGAGGACGCGGCGCTGCAGGATGCCTGGCGCGCGTTCCATCGCGGCGACTATGCGGAGGCGATCGCGCAAGGAGCGAAGCTGGGCGCCAGGGGCGCGACGGTCGCCAACAAGGCGGCCGCGGTCGCGGCGACCTATCTCGAGGAGGACGACCGCCGCGCGCTGCGGCTGCTGGAGGAAGGCACGAAGCGCGCGGAGACGGCGACGAAGCAGGCGCCCGACGACGCCAACGCCTGGTACATGCAGGCGTTCGTGCTCGGCCGCTATGCGCAGCGCATCTCGATCGTGAAGGCGCTCGCCGAGGGCATCGGCGGCAAGGTGAAGAAGGCGCTCGACCGCGCGCTCGAGCTCGAGCCCGGGCACGCGGATGCGCACATCGCGCTCGGCCTCTATCACGCCGAGATCATCGACAAGGTCGGCGCGCTGGCGGGGCGCCTCACCTACGGTGCGGATGCCGCCAAGTCCGTGAAGCACTTCGAGCAGGCCATCAAGCTGAACCCGGTGTCCGCGATCGCGCACATGGAGTATGCCAATGGCCTGCTGATGCTGCACGGCGAGGACCAGAAGAAGAAGGCGGTCGATCTCTACCGCAAGGCCGCGGCCATGAAGCCCGCCGACGCGATGGAGAGGCTCGACATCGAGCAGGCGAAGGCCGAGCTCGAGTGAGCCTCAGGCGCCCAGGGTGAGGTAGGGCCCCATCAGCAGCGACAGCACGAGTTGCTCGAACTCCTCGTGGAATCCTGCCGTGACCGCGCCGGGATCGGGCACGCGCTTGTAGTCCGCGATCAGCCCGAACTGCACCTGGCCGGCGTAGGACAGGATGCTGATGCCGAGGCCGATGTCGCCGGACTGCGGGACCCAGAAGATCAGCCTCGCGATCGGGCTGCCGGCGAGGTAGAGGCGCCCCGCCGGTCCCGGCACGTTGGTCGCGACCGCGGTCGCCTTGGTGGACAGGAGGTCGATCGCCGCGGTCTCGACCTGCCCCGGCATCATGCCGAGCGCCGCCATCAACCCGAGCGTCAGCACCGGCTGATACGAGCTCTTGAGGGCGTTCATCGCCGCGTGCACGGCGAACACGCGCTCGAGCGGATGGCGGATGCCGATCGGCAGCTCGAGGAACACCAGGCCGAAGTGGTTGCCGAGCTCGGCGGCGGCCGCCGGGTCGCGCAGGTTGACGGGCACCGTCGCGCGGATGGTCACGCCGTCGGTGTCCTCGCCGTGCGCGCGCAGGTAGCGGCCAAGCGCGCCGGCGGCGGTGGACATCAGCAGGTCGTTGATCGTGCAGCCGAGCGCTTTCGCAACCGCCTTGACCTCGGCGAGCGGCAGCGGGTCGGTCCAGGCGGCGATCTTGCGCGTGCCGAGGGGGCCCTTGAACCGCGTCGGCGGGTCGTCGGGCAGCGTCGCGACGCGCGCGAGCTCCGCGGCAATGCCGAGCGCGTGCTTTGCGAGCTCATTCGCCTGCTCGGGATTGCGCGTCAGGTCCGCCGCGCGCGCGAGCCATTCGGCGCCCTCGGCGTACGCCTTGCGGACGAGGCCGAGGCCGGGGATGCCGAGCCCGCCGAGCCGGGGCCCGGATGCGTCCCGCCGCTCGCGCTTCGCGCGCTGTGACGCCGGGCCCGCGGCGGCGCCGGCCTGCGCCCCGGCTTCCGGATCGGTCAGCGTGAGGAACACGCGGACCATCGCGATGCCGTCGGCATAGCAGTGATGGATGCGCAGGATCACGGCCGTGCCGCGCTGGAAGTTCTCGACGAAGTGGAACTGCCACATCGGCCTGCGGCGGTCGAGGTCCGTGCCGGCGAGGTCGGAGACGAGTTCCTCCAGTTCCGCCTGGCCGGCGGGCGCGGGAAGCGCGATCCGCACGACGTGCTGGTCGAGATCGAAGTCGGGATCCGGCTCCCAGCTCGCCGAGACCGTGTCCTCCACGGCGCGGCAGCGGAAGCGGGAGAACCTGAGGAACCGCTCCTCGAGCGTGGCTCGGAACCGGCTGAAGTCCACGTGCTCGTCGAACACCACGACCCCGACGATCATCATCAGGTTCGTGGGACGGTCCATGCGGAGCCACGCGGCATCCACCGCGGACATGCGTTCCGTTTGTTTTGGCATGGGTTTAGAGTGGATGATAACCGCAATCGCGAGGGGTGCAGCAGATGGCGTACTTCGTCACCGGGGCCACCGGATTCATCGGCCGCTACCTGGTCGAGCGGCTGCTGGCGCGTGGCGAGCGCGTGCACGTGCTGGTGCGGCCGCAGTCAATGCAGAAATTCGAGTCGCTGCGCGGATGGTGGGGCGCGCGCGCGAGCCGCGTGGTGCCCGTCGCCGGCGACCTGTGCGAGCCGAACCTCGGCGTCTCGAAAGCGGACCTGAAGAAGCTCACCGGAAAGGTGAAGCACCTGTTCCACCTCGCCGCGGTCTACGACCTGCAGGCGGGCAGCGAGGAGCAGGACGCCGCCAACATCGTCGGCACCGACCACGCGCTGCAGTTCGCGGAGACGGTGCAGGCCGGCTGCTTCCACCTGACGAGCTCGATCGCCTCCGCCGGCCTCTACAAGGGCACTTTCCGCGAGAACATGTTCGAGGAGGCGACCGGCCTCGACCACCCGTACTTCCGCACCAAGCACGAGTCCGAGGCGATGGTGCGCAACCGCTGCAAGCGGCCCTGGCGCGTCTACCGCCCGGGCATCGTCGTCGGCCATTCGCAGACCGGCCAGATCGACAAGGTCGACGGGCCCTACTACTTCTTCAAGATGATCCAGAAGCTGCGGCACTCGCTGCCGCCCTGGTTCCCGCTGATCGGCCTCGAGGGCGGATACATCAACCTGGTGCCGGTGGACTTCGTCGCCTCCGCCATGGACCACCTCGCGCACGTGCCCGGCCAGGACGGCCAGTGCTTCCACCTGACCGACCCGCGCCAGCGCCGCGTCGGCGAGGTGCTGAACCTGTTCGCGCGCGCGGGCCACGCGCCGACCATGGCGTTCCGCGTGGACCCGAAGCTGCTCGAGCTGGTCCCGGCGGGCGTCACGGCGACCGTCGAGAACTACCGGCCGCTGCAGCAGGTGGTGGACACGGTGCTCCGCGACCTGCGCATTCCGCGCGACGTCATGCAGTTCTTCAACTGGCAGACGCGCTTCGACTCGAAGAACGCGCAGCGGCTGCTGGAGGGAACCGAGATCCGCGTGCCGCCGCTCGAGGACTACGCGTGGCGGCTGTGGGACTACTGGGAACGCCACCTCGACCCGGACCTGTCGCTGGACCGCAGCCTCGCGGGCGCGGTGCGCGGCAAGGTGGTCGTGATCACGGGCGGCTCATCGGGCATCGGTCTCGCGGCGGCCGAGCGCTGCGCCGATGCGGGCGCGATCACCATCATCGTCGCGCGCGACCCCGAAAAGCTCGAGGCGGCGCGCGAGCAGCTCGCCGCGCGCGGCGGCCGCGTGATCGCCTGCCAGTGCGACATCGCCGACTACGCGGCCTGCGACGCGCTGGTCGCGAGGATCCTGGAGGAACACGGCGGCGTGGACGTGCTCGTGAACAACGCCGGCCGCTCGATCCGCCGCTCGATCGACCTGTCCCACGACCGCTTCCACGACTTCGAGCGCACCATGCAGCTCAACTACTTCGCCGTCGTGCGCCTGACCATGGCGCTGATGCCGAAGCTGCTCGAGCGCGGCGGCCACGTGGTCAACATCTCCTCGATCGGCGTGCTGTCGAATGCGCCGCGCTTCTCGGCCTATGTCGCCTCGAAAGCCGCGATGGAGGCCTGGACGCGCTGCGCCGCCTCCGAGTACGCCGACCGCGGCGTGACCTTCACCATCATCAACATGCCGCTGGTGCGCACGCCGATGATCGCGCCGACCAAGATCTACGAGCAGATGCCGGTCGCGACGCCCGAGGAAGCGGCGGACATGGTCGCGGAGGCCATCATCTTCCGGCCGAAGCGCATCGCGACCAAGCTCGGCATCTTCGCCGAGGTGCTGCACCTGATCGCGCCCCGGATCACCGAGGTGGTGATGAACACCGCCTACCGCATGTTCCCGGACTCGGCGGCGGCGAAGGGCGAGCAGGGCGAGAAGAAACCGGACGCGCCGCCGACGAAGGAGGCGGTGATGTTCGCCTCGATCCTGCGCGGCGTGCACTGGTAATGTGTCAGAATGGTGCCCAGGAGAGGACTCGAACCTCCACGCCTCTCGGCACTAAGACCTGAACCTAGCGCGTCTACCAATTCCGCCACCTGGGCACAGGTTGCGGCCGGGGCGACCCCGGCTGAGGGCGCGTCAATTTACGCAGGCACCCGTTTCATGTCAATCGCAGTGACCCCATGAGCCGCAAGCCACGCTGGCAGCAGCAGGACCCGCGCTTCGGCGAGGAATCGACGCGCTACGAGCGCCCGGTGCCCAGCCGCGAGTGGCTCCTGAAGTCGCTCGCCGAGGCGCGTGAGCCGCTGGCGTTCCCGGCGCTCGCGGACCGCCTCGGCGTCGGCGACGCGGATCGCGACGCGCTCGCCAAGCGGCTCGAGGCGATGGTCCGCGACGGGCAGCTGCTCCGGAACCGCGCCGGCCAGTACTGCCTGATCGACCGGCTCGCGCTCGTGGTCGGCACGGTCAGCGGCCATCGCGACGGCTTCGGCTTCCTGGCGCCCGACGGCGGCGGCGACGACCTGTTCCTGCCGTACCGCGAGATGCGCATGCTGTTTCCGGGCGACCGCGTCGCCGCGCGCGTGGCCGGGCGCGACGAGCGCGGCCGGCCCGAGGGCGCCGTGGTCGAGGTCCTGGAGCGGCGCACCCGGCAGGTCGCCGGGCGCTTCACGCTCGAGGCCGGCGTCGGCTTCGTGGTGCCCGACAACCGGCGCATCAGCCAGCGCGTCGTCGTGCCGCGCGAGCACGCTGGACCCGCGCGCCACGGCGATCTCGCGGTGGCCGAGATCATCGAGCAGCCGAGCCGCAACCGCGACCCGGTGGGCAGGGTGCTGCGCGTGCTGCCGGAGGGCGGCGGCGCGGCGACCGCGATCGACCTCGCCATCGCCTCGCACGGGCTGTCGCACGAGTTCCCGGCCGAGGCGGTGCGCGAGGCGCGCCACTACGGCCGCGAGGTGGATGCGGCCGCGGCCGCCGGCCGCGAGGACCTCCGGCGGCTGCCGCTCGTCACCATCGACGGCGAGGACGCGCGCGACTTCGACGACGCGGTGTGGGCGGAGGAGACGCCGCAGGGATTCCGGCTGATCGTCGCGATCGCGGACGTCAGCCATTACGTGCGCCCCGGCGCGGCGCTCGATGCCGAGGCGCGCGAGCGCGCGACCTCGGTGTACTTCCCGAACCGCGTGCTGCCGATGCTGCCGGAGGAGCTCTCCAACCACCTGTGCTCGCTGATGCCGCAGGTGGACCGCCTGTGCATGGCCTGCGACATGCAGGTCAGCCGGGCGGGGCACGTCACGAAGAGCCGCTTCTACTCCGCGATCATGCGCTCGGCGGCGCGCCTGACCTACACGCAGGTGGCGGCGCAGCTCGAGGGCCGCGATCCCGCCGCGCGCGCGGCGCTCGCGCCGGTCGCGCCCGTGATCGAGCGGCTGCACCGGCTGTACCGCTCGCTGCGCGGGCACCGCGAGTCGCGCGGGGCGCTCGACTTCGAGGCGCCGGAGGTGAAGGTGCTGCTCGACGCGAAGGGCATGGTCACCGACATCCGCGAGTACCCGCGCAACGACGCGCACCGGCTGATCGAGGAATGCATGATCGCCGCCAACGTCGAGGCGGCGAAGTTCCTGAAGAAGCGCAGGCTGCCGGCGCTGTTCCGCATCCACGGCAAGCCGGACGAGGAGCGCATGGAGGAACTCAAGCGCTTCCTGTCGATGCGCGGCGTGCACCTGGACATCGCGGGGGACCTGACGCCCGCGCGCCTGCAGAAGACGCTGCAATCGATCGCCGCGCGCCCCGACGCGGGCGTGATCGAGAACGCGATCATCCGTTCGCTGCCGCAGGCGCTGTACCAGCCGCTGAACATCGGCCACTTCGGCCTCGCGCTCGCGGAGTACGCGCACTTCACCTCGCCGATCCGCCGCTACCCGGACCTGCTGGTGCACCGCGGCATCCGCCACGCGCTGGCGGGCGGCACCGCCCAGGATTTCGTGCACTCGGCGCACGAGATGGAGACGCTCGGCCAGGAGTGCTCGATGCGCGAGCGCAAGGCCGACGAGGCCGCCCGCTCGGTCGTGGCCTGGCTCAAGTGCGAGTACATGCGCCCGCGCGTCGGGGAGGAGTTCGACGCGGTCGTGACCGGCGTCGCGGAGTTCGGCGCGTTCGTGCAGCTCAAGGGGCTGCAGGTGGACGGGCTCGTGCACGTGACCGCGCTGCCGCGCGACTACTTCCGCTTCCACGAGCGCGACCGCACGCTGGTCGGCGAGCGCACGCGCCTCTCGATCTCGATCGGCGACGGGCTGCGCGTGCGCCTCGTGCGCGTGGACTCCGCCGAGCGCAAGATCGATTTCGAGCACGTCGCGAAGACCGGCACGCACCATCACCCGCGCCGGCGCGAGGGCCGCACGGCGCACAAGGGCGCGCGCAGGAAGCGATGAACCAGGCGTCGCTCGTCTACGGGCTGCACGCGGTGCGCGCGGTGCTCGGCCGCCGGCCCGGTGACGTGCTGCGGCTCGTGGTCACCTCCAGCCGCTACGACCCGCGCATGCGCGAACTGCGGGAGTTCGCGGCGGCGCGCGGGGTGCGGGCGGTGGAGGCGCAGGCCGCCGAGCTCGACCGCGAGACCGGCGGCGCCGCGCACCAGGGGGTGCTCGCGGAGGTGCGGCCGCTGGCGGCCCTCGACGAGAACGGGCTACTCGACCTCGTGGTCGCGGCCACGCCGCCGCTGCTCGTGCTCGTCCTCGACGGCGTGTCGGACCCGCACAACCTGGGCGCCTGCCTGCGCACCGCGGATGCCGCGGGCGCGAATGCCGTGGTCGCGCCGCGCGACCGCGCCGCCGGCCTGACCCCGGTCGTGCGCAAGGTCGCCGCCGGCGCCGCCGAGACCATGCCCTTCGGCCAGGTGACCAACCTCGCCAGGTCGCTCAAGGATCTGAAAGCCGCGGGACTCTGGATCGCCGGGACCGCCGAGGACGGCGAGCGGGACCTGTTCGACGCCGACCTGACCGGCAGCCTCGCCTTCGTCATGGGGGCGGAGGGCAGGGGGCTGCGCCGCCTGACCCGGGAATCCTGCGACTTCTGCCTCAGGCTCCCCATGCGCGGTGCGGTGGCTTCGCTCAACGTCTCGGTCGCGGCCGGCATCGCGCTCTTCGAGGCGCGCCGGCAGCAGGCCCGGGTTGCAAAATCCGAGCGGGTCCGGTAACTTACGCGCCCCTCGCCCCGTACCCCGGGGCGTTTTCTCCTTGCCTCACCGGCGCCGCAGCAACGGGAGGCTCACAGCCACGAGGAGGACACGATGCGGCATTACGAGATCGTTTTCCTGGTTCACCCGGACCAGAGCGAACAGGTTCCCGCCATGATCGAGCGCTACCGCGGCATCATCACCGCGGGCGGCGGGGCCGTGCATCGGCTGGAGGACTGGGGCCGCCGGCAGCTGGCGTTCCCGATCGCCAAGATGCACAAGGCCCACTACGTGCTCATGAACGTCGAGTGCGACGGCAAGGCGCTCGAGGAACTCACCGGGGGCTTCCGTTTCAGCGACGCGGTGCTGCGTCATCTCGTCGTCAAGATGGACCATGCGGTGACCGAGCCCTCGCCGATGGCGAAGGAGCCCGAGGAGCGCGAGCGCAGCGACCGCGACCTGCCCCTCGACGCGATGGGCGTGGACTGAGCGGACGGCGGAGACCCACCATGTCACGATTCTTCCGGCGCAAGAAGTACTGCAAGTTCACGGCCGACGGCACCGACCAGATCGACTACAAGGACCTGGCGACGCTCAAGGCCTACATCACGGAGACGGGCAAGATCGTCCCGAGCCGCATCACCGGCACGCGGTCGTTCTACCAGCGGCAGCTCGCGATCGCGATCAAGCGCGCGCGCTACCTGGCGCTGCTGCCCTACACCGACCAGCATTGAGGCCCGCGGGCGTCCGCCCGCGGCTGGATGCGCGCGATGACTTCGCTGCTGCAATGGATGACTGCGACCCGGCCGCGCGCCTTCCTGGCGGCCGCCGCGGCGTCGCTGCTGGCGCTGCTGGCGCTGCCGGTGGCGGCCTGGCTGCCGGCCGGGCTCGTGGTGCTCGCGCTGCTGGCCGGCGGGCACCCGCTCGCGGCTGCGGCGGCGGCCGGGGCGGCGCTCGCGCTGCTGTGGATGCTGGCGCCGGCGTTCGGCGCGGGGCCTGCGCTTGCGATCGCGATCGCGGTGCTGCTGCCGGCCTGGGCCGGCGGCTCGGCGCTCGCGGCGACGCGCAGCCTCAACCTCACGTACCAGGCGCTGACGGTGGGCGCCGCGCTGCTGGTGCTCGCCATCCACGCGCTGCTCGGCGATCCGCGCGGTGTGCTGATGCCGCTGATCGTGCAACTGGAGCCCGTGCTCGCGCGCGTGGCGGCGACGCTCTCGCAGTTCGGCATCGAGAGCACGCCCGCGGAAATCGGCGCGGCGACCGCGCGGGCCGCCTGGGCGACGCTCGGGTGGATGGTGCTGCTGCACGCGCTGGTCGCGCAGTTCGCGGGACTGTGGGGCCTCGGGCGGCTGCGCGAGCCGGGCCTGTTCGGGCGCGAATTCCGCCGGCTCACGCTCGGCCGGTTCATCGCCTGGATGCTGGCCGCGGCCTTCGTGCTGTCGCTCGCGGCGCACCGGCTGGTCGCCGGAGGCTGGCAGGCCGCCGACGACGTCGTCTTCGTGCTGGCGGCGGCCTTCCTGGTCCAGGCGCTCGCGGTCGTGCACGGCCTGCGCGAACTGCAGGTGATCGGTCAGCTACCGTTGATCCTGGCGTACGTGGCCCTGGTGCTGGCGCCGATGGCGCTGGTGGGGATCGGTTTCGCGGACACCTGGTTCCGCTTTCGTGAGAGATTCGTCAAAAGGTAACCGTCCATGGAAGTCATCCTGCTCCAGAAGATCGCCAACCTCGGCGACATCGGCGACCGCGTGAAGGTCAAGCCCGGCTTCGGCCGCAACTACCTGCTGCCGGGCGGCAAGGCGACGCTCGCCACCCCCGAGAACATCGCGAAGTTCGAGGCCCGCCGGGCCGAACTCGAGGCCAAGGCCGCCACGGACCTCAGCCGCGCGCAATCGCGGGCCGCGGCGCTCGAGGGTTTCAAGCTCAGCATCACGGCCAAGGCCGGCAGCGAGGGCAAGCTGTTCGGCTCGATCGGCACGACCGACATCGCCGAGGCGTGCAAGGCCGCCGGCCACGTGATCGAGCGCTCGGAGGTCCGCCTGCCGGGCGGCCCCATCCGGGCGGTCGGGGAGCACGCGATCGTGCTGCACCTGCACAGCGACATCGACGTCCAGGTGCCGCTCACGGTGGTCGCCGAGGAGTAGGCCCTCCCGCCGAGCGGCACCGGGCCGCCGGGGGTATGCTTTCCGCATGGTCGCGATCATCCGCCAGGACGAGGTCCGCACGCCGCCGCATTCGGTCGAGGCGGAGCAGGCGGTGCTGGGCGGCCTCATGCTCGATGCGAACGCCTGGGACGCGGTCGCCGATATCGTCTCGGCCTCGGACTTCTACCGGCGGGATCACCGGCTGATCTTCGAGGCGATCGCGGAGGTCGCCGAGCACCGCGGCTCCTGTGACGCGGTCACGGTCTCCGAGCACCTCGAGCGCAAGGGCCGGCTCGACGAGATCGGCGGTCTCGCCTACCTCGGCACCATCGCGCGCGACACGCCCTCGGCGGCGAACGTGCGCGCCTACGCCGAGATCATCCGCGAGCGCTCGATCCTCCGGCAGCTGGTCGCCGCGGGCGGCGAGATCGCCGCCGCCGCCACCGACAGCCGCGGTCGCTCCGCCTCCGAGCTCGTGGACGAGGCCGAGCGGCGCGTGTTCGAGATCGCCGAGCGCGGCGCCCGGGGCCGCACGGGCTTCGTGGCGGTGCGCGACATCCTGCCGCAGACCATCGACCGGCTCGACGCCCTGCACCAGTCGCCGGGAGAGATCCGCGGCGTGCCAACCGGCTTCACGCTGCTCGACCGCAAGACGACCGGCCTGCAGCCCGGCGACCTGGTCGTGATCGCGGGCCGCCCCTCGATGGGCAAGTCGACGCTCGCCGTGAACATCGCGGAGAACGCGGCGATCGCGAAGGGCGTGCCGTCCGCGATCTTCACGATGGAAATGTCGGCCGAGCAGCTGACGCTGCGCATGATCTCGTCGCTCGGGCGCGTGAACCAGACGCACCTGCGGACCGGGCATTTCACGGACGAGGACTGGTCGCGTATCCAGGGCGCCATGGCGCAGCTCTCGGGCGCGCCCATCTACCTGGACGAGTCGCCCGCGCTCACGCCTACCGAGCTGCGGGCCCGCGCCCGGCGGCTGAAGCGGGAACGCGGACTCGGTCTCGTGATCGTGGACTACCTGCAGCTGATGCAGGTGGCCGGCACCAAGGAGAACCGCGCGACCGAGATCTCGGAGATCTCCCGGAACCTCAAGGCGCTCGCCAAGGAGCTGCAGGTGCCGGTGATCGCGATCTCCCAGCTCAACCGCGCGGTCGAGCAGCGCACCGACAAGAAGCCGGTGATGTCCGACCTGCGCGAGTCCGGCGCGATCGAGCAGGACAGCGACCTGATCCTGCTGATCTACCGCGAAGAGGTCTACGACCCCAATTCGCCGCGCCGCGGCGTCGCCGACATCATCATCGCCAAGCAGCGCAACGGCCCGGTCGGCGAGATCCAGCTGACGTTCCTCGGCGAGTACACGCGGTTCGAGAACCTGGTCGCCGAGTCCTACGGCGAGGGCGCGTTCTGACGGCCGGACTTCGCGCCGTCATCGACACGGCGGCCTTCGCCCACAACCTGAAGCGGGTGCGCGAGTTCGCCCCCGGCGCCCGCGTGCTCGCCGTGATCAAGGCGAACGCCTACGGCCACGGCATCGTCGCAGCCGCCCGCGCGCTCGCGGGCGCGGACGGATTCGCGGTCGCGCGCCTCGAGGAGGCGCTGGCGCTCCGCGAGGCGGGAATCGCCGCGCGGATCGTGCTGCTCGAGGGCGTGCAGGACGCGGCGGGCCTGGCGGCCGCGGCGGCGCAGGCGCTCGAGCCGTTCGTGTGCCAGGAAGCGCAGGTCGCGTTCCTCGAGCAGTGGCGGGGCGCGCATTCGTTCCGCGTGTGGCTCAAGATCGACAGCGGCATGGGCCGGCTCGGGTTCCGGCCGGGGCAGGTGCCGCAGGCACTGGCGCGGCTCTCGGCCTGCGCCGCCATCGCGCAGCCGCCATTGCTCGCCACCCACCTGGCGGAGGCCGAGGACCGCGGTAACCCGCACACATACGCGCAGCTCGGGCGCTTCGCCGCGGCCACCGCGGGTCTCCCCGGCGAGCGCAGCATCGCGAACTCGGCGGGCCTCATCGCCTGGCCCGAGGCACGTGCGGACTGGGTGCGCCCGGGGATCATGCTCTACGGCGTGTCGCCGTTTCCGGACTCGACCGGCGCGGAGTTCGGGCTGCGCCCGGTGATGACCCTGATGACGCGCGTGATCGCCGTGAAAGAGCTGGCCGCGGGCGACCGCGTCGGCTACGGCGGGACCTGGGCCGCCACCGGCCCGGCGCGTATCGCGATCGCCGAGGCGGGCTACGGCGACGGCTACCCGCGCAGCGCCGCGAATGGCACGCCGGTGCTCGTGAACGGCAGGCCTGCCCGACTCGCGGGACGCGTGTCCATGGACATGCTTGCGATCGACGTGAGCGGCCTTCCCGCCGTCGCACCCGGCGACCCGGTGCAGCTGTGGGGGCCGCAAGTCCCGGTCGAGCGCGTCGCGGCCGCGGCGGGCACGATCGCCTATGAGCTGACCTGCCGCGTCAGCCGGCGCGTGCCGCACGAAGTGACATGAGGATCCTGGTCACCGGCGCGTCGGGGCGCATCGGCGGCGCGATCGCCGCCCGGCTGTCGCTCCGGCACGCGGTCACTGGTTTCGACCTGCGCCCGGGACCGCTCACGTCCGTCACGGGCGACGTGCGGGATACCGCGCTGCTCGCACGGCATCTTGCCGGGACCGAGGCGGTCGTGCACACGGCCTCGCTGCACGTCCCCGACCTCGCGGCGCGAACCGCCGCGGAGTTCCGCGAGGTCAACGTCAAGGCGATGCGGCGCCTGCTCGCCGCCTGCGGCGAGGCGGGCGTCGGCCGCTTCGTCTACACCAGCACGACCTCGCTCTACGGCGATGCGATGCTGCCCCGGGACCGGGCGGTGTGGGTCACTGAGGCGCTCGTTCCGCGCCCGCGGGACATCTACGACGAGACCAAGCTGGCGGCGGAGGCGGCCTGCCGCGAGGCGGCGCGGTCGGGGCTTGCCTGCGTTGCGCTGCGCATGTCGCGCTGCTTTCCGGAGGAGCCGCGGCTCGTGGCGATCTACCGGCTGCATCGCGGTGTGGACGCGGAAGACGTCGCGCAGGCGCACGAGCTCGCGCTCGCCGCGCCGGCCGGCGGGTTCACGGTCTGCAACGTGTCGGCGACTTCGCCGTTCGGCGAGGCCGACTGCGCCGCGCTGCTCAGGGACGCGGCCGCCGTCATCGCCGAGCGCCTGCCCTGGGCCCCCGCCGAGTTCGAACGCCACGGCTGGCAGTTGCCCCGGTCCATCGACCGCGTTTATGTTGTGGACCGCGCGATCGCGGAGCTCGGATACCGGCCGGTGCACGACTTCGCGTCGCTGTTCCAGCGCCCGGGCTCCCTGCCGGGCGCGCCAGGAGGATGACCGTGGCGATCGTCTGGCCGGCCTTTGCGCTCGTCGCGCTCACGCTCGCGGTGGTCCTGCGGCTCGCGCGCCAGCGCTTCGCCGCCGCGCGCGCCGGCCGCGTGGACCCGCGCTACTACAAGGTCTTCAAGGGCGAGGGCGAACCGGAGGATGTCGCCGCCACCGCGCGCAACCTCGTCAATCTCTACGAGATGCCGACGCTCTTCTACGCGGGTGTCGCGATCGCGTTCGCGGCAGGGAGGAGCGGCACCCTGCTGGTCGCGCTCGCCTGGACGTATGTGGCGCTGCGCTGTCTGCACAGCGCGATCCACCTGACCCGCAACAAGGTCCTGTGGCGGTTCCGGGCGTTCGCCGCGAGCCTCGTCGTGCTGCTCGCGTTCTGGGCCGCACTCGGCTGGCAGCTCGCGACCGGCACCGGCGTGGCGGCCGCCGGCGCCTGATCCGCGCCTGCGCGCCGCCATGGGCGCCGCATTCCTGAAGTCCTTCGTGTTCGGCGCCATGCTGGCCGGCGCCATCGGCCCGATCGCGCTCCTGATACTTGGCATCGCGGCGCGGCGCGGCTTCGCCGCCGGCGCCTGGGCCGCGGCGGGCGCGGCGCTCGCCGATTTCGGCTACGCGCTGCTGGCATTCTCGGCGGGCGCGCTGATCCTGCCGCTCGTGGCCGCGCACGCCGCTGCGATCCGGACCGGCTCCGCGCTGCTGCTCGCCGCCCTCGGGCTCGTGATGCTGCTGTGCGCGGCGGCGGACGCGGTGGCCCCCGCCGCGGCACCGGCCACGGGACGGATGCTGTGGCCCACCTTCCTGCTCACGCTCGCCAACCCGATGACGATCGTCGTGTTCGCCGGCTTCGTCCCGCAGCTCCCGGTTGCCGGTTCGCCGGCGGCCGCCGCCTGGCTCGCGTTCGCGCTGGGCTGCGGCAGCCTGGCCGTGGCGCTCGCGATCGCGGGCGCGGGCGCCGGGCTCGGCGCCGTGCTGCCGGGGCCCCGGTGGCGTCGCGCCATCAGCGCCGCATCCGCCATCGGCATCCTCGCCCTCGGGATCGCCGGGCTCGCCGGCGCCTGACGGCGATCTGGCGCCGGCCGCCGGGCGGGCGTAGTCTGCCTGCGCCCGCGCCGGCGGGCGCCAGGGAGACCGACCCATGACGATCGAGCTCAATTACCTCGTGCTGGTCACCGCGCTGACCGCGGTGCTGTGGGTGCCCTACATCCTGAACCGCGTCGCGGTACGCGGCATTGCGGATGCCGTGGGCTATCCGGAGAACCCGAAGCCACAGTCGGCCTGGGCGACGCGGCTGCAGAAGGCGCACGGCAACGCCGTCGAAAACCTGGTCGTGTTCGCGGTGCTCGTGCTCGTGGCGCACGCGGCGGGCGTCTCGAACGAGACCACCGTGTTCGCGGCCAAGATGTACTTCTGGGCGCGGCTCGTGCACGCGGTCGCATACACGCTGGCCTGGCCCTGGGTGCGGACGCTTGCCTTCACCGCGGGTTTCGCGAGCCAGGCCACGTTCGCCTGGCTGCTGCTCGGCTGACCCGCGCGGCGCGTCAGGCCTCGAAGAACCCCATCTTCACGCCGGCGAGCGTCACGACGTCGTTGTCGTGCAGCCGGCGAGCCTGCGGCCCGATCGGCTGGCCATTGACGAGCGGGAAGTCGCCCGGCTTCGCGCTCTCGACGTGCACGACGTAGTAGCCGTCGGCGCGGCGGCTGATCGCCGCCACCTGCACCCCGGGCCGCCCGAGCGTCGTCAGGGTCTTTGCGAGCTCGAGCTCGCGTCCGGCGAACTGCCCCGAGAGCACCTGCAGCTTGGCGGGCCGGGCCGGCGCGCTCTTCTCTGCCGCGGAACGTGACTCCGGCGTTGCAGCCGGGGCGGCGGCGCGCGCGGGCGCTGCGGCCGATTCCGTCGCGGCCTTCAGCCGCTCGTCGCTGACCTG
>Ga0114938_1000776_pt1 | contig 23227 bp, 21 predicted proteins | sample AshMeaBigSpring_FD_88675 | JGI IMG/M metagenome (GOLD analysis project Ga0114938, IMG submission 88675) | Groundwater microbial communities from Big Spring, Nevada to study Microbial Dark Matter (Phase II) - Ash Meadows Big Spring | ecosystem: Environmental > Aquatic > Deep subsurface >...
CCACCCCTGACCCCTCCCCGCAAGGGGGAGGGGGAATAAGGGCGCCGTCGACCCTCGACTTGGCGCATAAGGCGTCTGGCCCCGGACCATCCGGTGGCCAGGGGTCTCGAGGGTTGCCCCCGACGCCGTGCGAACGTGCCGCGTATCAGCGCCAAGGCAGCCTGATAGGCTGCGGCCGAGACCTTCACGCTGGCTCGAGCCCACCACATGCGGACCGCGACCGTCACCGACTGCATCGTCTGCGGCACCGGCGCGACCGGGCTCGCCGCGGCGCTGGCGCTCTCCGCGACGGGGCTCGAGGTGGCGCTGATCGGGCCGCGTCCCGCGCGCGCCGACACCCGCACCGCGGCGCTGTTCGCCGGCAGCATCGAGCTGCTGCGCACGCTCGGTGTGTGGGACGAGCTCGCCCCGCAGTCGGCGCCGCTCCGCGCGATCCGCCTCGTCGACGACACCGAGAGCCTGCTGCGGGCGCCCGAGGTGCTGTTCGAGGCGCGGGAGGCCGGGCTCGCGGCGTTCGGCCACAACGTGCCGAATGCCGCCCTGGCGGCGGCGCTGGCCGCCCAAGCCGCCGGAACGGCGCGGATCAGTTGGACGAGCGAGGCCGTGCTCGCAGCGCTCGCGCCCGGTCCCTCTGATGTGATCGCGACGACCGCGGACGGCCGCACCATCGCCGCCCGCCTCGCGGTCGCCGCCGACGGGCGCGGCTCGCCCTGCCGAACCGCCGCCGGCATTTCGGTCGAGAGCTGGGACTATCCGCAGAGTGCCATCGCGACCACGTTCGGCCACGGCCGGCCCCACGACGGCGTCTCGACCGAGTTCCATCGCGCCGCCGGCCCGCTGACCACGGTGCCGCTGCCGGGGCTCGCCTCGAGCCTCGTATGGGTGGAGCGGCCGGCGATCGCCGCCCGCCTCGCGTCCCTCGACGATGCCGCGTTCCGCGCCGCGCTCGAGACGCGGCTCGCCGGCCTGCTCGGCACCGTCGGCGAGATCGGCCCGCGCCGCGTCTTTCCGCTCGCCGGGCTCGAGGCGGCGCGGCTCGGGCAGAACCGCGTCGCGCTCGTCGGCGAGGCCGCCCACGTCATCCCGCCGATCGGCGCGCAGGGCCTCAATCTCGGCCTGCGCGATGCCGCCACACTCGCGGAGGTGCTGGCGGCGGCGCGGTCCCACGGCGGCGATATCGGCGGCGCGGACATGCTCGAGAGCTATCACGAGGCCCGCGCGCGGGACGTGGCGAGCCGCACGCGCGGCGTCGACCTGCTCAACCGCTCGCTGCTGAGCGAGCTGCTGCCGGCGCAGCTCGCGCGGGGCGCGGGGCTGCATGCGTTGAAGACCATCGCGCCGCTGCGCCGCTGGGCGATGGCGGCCGGCATGGCGCCGCCGGGGCCCCTCCCCCGCCTCATGCAGCCGGGCGGCGGCGGTCTGCTGGAGGAACGGGGCGGGACCCCTGGCCCCCGCGTCGCGGATTGGCTACCACCACCTGAACCAGGGGCCTGACCCCGCCACCGCATGCTCCGCGACCTGCAATTCCGCCTCGAGTACGTCGTGCTGCGCGGCCTCGTCGGCCTCGTGCGGCTGCTGCCGCTGCGGGTCGCCGTCGGTCTCTCGGCGAGCGCCTGGCGTCGGCTCGCCCCGCTCCTCTCGCCCAAGCGCCACGCCCGCGCCCTCGCCAACCTCGCCATCGCGTTCCCGGACATGGCCCCGGCCGAGCGCCGGCGCATCGCGCTCGCCCACTGGGAGAACCTCGGCCGGGTGATGGCCGAGACGATGCAGGTCGACCGCATCCTCGCCGACCCGTCGCGGATCGAGATCGACAACCTCGGCGTCTTCGCCCGCTACAAGGACAAGCTCGGCCCGATCGTCGGCGTCAGCCTGCACATGGGCAACTGGGAGCTCGCGATCTGGCCGCTGGTCATCGCCGGCTCGCAGCCGGCGGCGGTCTACCGCTCGGTCAACAACCCCTACGTCGACCGCTACGTGCGCTGGCAGCGCCGCCAGCTCTATCCGGGCGGGCTGTTCGGGCGCGGTAAGGTCGAGGGCGATCACGGCGACACGCAGCGCACGGCCCGGCTCATCACCGACTACGTGCGCCGCGGCGGCCGGCTCGGCCTCGTCTGCGACCTCTACGACCGCACCGGAATACCGGTGCCGTTCTTCGGCCGCGAGGCGCGCACCCAGGCGATCGGCGCCATGATCGCGCGGCGGACCGGCGCCCGGGTGTGGATGTCGCGCTGCCTCAGGATCGGCAAGGAAAGCCGCTTCCGCATCGAGCTCAAGGAGCTGAGGGTGCCGCGCTCGGCCAACCAGGGCGACGACATCAAGGCGGTCATGGTCGCGATGCAGACCCAGTACGAGGCGTGGATCCGCGACGCACCCGAGCAGTGGATGTGGAGCAACCGGCGCTGGAGCTGACTACCTGAGTGCCGGCGTCGAGGCGAACAGCCGCCGGTGCTCGGCGAGCGCATAGCGGTCGGTCATGCCGGCGACGAAATCGCCGACGTGGCGGGCGCGCTGACGGTCGGTCATGGCGATCGCCGCCGCCCGCCAGGCCTGCGGCAGCGCATCGACATCGACGCTGAAGCGGGCGACGAGGTCGCGCACGATCTGCTCGGCATCGCTCATCACCGCCATCACGCGGGCGTGCCGGTAGAGCCGCGCGAAGAGAAACGCGCGGAGCCGCTTCAGCTCCTCGCGCATCGGCGCCGAGAAGGCGACCACCTCGGCCGTCGCCGCGCGGATGTCGTCGGCGGTCGAGGGAGCAAGCGAGGCGAGCCGGCGGCGCGATTCCGCCACCGCATCGGCGATGATCACGGTGATGAGCCGGCGCGAGACCGCGTAGATCCGCCGGCTCGCGTCCGCCACCCGGCGCGCCTCGATTTCCGCGGCTACCGGCGCGATCAGCGGCACGTCATGGAGATCCGCGAGCCGGATCAGCCCGGCGCGGAGCCCATCGTCGATGTCGTGCGTCATCCACCCGATATCGTCCGCGACCGCGGCGACCTGCGCCTCGCCCGAGCCATATCGGTCGAGCGCGAGCGGCATCACCGCATCGGCATGGCGGAGCGCATGCAGGAGCACGCCATCGCCCGGCCGCGCGAGGCGGGCCGGCGGGCCGTTGTGCTTGGCCAGCCCCTCGAGCGTCTCCCAGGTGAGGTTCAGCCCGTCGAAACCCTCGTACTTGCGCTCGAGCCGGGTGACGATCCGGAAGCTCTGCACGTTGTGGTCGAAGCCGCCGCAGGCGCCGAGCGCGGCATGGAGGGCCCGCTCGCCCGCATGCCCGAACGGGGGATGGCCGAGATCGTGGGCGAGCGCCAGCGCCTCGGCCAGATCCTCGTCGAGGCGCAGCTGGCGGGCGATCGTCCGCGCGATCTGCGCCACCTCGAGGCTGTGGGTGATGCGGGTGCGGTAATGGTCGCCCTCGTGGAAGACGAACATCTGCGTCTTGTAGGTGAGGCGGCGGAACGCGGTCGAATGAAGGATGCGGTCGCGATCGCGCTGGACGGGCGAGCGGGTCGGGCAGGCCGGCTCGGGATGGACGCGGCCCCGGCTCGGGACGGCCGAGGCGGCATAAGGCGCAGGCGCGCGGACCCCGGGCGCTAGGCCCTCGCCGTAGGCTTCACTGATGCGACCGGAGGGGGGCACGCGATCGTTCCGATCTGATCCGGCGAGGCCCGGTCGTCGCGATGGCCTGTCGGGCGGCGCCTGCGGCTGGTCCGTCGCCGCCGGGGTTTGACAAGCCGGGGCGCCAACCACATCTTCCCTTGCAGGAATCGGCCCCGAGGGCAATCGGCGAGGCGCGCAGCACAGATGCAGACCACGATCGACACGCCCGCCCCGACGCTGCGGATGACCGCAGCGGCCGCGCGGCGGATCAACGAGATCGTCGCCGGCGCGCCGGCGATGCGCATGCTCCGCGTCGCCGTCGAGGGCGGCGGCTGCTCGGGCTTCCAGTACCGGTTCGATCTCGTGGCGGAGGCGGCCGGCGACGACCTCCTTATCGAGCGGGACGGCGCCCGCCTCGTCGTCGATCCGATGTCGATCGGCTACCTTGCCGGGGCCGAACTCGATTTCGTCGACGACCTGATCGGGGCGTCATTCCAGCTCAGGAACCCCAACGCGCAGTCCTCCTGCGGCTGCGGCACGAGCTTCTCGATCTGAGCGGGCCGATGCGACCTCAGCGCCAGTGCGGCGGGGTCAGGTAGTACCAGCCGAGCACCAGCCCGATCAGCAGGATCGGGAAGAACGCGAGCGCCAACGCGAGACGCAGCCGGCCGGCCTTCTTGGCGAGCCAGGCGCCGCCGATGCCGGCCGCGGGCAACATCCAGAGCACGCTGAAGGGGTACTCGAGCAGCTCGGGTCGTGAGCTCATGCCGGTCCAGGTCGCCCACTTGATCGGCTCGGCGATGAAGAACGAGATCAGCGTCCACCAGAACACGGCAATGCAGGCGAAGAGGCCGTCGATGGTCATCAGGGCGAGCAATAGCCTGGAGTCGCTCGGCCGTGCGACGACGACCGTATCCGCCCCGGTGTAAGAGATCGACATTGCCACCCTCCCGGTGGACCCGAGCGGCCGAGCCTCGCCGCCGTTTGTGGAGAATACTTGAACAGCGTAATGCTTGTATTAACGCGAGCCCTCGAATTCGAAAGACTTTCAGACTTCGGATAAATACCGCGTGAGGCAGGCGAGCCGGAGACCGGGATGAAGCTAGCGACCTGGAATATCAATGGGATCAAGGCCCGGATCGATGCCTTGACAGCCTGGCTCGAGGCCGCCCGCCCGGATGTGGTCTGCCTGCAGGAGACCAAAAGTGTCGACGAGGGCTTTCCCGCGGACGCTTTCGCCGATCTCGGGTACCAGGTGGCGGTGCATGGCCAGAAGGCCTTCAACGGCGTCGCGATCCTCGCGAAGCACCCGCTCGAGGACGTGAGTCGCGGGCTTCCCGGCGACAAAAGCGACGTCCAGTCCCGCTACATCGAGGCGGTTGTCGCCGGCCCCGCGGGTGTCGTGCGCGTCGCCTCGATCTACCTGCCGAACGGCAACCCCATCGGCACCGAGAAGTTCGCCTACAAGCTCGCCTGGATGCGCCGGCTCGAGGCGCATGCGCGCGACCGCCTCGCGCTCGAGGAGCCGCTGGTGCTGGCCGGCGACTTCAACGTCATTCCGGAGCCGATCGATGCGAGCAATCCGGCGGCCTGGACCGAGGATGCGCTCTTCCAGCCTGAGAGCCGGACGGCGTTCCGCCGGCTCCTCAACATCGGCCTCACCGACGCCATCCGCGCCACCGAGACCGGCTCGCACGTCTATACGTTCTGGGACTATCAGGCCGGCGCCTGGCAGAAGGACAACGGCATCCGCATCGACCACCTGCTGTTGTCGCCGCAGGCGGCTGACCGCATGACCTCGGCGGGGATCGACCGGCAGGTCCGGGGCGGCGACAAGCCGTCGGACCACGTGCCGGTCTGGGTCGAGCTTCGCTGAAAGCCGGTGTGACGAGCGCAGTTCACGGCCGCCGCTGGCCGCCCGGAGCGCCAACGTCGCGCAGCCCGAAGCCCCCCGTCGTTCCCTGCATCGTTCCCTGCATCAGCGGCGGTTGCGCAGGCAGGGCAGGCACAGTCTGGCCTGGCGCGACGGGGGGCGCCTTGCCCGCGGCCGCCTCGATGCTCACCGTCTCGCCGTTGGCACAGGTGCGCACCGGCCGCGCGACCATCGGGGCGAGGCCGCTCCGGTCCGCCGGCTCGGCATTGCGGTGGAACTTCTGGCGCCAGTCGGCGACGACGCCGTCGGCCTGCTTGCGCGTACCGGTCGGCGCGCCGCAGAAGATGTTCTGGTAGATGTCCTCGATCCAGATGCGCTCCCCCGCCGGCGCGTTCTCGACCGCGACCGTGATCAGCGACAGCGCCATCAGCGGATCGCGCGGCACGTACTTGCCGCGCCAGTAGAGGTCGGCGAGGAACGCCTGCGCGCCGGCATGGCCCTTCTGGGTCAATACCGAGAACCAGTGCATGGCCGTCTTCACGTCCTGGCGCACGCCGTCGCCCTTGAGCTGCAGCTTGGCGAGCTCGAACTGGGCGTCCTCGTCGTTGAACCAGGTCGCAGCATAGCCGGCGAGCTCGGCCGAGCGGACCGGATTGGGCTTGAGCCCTATCTCTGAGATGCCGGTCAGCAGGTAGCCTGCCAGCGCGACGAACGAGCGGGCGACGAACGGCGCCCGCCGGTCGTCGTCGGGATCGACGTCGGCATGGTCGTTGGCGATGCGCTGGAACAGCGCGTAGGCCTTGGCGTGGTTCGTGTGCGGACCGATGTTGTCGGCATAGATCCGCGCCAGATAGTACTGGGCGACGACGTTGTTGGCCTCGGCGGCGACCTGGAGGCCGGGGATCGCGAGCTCGACGTGACCGCCGCGATAGGCGCCCATGCCCTGCTCGAACGCCGCCTCGGGCGAGGCGAACTTCACCCGGCCCTGCGCCTGCACCGGGCCCTGAGGCCACAGCGCCGTCGCAGCACAGACCGCCGCCACGAGCAGTGACATCGTGGGCCCGCACCCGCGACGCCGCTCAGATATCCGCGTAACAGACAACTTCCGCCTTTCCGCCAGCGTGGGTCACGGCACCATTGACCGCCGGGCCCACCTGATCCGCATACTTCCGCAACACGCCGCTTTGATAGGGGTTGGCGGGCGCCTTCCAGCTCTTCCGCCGCTTGTCCAGCTCAGCCTTCGTCACCTCGATATCCAGCGTGCCCTTGTCGGCATCGATGGCGATGATGTCACCGTCCTTGACCAGCGCGATCGGGCCGCCGACCGCCGCCTCCGGCCCGACGTGGCCGACGCAGAGGCCGCGCGTGCCGCCCGAGAACCGGCCATCGGTGATAAGCGCCACCTTCTCGCCCATGCCGAGGCCGTAGAGCGCCGCCGTCGTCGAGAGCATCTCGCGCATGCCCGGCCCGCCCTTCGGACCCTCGTAGCGGATGACGATGACCTCGCCTTCCTTGATCTTGCGCGCCTGCACCGCGGCGAACGCGTCCTCCTCGCAGTCGAAGCAGCGCGCCGGACCCGAGAACGACAGCCGCTTCATGCCGGCGACCTTGACGATGGCGCCATCGGGGGCGAGCGAGCCCTTGAGGCCGACCACGCCGCCGGTCGGTGCGAGCGGCTTCGACACCGGATAGATGACCTTCTGGTTGGCGTTGAATCTCACGCCGGCGAGGTTCTCCTTCACCGTCTTGCCGGTGACGGTCAGGCAGTCCTCGTGCAGGAGACCGCCCTCCTGCAGGGCCTTCATGATCTGCGGGATGCCGCCGATCTCGAATACGTCCTTTGCGACGTACTTGCCGCCGGGCTTGAGGTCACCGATGTAGGGCGTGCGCTTGAAGATCTCGGCGACATCGAACAGGCTGAACGCGATGCCGCACTCGTGCGCCATGGCCGGAAGATGCAGCGCGGCATTCGTCGAGCCGCCGGTCGCGGCAACCGCAACGGCGGCGTTCTCGAACGCCTTGCGGGTCGCGATCTGGCGCGGGCGGATGCCGTCGGCGACGAGCCGCATCACCGCCTTGCCGCTCTCGATCGCGTAGTGGTCGCGCCGCTCGTCGGGTGCCGGCGCGCCGGCCGAGCCCGGCAGCGCGAGGCCGATCGCCTCCGACACCATCGCCATCGTGTTGGCGGTGAACTGGCCGCCGCAGGCGCCGGCCGAGGGACACGCGACGCACTCGAGCTCGTGCAGCTCTTTTTCGGACATCTTGCCGGCGGCGTGCATGCCGACGCCCTCGAACACGTCGACGACGGTCACATCGCGGCCCTTGTAGCGGCCGGGCAGGATCGAGCCGCCGTACATGAAGACGGCCGGCACGTTGAGGCGCAGCATCGACATCATCACGCCTGGCAGCGACTTGTCGCAGCCGGCGAGGCCGACCATCGCGTCGTAGCAGTGGCCGCGCATGGTGAGCTCGATCGAGTCGGCGATCACCTCGCGGCTGACCAGCGACGACTTCATCCCCTGGTGGCCCATGGCGATGCCGTCGGTCACGGTGATCGTGCAGAATTCGCGCGGCGTGCCGCCGGCGTCGTTGACGCCTTTCTTGGCCGACTGCGCCTGGCGCATCAGCGCGATGTTGCAGGGCGCCGCCTCGTTCCAGCAGGAGACGACGCCGACGAAGGGTCGATTGATCTGCTCCTCGGTGAGACCCATCGCATAGTAATACGAGCGGTGCGGCGCGCGCGCGGGCCCGACCGTGACATGACGGCTCGGCAGCTTCCTCTTGTCGAACTTTCTCGCGCTCATAGGTCTCTGCGCCTCCCGGCACCCGGAATGATCCAAGTCCTGGACCGCCACACGGTCCAGAACCGGCGCACTCTAGGGTCGCCAGGGCCGGCTCTCAACGGAGCCGCTCAATGCTTCGATCAAGTCTAGTCCGCATCTTTCGCCATAGACGGTGGTCCAGGTTTGTGGCTCAAAAGAGGCGCATTGGCCACGCGTTGCTCGATCGCCACATGCCGTGATCGGGTCCTGCCATCCACGTCTTTTTGCGCGCCGCTTGAACTGTCCGCCACGTGCGAAGCGGACATCACCATCGAAGCGCACACTGGGGTTAATGCGCCAAGCGGGCGCGGCTTTGACCGCAACGGGGCGATCCGGAGAAAACCGGGGCGGCATTGGGGCGCGCGCGGCCGACATCGGCATGCAGGGGCATTGCCGCCGCCGCGACGCCGGGCACGAGACTTTCGCCACTTCGTTGAAATGGTGTGATCGCCCTCGCCGCGCCCCGGCCCCATTGCGATGGAACATGAACGCCGACTAAACGTGCGCTTCATCCGAGGGTCAGCATGCGCCGCATACTCTTCCAGGTAACCCTGCTGATGCTCGGGCTTGCGATCTATACCGCATCGCCCTTCGTCGCGGCATGGCGGCTGCGCGAGGCGGTGAAGGCCGGCGACACGGCCTACATCGAGAGCCGGGTCGAGTGGGACAAGGTGCGCGCGACGCTGAAGGACAGTCTCGCCAGGCACGCCCAGCTCATGCCGGCGGCGAGCGCCGTCGGCAGCGAGGTGACGCCGACGCTGTGGCAGCGCGTGAAGGGCGTGTTCGGCCAGTCGATGCTCGACCGCTTCGTCGAAAGCTACGTGACGCCGGAAGGCCTGCCGCAGCTCTTCGAGTACCGCAAGGTTTGGCGCGAGAAGATCAAGGGTGAGCCGGACGAGCGGTTGACGCTCGCCTGGCACGAGCGCTTCCGCAACTTCTACAATCGCATCAAGCGGGCCGAGTTCCAGAGCCTCGCCCGCGTCGAGATCGAGATGGCGGACAGGCATTCGCCCGAGCGCCGTTACGTCTCGGTCTTCGAGCTCAGCGGGATCGACTGGAAGCTCGTCAGCCTGCGCGTCACCTCGATCGACGCCGCAGCGCGGCTCGCCGAGATCGCGCGCGATCCGAGCTAATCAACTCCTAACCCGCCTTCCGCATACTGGCGTGCTCGCCCTCGCCGGTCGGCGTCCCGCATCGGGCCGATCGCTTACCATTCGCTCACCATGCGGTGTCCATGCCGGTCGCGGTTGCCACAAGTCCGAGCGGCGCGGAGCTTCGCCGCGATGACCGTTGCGCGAGCCCCGCCCCTGCTCCCGGCACGCCGATCTGGCGGGAGCAGCCGGACGATGGCCATCCCCACACCCTCCGCGATGGCCTGCTGACGCTCGCGACGCTCGGCGTCTACGGCTTCTGGGCGACGACGCGGCTGCGCCGGCGGGTCTGGGGCCGGATCGTGATCGACGGCCGCCCGCTCGCCTACACCGGCACCGCGCGCGAGCTCTGGCTGCCCGCCCTCTGCGTGGCGCTCGCCGTCGCGGCGATCGTGCTCGCCGGTGTCGGCGTCAAATGGTGGCTGGGTGCGATCCCGCGGCCACGCCTCGGCGCGTTCCGCTCACCATGGCGGCTGACACTCACCGTGCCGCTGCTCGTGGTGCTCGCCATGGGCACGTGGCGGGTGCGCGAGTTCCTGGTGCGGCGCACGGCCTGGCGCGGCGCGGGAGGCCGCCTCCTGCCCGGCTCGCGCGTGCCCTATGTGCTCCGCCATGTCGCAACGACCCTCGGCCTCGCCCTCTCCGCCGGCTGGGCCTATCCATGGCGCTCGATCGTCCTGCACCGCCAGCTCATGCACGGCGCCACGATTGCCGGCATGTCGGTCTCGGTCGCAGGCGACGCGCGGCCGCTCTACCGCCGGTTCTGGATCGCCTGGCTCGGCGGCCTCCTCGCCTATCTTGGCGCGGTGGTGACCCTCGGGTTGCTGCATGGACCGAAGATCCTCGAGGCGACGTCGCAGCTCGCCATGCCGGGCTTCACCGCGGCCGAATGGATGTCGGTCAGCGCCATCCTGCTCGCGGGCCTGCTGGTCTTCCTCGCCTTTGCGGCGGTCTATCAGGCGGCAGAGTGGCGCCACCTTGCGGCGATCACGCGGCTCGACGGGCGGGCGCTCCACCTCGACCTGCCGACGGCGGGCTATGTCCGTGTGGCGCTGGTAACGGCGTTGGCCAAGCTCGCGAGCCTCGGCCTGCTCGGCGCGTTCGCCCAGGCGCACAGGAGCGCCTACCTGCTCGCGCGCCTCAGCCTTGCGCCGCCGCCCGCGATCACGCCTCGATCCGCTTCAGCGCCGCTTTCAGCCGACGGATGATCGCCTCGACCTCGTCCTTGCGCTCGCGGGCTTCCGTGATCGCATCCTCCTTCGCCTTCGCCATGAACTGCGGGTTCGTGAGCTTTGCATCCATCTTGGCGAGGTCGCCAGCGGCCTTCTCGATGTCCTTTGCGAGGCGCTTTCGCTCCGCTGCCATGTCGATCACGCCTTCGAGCGGCAGCGCCGCCGTGGTCTCGCCGACGACGATCACCGCCGCGCCCTTGGGCGCGGATTTGGCGAAGCTGATCGTATCGAGCCGGGCGAGGCGCTTGATCGCCTCCTCGTGGCGATCGGCGCGGGCGCGGCCCGCTGCATCGGCGCCGACGACGACGAGCGCGATCTTGGCGCCGGCCGGCACGTTCATCTCCGAGCGCACGGAGCGGATCTCGGAGATGAGCCGCACCATCCAGCCGATCTCGGCCTCCGCCTCCGTGCTCGCGAGGCCGGAGAGCTCCGGCCAGGGGCTCAGCGCGAGGAGCGTGCGGCGCGCGGTTCCGTGCTCGACGAGGTGTGCCCACAGCTCCTCGGTGATGAACGGCATGAACGGGTGCAGCAGCTTCAGGATCTGGTCGAGCACCCACGCCGTGCAGGCCCGCGTCTCCTCCATGGCGGCATCGTCGTCGCCGGCGAATACGGGCTTGGCGAGCTCGAGATACCAGTCGCAGAATAGGCCCCAGGTGAACTCGTAGATCGTGCCCGCGGCCTCGTTGAACTTGTAGGCCTCGATCGCCTCGGTCAACGCGTGCGCCGCCTTCTCGGTCTCCCCGACGATCCAGCGATTGAGCATGAGCTGGACCTTCGCGGGGTCGAAGGCGCGCTGGCGCACGCACTCGTTCATCTCGGCGAAGCGGGCGGCATTCCAAAGCTTCGTCGCGAACGAGCGGTAGCCGTCGACGCGCTGGGTCGTCAGCTTCACGTCGCGGCCCTGGGTCGTCAGCGCGGCGAGCGTGAAGCGCAGCGCATCGGCGCCGTACTGGTCGATGAGCACCAGCGGGTCGATCACGTTGCCGATCGACTTCGACATCTTGCGGCCCTTCTCGTCGCGCACGAGGCCGTGGATGTAGACGTCGCGGAACGGCACCTCCTGCATGAAATGCACGCCGGTCATCAGCATGCGCGCGACCCAGAAGAAGATGATGTCGAAGCCGGTGACGAGCGCGCTGGTCGGATAGAAGCGGGCAAGCTCCTTGGTCTTCTCCGGCCAGCCGAGCGTCGAGAACGGCCACAGCGCGGAGGAGAACCAGGTGTCGAGCACGTCGGGGTCGCGCTCGAGAGGCGCGTCCTTCTTGTAGTGCGCCTTCGCCTGCGCTTTCGCGCCAGCCTCGTCGAGCGCGACGAAAATGTGGCCGTCGGGGCCGTGCCACGCCGGGATCTGGTGGCCCCACCAGAGCTGCCGCGAGATGCACCAGGGCTGGATGTTCTCCAGCCAGCGGAAATAGTCGGCGGCGTACTTCTCCGGCACGAACCGCGTCTTGCCGGCGCGCACGGCCTCGAGCGCGGGCTTCGCCAGCGTCGCGGCGTCGACGTACCACTGATCGGTGAGCCACGGCTCCAGGATCGCATCGCCGCGCTGGCCATGCGGAACCGCGTGCGTGTTCGGCTCGATCCGGTCGAGCAGGCCCCTCGCCGCGAGGTCGGCGACAACCTTCTTGCGCGCCGCGAAGCGGTCCATGCCGCGGTAGGCCGCGGGCACGTTCTCGTTCAGCTTCGCCGTCGCATCAAAGATGTTGATCACCGTGAGCTTCGCCCGCTTGCCGACCTCCCAGTCGTTGAAATCGTGCGCCGGCGTGATCTTGACCGCGCCCGTGCCCTTCTCCGGGTCGGCGTAGTCGTCGGCGACGACCGGGATCTCGCGGCCGACGAGCGGCAGCACGCATACCTTGCCGATGAGATGCGCGAGCCTCGCGTTCTTCGGGTGGATCGCGACACCGGTGTCACCGAGCATCGTCTCGGGCCGGGTCGTGGCGACCATCAGATATTCGGTCGCGGGGTCGGAACCATGGGGCTGACCCCGGCCCTCCGCCAGCGGATAGCGGATGGTATACATGTGCCCGCTCGGGTCCTTGTCGAGCACCTTGTTGAGCGCCGCCGCATTGAACGGCACCGGCGCGCCGTCCTTGTCCTTCTGATCGCGCGACCACTTGAAGGAGCCCGTGTGCTCGCGCGCATCGACCTCGAGATCGGATACCGCCGACTGGAACTCCGGGTCCCAGTTGACCAGCCGCTTGTCGCGGTAGATGAGCCCCGCCTTGTGCAGCTCGACGAACACCTTCAGCACCGCTCTCGAGAGGCCCTCGTCCATCGTGAACCGCTCGCGGCTCCAGTCGCACGATGCGCCGAGCCGCTTGAGCTGGTTGACGATGGTGCCGCCCGACTGCGCCTTCCACTCCCAGACTTTCGCCAGGAACTTTTCCCGGCCGAGGCTCTGGAAGCTGATCTGCCGCTCGGCGAGCTGGCGGCTGACGACGAGCTGCGTCGCGATCCCCGCATGATCGGTCCCGGGTTGCCAGAGCACGTCCTTGCCGCGCATGCGCTCGAACCGGCAGAGCACGTCCTGCAGCGTGTTGTTGAGGGCGTGCCCCATGTGCAGCGAGCCGGTCACGTTCGGCGGCGGGATGACGATGCAGTAGGGCGGAGCCTGGCGCCGTTCGGGTCGGCCGCACGCGAAGGCCTTGGCCTTCTCCCATTCCTGGTCCACCCGCGCCTCGATGTCGGCGGGCTGGTAAGTCTTCTCGAGCATCGTCAGGTCGACTTTCGGCTGCGGCCGGACGGGCCGGCGGCTGTTGCGGCGGTCCTACGATTGCGGGTTGGCGCGTGTCAACCGAGCCGCCAGCCCCTCGTGCATTCCACGCCGGCTGCCGCGAGATCGCACGCGCCGCCTTGACAGCCCGCCCGCGCGCTGCGCTGCATTGCGGGCGGGAGAGCGGCAAGAGTGCGCCCGAGGAGACCAAGGGCATGCAGCGCGCCAGCGGCGACCGACCTTCGAGTGCGCCGATCCGGATGTCCATTGCCGAAGCGCTCGCCGAGCGCGATCGCACCGGCCGCCCGGTCCGCGTCGGCCTCGTCGGCATCGGCCAGATGGGCACCGACATCATCACCCAGACCGGGCAGATGTGCGGCATCGAGGTGGTTGCCGCCGCCGACAGCGTGCCCGAGCGCGCGGAGGGCGCCGTCGCCATCGCCGGCGGCCGCAGTCGCAGGCCGCAGACCTGCCTCTCCGCCGGCGAGCTGTCACGGGCGATCGCCGCAGGCCGCCTCGCCGTCACGCCGTCGGCCGAGCTCGTCTGCCGGGCCGACGAGGTCGAGGTCGTGATCGATGCGACCGGCCGCCCGAACACCGGCGCACGTGTCGCGATGCTCGCGATCGCGGCCCGAAAGCACATGGTGATGATGAACGTCGAGGCGGACGTGACCGTCGGCGCCTATCTCGCGGCGGAGGCGGACGCCGCCGGCGTCGTCTACACGCTCGGCGCCGGCGACGAGCCGATCGCGGCCATGGAGCTCGTCAATTTCATCCGCGGCCTCGGCTATCCCGTCATCGCCGCGGGCAAGGGCAAGAACAACCCGTTCCGCATCGACGCCGTCCCGGACGACTACCGGGACGAGGCCCAGCGGCGCAACATGAACCCGCGCATGCTGGTCGAGTTCGTCGACGGCTCGAAGACGATGGTCGAGATGGTGGCGATCGCCAACGCCGCGGGCCTCGTGCCGGACGTGCCGGGCATGCATGGCCCCGCTGCGCCGCGCGACGAGCTGCACCGATACTTCTGCCCGAAGGAGGAGGGCGGCCTGCTCGGCCGCAAGGGCGTCGTCGACTTCTCGGTTGCACCGGGCGTCGCACCCGGCGTCTTCGCCATCGCCGAGATGCGCCACCCGCGCGTGCGCGAGCGCATGCACGACCTCCAGCTCGGCGAAGGCCCCTACTACACCTTCTACCGGCCGCATCACCTGACGAGCCTCGAGGTGCCGCTGTCGGCGGCTGCGGCCGTGATCCATCGCGAATGCCACATGCGCTCGGGCCCGGTGCCGACCGCCGAGGTCGGGTGCCTCGCCAAGCGCGAGCTGGAGCCCGGCCAGAGGCTCGATTCGATCGGCGAGTGCTGCTACCGCGGCTACTCGCTCTCCCGCGCCGATGCCCGCGCGCGTGGTGCGCTGCCGCTCGGCCTCGCGCAGGGCGCGACCGTGACGCGGCGGATCGGCAAGGGCGAGCTGCTGACCTACGCCAGCGTAGCGCCCGATCCCGAGGCGCCGATCGTGCACCTGCGCAAGGCGCACGATGCGCGGCTCGAGGCGTTGACGGCGTGAGCGAAGCACCCGGCCGGCACCCCATGCGCAGCAAGCTGTTCGTCCCCGGCTCCCGGCCCGAGCTCTTCGCCAAGGCGCTCGCGGGCGAGGCCGATGCGATCACGCTCGACCTCGAGGACGCGGTCGAGGCCGGCCGCAAGGCCTTCGCGCGCGAAGAGGTGGGCAAGCTGCTGCAAGGACCGGTCGCGGCCGGCGGCAAGACGCTGATCGTTCGCGTCAATGCCCTGCCGACCGGGCACTTCGCTGCCGATCTGGACGCGATCGTCGGCCCGCGGCTCGACCTGATCAACCTGCCGATGGTCGAAAGCGCCGCCGACGTCCGCCGCGCCTCCGATGCGCTCGCCGCGCTCGAGCGCGCGCGCGGGCTGTCACGGCCCATCCCCCTGCTCGTCAACATCGAGACGCCGATCGCGCTCCGCCAGGCGTCCGCGATCGCAGGCGCGGGGTCGCGCGTCATGGGGCTGCAGCTCGGCCTCGCCGATCTGTTCGAGCCGCTCGGCATCGATCGCGCCAATGCAGATGCCGTGCATCATGTGCGGATGAGCGTGCGGCTCGCCGCGGGAGAGGCCGGCCTCTCCGCCTACGACACCGCCTTCGCCGACATCGCCGACCCCGCCGGGTTCGAGCGCGAGGCGGAGGCCGCGCGCCGCCTCGGGTTCGCCGGCAAGAGTTGCATTCACCCCTCGCAGGTCGCGCTGGCCAACGCCGTCTTCCGTCCGACCGATGCCGAGATCGCGCACGCGCTCAGGGTCGTTGCGGCCGAGCGGAAGGCGCGCGCCGTTGGCATCGGCGCCTACGTGGTCGACGGCCGGATGATCGATGCGCCGTTCGCGCGCCGCGCCGCGGCGATCGTCGCCGAGGCGACGCGTCTCGGCCTCGTCGCATCCGCTGCAGAGCCGGATGAGGCCGGGACCGGCAGTTCCGGGCCACGCCGATAGCCTTCGATTGAGCCTTGCAAGGGGCGGAACGGTCTGCTTCCGGCCCCAGGGCGCGGGCACGGCCGGCAATTCAGCCGCGTCGACTTGAAGCCGGCACGGAGAACCGCTACATGGCCCGGATCGCCTCACGATTTCGTGAGACGCCCGAAGGCTGCGCCCGAGGCGCGGTCGCACTCCCCCAACCACGAGGCAGTCCAATGAACAAACTCGTCATGAGCCTGATGGCTGGCGCCGCGCTTGCGCTGACCGTTCCGGCGATCGCGCAGCAGAAGGCGCCCGACACCAAGGCCGCGGAGAAGAAGGCCGAGGTCGTCATCCCGAAGAACACGTTCTACCGTGGCCAGGGCCCGACCCAGTATCTCGCCAAGGACCGGCTGATCGGCGTCAAGGTCTACAACAGCAAGGGCGAGCTGATCGGCGACATCGAGGACCTCGTGCTCGGCACAGCCGACAACGACGTGCAGGGCGTCATCATGGGCGTCGGCGGCTTCCTCGGCGTCGCCGAGAAGAAGATCGGCGTGCGCTACTCGGCGCTGAAGTCGGACACCAGGGACGGCAAGAAGATCGTCATTCTCGACGTCTCGAAGGAGGTGCTGGCGGCGGTCGATGCGTACGGCCGCACCGAGCCGAAGAAGACGCTGCTCGAAAAGGCCAAGGAAGCCGCCAAGTCGGCCGCCGAGAGGTCGAAGGAGGTCGGCAAGGCGGCTGCCGAGAAGGCCAAGGAGGTCGGCAAGGCCGCTGCCGAGAAGGCCAAGGACGCCGCCGAGAAGGCCAAGGAAGCAGCGAAGCCGAAGACACCGTGACGGCGCCGGAGCCTGGCACGCCTGATCAGATCGAGGGGCCCCGATGTCGCCATGCACCGGGGCTCTCCCAATCCTCCCCTCGCATGCCCGTGAGTTACACCGAGATTGCGGCCAGGCTTGCTGCGGCGGGCCTCGTGCCACGCGGCGGTTTCGAGGTCCGGCCCGATGACCGCGTCCCCCCGCTCGCGGACGGCCGCAGCACGCTGACACTCGTGCTCGTGGGGAACACCGGCGCCTCGCTGTGGCCGGCCTTCGCCGCATCGCCCGAGCGGGCGAGTGGCATCGCCGATCCACTCGATGCCTGGACCCGGCGCGTGCTCGACGCCATCGCGGCGGAATTCGGGGCGCAGGCGCTCTACCCGTTCGGCAGACCGCCGCATCACCCCTTCCAGCGCTGGGCGCAGCGCGCGGAGGCAGTGCACCGCTCCCCGCTCGGGTTGCTGATCCATGCGAAGCACGGCCTCTGGCACGCCTGGCGCGGTGCGCTGGCCTTCGCCGAAGAATTCGCCGTGCCGGCGCACGATCATGCTCCGAGCCCCTGCGAAAGCTGCAGCGACCGGCCGTGCCTCGCCGCCTGCCCAGTCGGCGCATTCGCGGGCGCCGGCTACGACGTTGCAGCCTGCGTCCGCCACCTGGACCGGGCCGCCGGCCAGGACTGCATGGACGGGGGCTGCCTTGCGCGCCGCGCCTGCCCGGTCGGCGCGCCGTCGCGCTATGATCCTGCGCAACAGAGCTTCCACATGCGCGCGTTTCTCGCCGTGCGGCGAGCCGGACACGCGAGCCCTTGACCATGACGCATTCGACAGTGCACGCGAGGCATCGATCATGATCACGCTTTACGGCTCCGGTCCGCGCTTCGGCCTGCCCGATGCGAGCCCCTTCGTCTGCAAGGCCGAAGTGCTGCTGAAGATGGCCGGTGTGCCCTACCAGCGCGCGCCGATGAGCTTCTCCAAGGCGCCCAAGGGCAAGATCCCCTACATCGAGGACGGCGGGGCATTGATCGGGGATTCGACCTTCATCCGCTTCCATCTCGAGCGCGCGCACGGCGTCGACTTCGACCGGCATCTCACCGGCGCCGAGAAGGGCGTCGCCTGGGCCTTCGAGAAGATGGTCGAGGAGCATCTCTACTGGGCGATCGTCGACAACCGCTGGAACGACAAGGTCAACTTCGACAGGGGGCCCCGGCAATTCTTCAACTCCGCCCCGGCGCCGATCCGGCCCTTCGTCATCGCCATGATCCGCCGCAAGGTCCGCGCGGCGATGCGCGGCCACGGCATCGGCCGCCACACCCGCGAGGAGATCGCCGAGCTCGCCCGCTGCGATCTCGATGCGCTCGCGGCCCACCTCGCGGCCAAGCCCTGGCTGATGGGCGACGAGCCCTGCGGCGCCGATGCGACGACCTGGTCGTTCGTCGTGAGCGCGCTCTGCCCGCACTTCGACGGCCCGCTCCGACAAGCCGCCGAGCGCCACGCCAACCTCGTCGCCTACGCGAAGCGCGGCATGCGGGCCTGGTTTGGGGAGCTCGTGGTGGCCTGACCGAGCGCGTGACGCCAGAAGGATCGAGGTGAGCCTCCTCAGGGGCGAAAGCCGCCCGTAGCGCTCGCCAGCTCATGGCGTACGGCTGTCTCGACGGGATCGAGCTCGTGCTGCACCACCTCCCACACGATCTTCAAATCCATGATCCAGTATTCGTGTCCTATGCGATTTCCGATACCGCGGATGTCATTCCAACTCAGGTCGGGATGACGAGCCAGCATCTCGTCCGGCAGGTGGCGGACGGCCTCGGAAATCGTCAGCAAGGCACGCTCGGTTGCAGCCCTGCGAATTCTATCTTTGTCGTATGCCTCGAAGGTCATACCCCGCGCAGCTTCTCGTGCGAGGTCGATCGCCTCGAGAATATCTGTCAGGGCGACGATGGACGAGCGGGCCATCAGTACACCCTGATCGCTTCGCTTTCGATCTTTTCTTTCAGGATGGGGTGCAGGCCCCGCCGCGTCATGACATCCGCCTTGATGCCAGTCTGCTCCTCGATGAGCCGGCCAACAGCAACGAGATCGAGCAGGCTGAAGCGGCTCTGGGGATCGTAATCCACAATCACGTCGAGGTCGCTGTGCGGGTGCGCGGTCCCCGTTACCTGCGAGCCGAAAACCGACAGCCCCGTGACACCGCGCGCCGACAGCACCGGGGCCAACCGCTCCAGGGCGTCCATGGTTTGATCCAATGTCATGATCATAGGCTATCACAGTTCTGGCAGCATCGGAATGTCTCACCCGGAGCTCGTGGTAGCCTGGCGTCCTCCCGCCCGCATGTTAGAGTGAAGAGCGATCTTGAGGTGGCCTCGGCATTTCGGGTCGAACATGGCCGACAAGATCTTCATCAGCTACCGGCGGGACGACGCTGCGCCGTGGGCGGGTCGGCTGCACATGGCCCTCGGGCAGCGGCTCGATCGCGGCCAGCTGTTCATCGACGTCGACAATATCCAAGCGGGTGCCGACTTCGTGAAGGCCATCGAGGGGCACGTCGGGAAATGCGACGTGCTGCTTGCCGTGATCGGCGGCGACTGGCTCGAGGCTCGCAACGAGGCCGGGCGGCGGCGTATCGACGATCCCAATGACTTCGTGCGGCTCGAGATCGAGACCGCGCTCAGACGCAATATACGCGTCGTCCCCGTGCTCGTGGATGGCGCCTCGATGCCCCGCGCGGACGATCTGCCCGAAGGCTTGCGATCGCTGGCGCGGCGGCAGAGCGTTGAGGTCTCTCACGCCCAGTTTGGCTCGGACTTGGACACCTTGTGCCGCTCGCTCGGAATTCGCGCACGACTTGCGGCGCAGAGCCCCGACGGTGTGCTGCCGCAAGCGCGAGCTGCCGGGTTTGGATCGCAGATTTTCTGGTTCGCGAGGTTTGTCAAACTCGATGCCGTGCTCGCGATTGTCGGCATTGTCTTCTTGTTCATGGCAGTTGAAGAGCCTCGATACAGGCGCAACGAATCTCCATACGGCATCGGGGCCATGGCCAGCTTCTCATTGGCAGCGATTGTACTTCTTTCTCGCTGGTGGGTGCGGGCCAAGAAGTCTTGGAAGGACTTCAACAAGTGAGCCCCCGACCGCTCCGGTCCATCGCTAGCAGCGAGCCCGTTGTCCCCGACGCACGGGCTTTGGGGCGCGGCACTCCCTGGCAGGCGTAGGACTGACCGACCTCTGATCCGTCCCGCGGCGATTGGCGTTCCACAGGTTTCATCGACTTCGCCCGGAACTTCCCTTAGAACGACGCCCCATGGCTAGCGACCGCAGACCCCCGTCGAAAAAGCCCGCCGACCGCCGCGTCATCCAGATCCGCGGCGCGCGCGAGCACAACCTCAAGAACGTCGACCTCGAGCTGCCGCGCGATCGGCTGATCGTGTTCACCGGCCTCTCGGGCTCCGGCAAGTCCTCGCTCGCGTTCGACACCATCTATGCCGAGGGCCAGCGCCGCTACGTCGAGAGCCTCTCCGCCTACGCCCGCCAGTTCCTCGAGATGATGCAGAAGCCCGATGTCGACCATATCGAGGGCCTCTCGCCGGCGATCTCGATCGAGCAGAAGACGACCAGCAAGAACCCGCGCTCGACGGTCGGCACGGTGACCGAGATCTGGGACTACATGCGGCTGCTGTGGGCGCGGGTCGGCGTGCCCTACTCGCCGGCGACCGGGCTGCCGATCGAGAGCCAGACGGTCACGCAGATGGTCGACCGCGTGCTCGCCCTGCCGGAGGGGCAGCGCATCTACCTGCTCGCCCCGGTCGTGCGCGGGCGCAAGGGCGAGTACCGCAAGGAGCTCGCCGAGTGGCTGAAAAAGGGCTTCCAGCGCGTCAAGATCAACGGCGAGCTGGTCGAGATTGCCAAGGCGCCGAAGCTCGACAAGAAATTCAAGCACGACATCGACGTTGTGGTCGACCGGCTGGTGACCAAGAAGGATCTCGCCACGCGCCTCGCCGACAGCTTCGAGACCGCGCTCGGCCTCGCCGACGGCCTCGCCATCGTCGAGTTCGCCGACAAACCGCTGCGCGTTCCCCCTCCCCATGGTGGGGATGGGTTAGGGGTGGGGGGAGCCAAAGCGGCACCGGGGAAGTCGACCCCCGACCCCTCCCCACAAGGGGGAGGGGAGAAAAAGGACGTCCTGCGCAACAAGAACGAGACGCATGAGCGCATCACCTTCTCCGCCCGCTTCGCCTGTCCGGTCTCCGGCTTCACGATCGACGAGATCGAGCCGCGGCTCTTTTCGTTCAACGCGCCGGCCGGCGCCTGCCCGACCTGCGACGGCCTCGGCACGGAACTGAAGTTCGAGCCGTTCCTCGTGGTGCCCGACCCCGCGCGCGCGCTCGCCGACGGCGCGGTCGTCCCCTGGGCCAAGACCGGCGCGACCTCGCCCTACTACGAGCAGACGCTCGCGGCCGTCGCCCGCCACTTCAAGGTGCAGATGTCGACGCCGTGGGAGCAGCTCCCCGCCAAGGTGCAGCAGGCGATCCTCTACGGCACCGGCGCCGACGAGATCGAGTTCGTCTACGAGGATGGCGTGCGCAAGTATCGCAACGCCAAGCCGTTCGAGGGCGTGATCGGCAACATCGAGCGGCGCTTCCGCGAGACCGATTCGGTGTGGGTGCGCGAGGAGCTCTCCCGCTTCCAGGGCGCACGGCCGTGCGAGGCGTGCTCCGGCAAGCGCCTCAAGCCGCAGGCGCTCAGCGTCAAGGTCGGCGGCTTCGACATCGCGGAGGCGGCCTACCTCTCGATCCGTGCCGCCAACGCCTGGTTCGAGGCGCTGCCCAAGAGCTTCACCCGGAAGCAGGCGGACATCGCGACGCGCATCCTCAAGGAAATCCGCGAGCGCCTGCAGTTCCTCATTGCCGTCGGCCTCGACTATCTGACGCTCGCGCGTGCGTCCGCCACGCTGTCGGGCGGCGAGAGCCAGCGCATCCGCCTCGCCTCGCAGATCGGCTCGGGGCTGACCGGCGTGCTCTACGTGCTCGACGAGCCCTCGATCGGCCTCCACCAGCGCGACAATGCGCGCCTGCTCGAGACGCTGAAGCGCCTGCGCGACCTCGGCAACACCGTGATCGTCGTCGAGCACGACGAGGACGCGATCCTCACCGCCGACCACGTCGTCGACATCGGGCCGGGCGCCGGCGTGCACGGCGGTGAGATCGTCGCGCAGGGGTCGCCCGACGAGGTGATGGCGAGCCCGGCGAGCCTCACCGGCGAGTACCTCACCGGGCTCCGCCAGATCCCGATCCCGAAGGCGCGCCGCCAGCCGCAGAAGGGCAAGGCGCTCAAGGTCGTCGGCGCCCGTGGCAACAACCTGCAGGGCGTGTCGGCGGAGCTGAAGCTCGGCCTCCTCACCTGCGTCACCGGGGTCTCCGGCGGCGGCAAGTCGACGTTCCTCATCGACACGGTCTATCGCGCCGTCGCGCGCAAGCTCAACGGCGCGCGTGAGCACCCCGCCGGCCACGATCGCATCGAGGGGATCGAGCACCTCGACAAGGTGATCGACATCGACCAGTCGCCGATCGGCCGCACGCCGCGCTCGAACCCGGCGACCTATACCGGCGCCTTCACGCCGATCCGCGAGTGGTTCGCCGGGCTGCCGGACGCCAAGTCGCGCGGCTACCAGCCGGGCCGTTTCTCCTTTAACGTCAAGGGCGGGCGCTGCGAAGCGTGCCAGGGCGACGGCGTGCTCAAGATCGAGATGCACTTCCTGCCCGACGTCTACGTCACCTGCGACCAGTGCAAGGGCAAGCGCTACAACCGCGAGACGCTGGAGGTGCGTTTTCGCGACAAGTCGATCGCCGACGTGCTCGACATGACCGTCGAGGAGGGTTGCGAGTTCTTCATGGCTGTGCCGGCGATCCGCGACAAGCTCGAGACGCTGCACCGTGTGGGTCTCGGCTACATCCACATCGGGCAGCAGGCGACGACGCTGTCGGGGGGCGAGGCCCAGCGCATCAAGCTTGCCAAGGAGTTGTCGCGGCGCGCGACCGGCCGCACGCTCTACATCCTCGATGAGCCGACGACGGGCCTGCACTTCCACGACGTCGCCAAGCTGCTCGAGGTGCTGCACGAGCTCGCCGATGCCGGCAACACCGTGGTGGTGATCGAGCACAACCTCGAGGTGATCAAGACCGCGGACTGGATCATCGACCTGGGGCCGGAGGGCGGCGACGGCGGCGGCCGCATCGTCGCGGAGGGCACGCCGGAAGAGGTCGCAAAATCCAAGGACAGCTACACCGGACGCTTCCTCAAGGAGCTGCTCGGGCGGCGCGCCAGCACACGCGCATCAGCCGCCAAGGACAGGAGCGAGACCCGCGCGAGCGCCAAGCGCGAGGCGGCGGAGTAGCGCCCAACCTCGGCCGCGGGGTTGGCCGCAAAAAGCTCCTCATCCTCGGCCACGGGCCGAGGATCCATCGCGCAAGCCATCGCAGGCGCCGTGCGGAACCAGCTCCCCTCGCCTTCCCGTGCGCGGCGCAACATCACTCCCCTCGCCTTCCCGTGCGCGGCGCA
>Ga0114938_1000777_pt1 | contig 23220 bp, 12 predicted proteins | sample AshMeaBigSpring_FD_88675 | JGI IMG/M metagenome (GOLD analysis project Ga0114938, IMG submission 88675) | Groundwater microbial communities from Big Spring, Nevada to study Microbial Dark Matter (Phase II) - Ash Meadows Big Spring | ecosystem: Environmental > Aquatic > Deep subsurface >...
AAATTTTTAAGTATAGATGTGTATTGAATGTAACCTGCATGTAAGTTATTTACAACTTTAACATTGCTTGTAAATTGAGGATCGATTAAAAAATTAGAAGTGCCCAATACCTTGGTTAAATAAGTAAAGTTTCCATTTTGAGTATCGTACCGATATTGATAGCCCATTTGAAAATTACCTGAACCCATTTTTAAAGTATAGTCTGCTTTAATGCGATAAGCATGTAACGGATTTTGGTTAGGATTGAATGTGTATTGTAACGTATCTTTTAAAGATGGATACGCCAAATTGTTGTTGTATGTGTTTCCACTTAAGTTAGCACCTTCGTATAAACCACTAAAACTAATGAACGATTTATTGGCGAAAATATGCTTGTAATCTACACTAGCTAAACTGAAAACGCCTTCTTTTTCTTGTGTATTTTCATTGAAATAAATGAATTGTGTTGTATTGCCTGTAGAAATGTTTTCTCGTTTATTTTGGTACAATAAATCGGCAACACGGCTTTGAAAACGTTTACCAATATAAAACGCTGTACCAATAGTATTATTGGCATTTGGTTGATATTGAACGGCTAATCTTGCCCCATAATTATACCTTGTAAAACTTCTTTCTCCATTAGATGGAAAACTTGTTTTTACATTATTCATAGTGGTAAAAACATCACCTTCTCTAAAACCAGCAATATCATTTCGTAAATAATTAATTCCACTACTGATATCCCAATTTTTCTGCTTATAATTTGCTGCAATATCTACACTATGCCTTTGTGGATTTTTATTTCTTTGATTGTTAAAATCGTTTATTGGTGGTGTTCCTTTCATGGCATTTGCTTGCAACATCCAGCCATCTTGTGTACCTATTTTGGTAACAATATTAATAATACCACTTTTACCATCCGCATCAAAAGCAGCAGATGGACTAGTAATAACCTCAATAGACTCAATGGCATTAGCTGGTAATTGACTAAGAATAAAAGACGGATCGCCTTGCGTTGGTTTGCCATTTATCAACACCAAAAAACTTGTAGAGCCTCTAAAAGAAATTTCACCTTGTCCATTTACACTAATCGAGGGTAAATTCCTAACAACATCTACCCCTGAGCCTCCATTTGCATTAGCAAAAGTTGAAGTTTTAAAAACTTGCCGATCTACTTTAAATGCTAAAGGTGGCTTTTTCCCTTTCACCACTACTTCGGCTAATGAAGCAATAATAGGACTTAATACAATTGTACCTAATTGAATAGCATTGCTTTCATTGGTGTTTGAAATAAGTAATTCTTTTGATTGGTATCCTGCAAAACGAATCGTTACTGCTATTGGAAAATTAGAAGATACTGGTACAGTAAATAATCCATCAGCGTTTGTTGCTACAGTATTAACAGTATTGTTTTTAAATGATAAAACAATGGTTGCACCAGTTAATGGTTTTGAAGACAAACTATCTACTACTTTACCAGAAATACTGATATTTTGGGCTTTTAAAACAGTAACAAAGAAAAGTAGTGGAATTAAAAAAAACTTCATATTGGTAAAATGTAATTAATAAAATTTCAATACAAGATTAAAACAAAAAAAATGGTGCAAACTGCCACTCATCAGAATTGAACAGTTTACACCATTATTTAGAATGAAGACAAAGTAATTGTAATCGATACAATACTTTACATCGTCAACATATAATATCGAGGTCTATCGAACATGTAGTTTTTCAGTAATTGTTTTTCCGTTTATAATTGCTTTTACAAGATATGTTCCTGCTTGTAATTCGCTTAAACTATTCATTGTAAAAACGTTGGTTCCTACACTTAATGATTTTTTATGTGAAGAAACAATTTTTCCAGATAAATCGACAATTTGCAATACAGCCTCTGTGGCTTCATCTGATACAATTTGAATCTGCGAAAAATCAGTTGCAGGATTAGGATAAATTTTTAATAAATTCTTCCCGTTTGATACACCAAAGCCAAATTGTAAAACAGTGCTAAACTCTTTTTTCTTATATTCATCTACAATTTTTAAACGATAGTAATTTTTACCGTTTATAGGATTTACATCACTAAATGTATATTTCGTATTGCTAGTAGCGTTACCATTTGCAGCTACTACACCAATATCAAAAAAATCAATTCCATTCTGTGATCGTTGAATGATAAATGAAGCAATATTGAGTTCATTGGATGTAATCCAAGATAAATGCACCGCATTTGAAACTGCAACTGCTGAAAAAGAAGCAAGTTTAAGAGGAAGTACTGTTGGAGTAACTTTTCTTATTCTGTGATTGTTTAAATCTGCGATAAGTAAGTTTCCTAAAGTATCTAAAGCCAAACCAATGGGTGTATTTATACTTGCAGCCGTTGCAGCAGCACCATCACCTGCAAAAGCAGCACTGCCATTACCTGCAACTGTGCTAATAAAACCAGTAGTATTGGCTACTTTTCTAATTCTATGATTACCATAATCAGCAATGTAAATATTTAAAAAACTATCTACTATTAAACGAGCAGGTGCATTTAATACAGCAGCTGTTGCCAATCCACCATCACCTCCAAAACCACCATTATTATTACCTGTTGCACCAGAACCAGCAATTGTATTAATAATTCCATCAAGTGTAACTTTACGAATACGGTGATTTAAAAAATCGGCAATATATAAATTACCAGCAATATCGGCAGTAACATCGTACGGATTACGAAGTGTAGCAGCCGTTGCCAACCCACCATCACCACTAAATCCACTAGTACTGCTGCCTGCAACCGTACTGATAATACCACTTTTGTTTATTTTCCTAATCCTGTTATTACCATAATCAGCAATGTAAATATTACCACTTGTGTCTAAACACAAACCTGTTGGAGAATTGAGTGTAGCAGCCGTTGCAGTTCCACCATCACCACTAAAACTAGCTGATCCTGTTCCTGCAATGGTAGAAATAATACCTGCAGGTGTAACCTTACGAATACGATTACTACTAAAATCTGCAATAAACATATTTCCAGCCGTGTCAAAAGCAATAGAATAAGGATTACGAAGAGAAGCATCTGTAGCTAAACCTCCATCACCAGCAAAAGTGCCAACACCATTTCCTGCTACCGTTTTAAGCGTACCGTTATTTTCAATTTTTCGAATTCGCTGGTTATTTCGATCAACAAAATAAATAGTTCCCTTAAAAACAGTTATAGAATAAGGTAAATTTAAGTTAGCTGATGTTGCTAATGTACCATCTGCACTAAATCCTTGAGTACCTGTTCCTGCAATGGTAGAAATATTTTGAGAAAAACTTTGAATATAACCAAATACTAAAAAAACAAAGAACAAAAAAGATTTTGTAGGGCTAAAATTTGAAAGTAAATTTTTAATCATGCGTTAGTTTTCATCAAATATAGGTGAACAAACTCCTAAATAGCTAAAAGTTGTATGTAAATAGATGAAAACTATATGCAGATTGAATTAAATTAATATTAAAATTCACAAAAAACTCTTCTCACTAAAAACTAATTAGCCGAACTGAATTTATAAAGGCATTGGTTTTACCAAAACAGATACAACTTTTTGTGAGTCAATTAATGAAATTTGAATCAACTCAACTGCTGCTGCATTGTATTGATACTCATGTTGTTTACCATCTTCTGTTGTACAAATAATGTTAAAACTGCTTGCATTTTTGGATGGAGTTAGACTAATAAAAAGATTATTCTGATTTTGAAAAAAACCATGAACTGTAACTTTTCCATATTGGTGATTTGTATTTGGAGTAATGGTTTTTAATTCGCTCCAATGATTGGGTGCTGCGTAAAAAGCAGAACGTTTTCTGATTTGATAGTAATAAGTAACCCCATTTTTTAAATTAGGAACTTGCATTAAACCAAAAGTATTGGTGACTATATATTTCCAATTATTTTCATTATTCAAATTATTGGTATATCTAATTTCATAGAAGTTATCTGCAAAATGATAACTATAACCAACAAAGAAACCTTTATCTGCTGGTTCAGACAACCAAATAACTGGGGGTAATGTTTGAAAACCTGCTTTTGGAGCATGTAAAATCGTATCTGCAAGTTTCGTTTCTCCAAATGTATTTTTTGCAACAAGCCAAAACTTATATTTTTTTCCTATAGATAAACTACCAATATCAATATAATGATCGATTGTAGGTGCTGTTTTTTTAACCACTCCATCTACTTCGTATTCAACATATACTTGCTCTGTAGATGCCTGTTTTTCAAAAATAATTCTGAATTCACTATTGCTTGCAACCGTATGTACTATTTTCGGTGCTTGAGGAACTGAGCAATAAATAGTTGTATCTGCAACAACATAACCAGTAGGTGATAATAATGAAGCTTTAAATGAGACTATTTTTTCATTTTTTGCAGTTACATCAAATTGAAAGTTTGATAATCCAGGTTGAATAATAGGTAAGTCTACACTACCCATTTCTATATTTATATTTTTATCATTCCTTGTCTCCCAAACAAAACGATATCCTTTTAGGGTATAGGCAGGAATATCTATTTTTTTTCTTGGTGTAATTTGAATATTTGCCAATAATGGACTAACATTTTTGCTTAAAGCAACTTGCATTTTTGTAATAGGTGCATAAAATTGTTGCATTTGTTTGTATGCCCTTTTTTTGTTTCGATACACATCCACAATACCCCATTGTCTATTTTGGTGAATAGGTGTTGTAGTTAATGGATTAGGGGCTTGATAAGTACTTCTATAATCGTTAAACGTCCAAAGTGAGAATCCAAATAAGTTTTCTTTTTCTGTTAAATTATCTACCATTAAACTTTTAAATACTGTTTTATCGGGTGTATCATAAATCAGGTTATCGGTATGGCTACCATATTCACTCATAAACACAGCTTTATTTGGATATCGTTTTTTTAGTGCATCAACTCCTTTCTCAAAAGCACCATATTTATTAATCATAATTACGTCGCAATATTGTGCAGCATCGTTGTCTTGAAAATCGGCTGTATTGGAAACATAGGTTACTAAACGGGTACTGTCTAAGTTTTTCTTTATAAACTGAATAATAGATGCTGTATAATCATTAACCGCTGGATAGTCTTTTAAACTACCATTTTCGTTACCAACACTCCAACCAAATACACAAGGATGATTAAAATTTTGCTGAACCAATCTTGTAGCAGATAACTCTGCCACTTTGCTATCTTTTATCATATGACTTGGCCAAACATTCAATTCTGCAAGAATTAATATTCCCTTTTCGTCTAAATAATCCATCACATCTTGAGGTAATGGTCTGTGCGATAAACGAGCCATATTTGCACCGGCAGCTTTCATTAAATCGATATCTTCTTTGTATCTAAAAGCAGGCAATACACTACCAGTAGTTCTATCATCGGCAACCCAATTATAGCCAGCTAAACGAACCGATTCTCCATTTAACTTAAATTGATATCCTTCTAACTCAATTTTTCGAATACCAAATTTATTATTCAAAATAAAGGTGGGTTTATTTAAAGTAGTGATTGCAATTTCACTGCTATATAAATGTGGATGATCGAAATGCCATAACTGCACTTGTTCTTTAGAGAGTTGTTGATTAAATGTGTGCTTAATAGTTGAATTTGCAGGAATTATTTTTTTTACTAAAGCGGTTATATATTCTTGATTATTTTTTTTTATAGTTTGATGAACTTCAACAAGCTGATTTATTTTAGTGCAATTAGAAATATAAATATTTGTAGAAATATTTGCAGTACCAGTAATCAAATTTGGAGTGGCAATAATTTCTTGTCTATCGATAAAAATAGGTTCTTTAACAACTAATTTTGGAGTCCTTCGTAATCCTCCCCAAGAATAATAAGCACCCCATATAAATGAATTATCTACCAAAATACAAAGCGTATTTTTTTCTCCTTTTCGCACAAACTTTTCGATTTCAAATTCTTCCTCATAATTTCCAGCAAGCACTGTAGCAACAGGTTTACCATTTATGTATATGGAATAAGACATGCCTACTTCACCCATTGCTAAAAAAAGTTTTTTGTTTGAAAAACTAGGTGTTAAAAACTCTGTTCTATACCATGCTTTTCCTTTGTAGTTAGCGTACACATTTTTTACATCCCAATTGCCTGGCACACTTATGCTATCCCAACCCGTAACTGAAACATTGGAATGAAACCACTGCTTACTTTCTCCCACATTATCAGGATCTATTTTAAACTTCCATACTTTAGGTAGTGCAATTATTTGATTACCTTTTTCAACATTAGCTTTTGCTACAAATGTTCCAAATAAAACGAAGCCGAATAATAGATTTTTAAACAAATTTTTCATGAAAACTATATTTCTGTAATCGACAAATTATATTTTACTTCTTAATAAAGAGAGAAGGAATGATTTATAAAAAATATACCTTATGCAAATGGTTGCATAAGGTATATAAAAATGATTGAAAGAAATTACTGCTTAATAAAACGAACTTGTTCTTTTTTATTATTTGAAATAGTTTCTAAAATGTATGTACCATTAGCTAAATGCTGAACATCGACCACAAAAGAGCTTCCAGAATATACAGAAGTTAAAACTCTGTTTCCTGCTTGTGCGTAAATATTTACAGTAGCTTTTGTATTGGTAACATCTGCCAATTTAACAAATAATTGTTGAGTAGTAGGATTAGGGAAGATAGACAATGCAGTAGTTGCAGCTTCCTTAATAAATACAATTTTTGAGTAAGAAGATTTTCCATCAACATCTACTTGACGAAGACGATAATAGGTAACATTGAATTTTGTTAATACACTGAATGAATAGTTTGATGCATTTCCGTTGCCTGTTACAAAACCTACTGACTCCCAATTTACACCATTATTACTACGCTCTATATAAAACCCCTTATTGTTTATTTCAGATGCTGTTGCCCATGTTAAATCATGAAAATTAACGTTTGCTTTTACACTAAAGCTAGTTAATTGTACAGGCAATGTGCCTGGAAAAAATGCAAATAATTGTGTATTACTTGTATTTTTTGCAAACGACCAACCTGCTGGTAAATTTACAGTTGGTGTACCATTTAAAGATGCGGTACCTGTAGAAGCAGTTGCAAAAATAACAGTATCATTTGCAGCTGGCGTGTAACCACTAGCTAGTGACAAATTAAATACCATATTCGATACATCTACTTGTGCATTATTACTCGTAAACGAAATTCTATCCCATAAAGAGGTATTTCTATTCCCACCAATTTCAATATTTACCTTTGATGCAAAGGCTAATGTTGCACCCAAAATATTTGTAGTTGCAAATGTACTTGTAGCACTTGTTGGTGAAATTGTACCAGTGCTTGTAAAAAATACACCTGCAGCTCCACTTGTTGCAGCAACGTTTGAGTTTGCTAAACCTACTTTTAAAGTTCCATTGTTTATAAATCCAAGTGTTGCACCAATAAAGGTGTTATTAGAAATAATGTTATCTGATGCATCAACTTCACCATTATTATTAAATCTACCAAAAGAATTACCTCCAATTTTACCTTTTACAATTACTTTTCCTGAGTTATTAAAAACTGGTGTTCCTGTACCAGAACCAAAAAGTGCAATTGCATCTAAATTGCTAGATGTGCCAGTTAATTTTGCACTAAATATACCTGTACTTAAATTGTTAATCGTGTAATTAGATGTATTACCACTATTTCCATAAACTGCACCTGAAGCAGTAGTTCCTGTATTGGTATTTTCAATATCAATTAAACCAGCATTTTCAAGTGTTACAGAATTAGGCGATGGGGCAAACATTCTAATTATACCCATACTACTAGTATTTTGAAAAGATCCTTTTAAATTAATGGTGCCATTATTTACAAACTTATAGCTTAATGAACCACCTGCAGTTACAACTGGAGAAATATTTATTCCATAAGTAGCACTTGTAACAGAATTTGCTTGTGGAGTAATACTAATTGTTCCGTTGTTAGTGAATGTACTCAACACATTTGCTGATGCACTTGATGTACCTGTAATTGAAAATGGATTGGTATTTTGATTAAAAATAACCAAGTTCATTGTAGAGCTTAAAGTTACATTAACAGGTGTAGTTATTGCTGATGATGGATTCACAGATATTAATCCACCAAGAGTACCTGCACCACTTGCACCAAGGGTTACAGAAATACCAGATAAAGAAACATCTCCAGCAGTTACAGTAAACAAATAATTATTAGCTGTAGTTAAATTTGGAGTTATAGCGAATGTACCAGCGTTTGTAATTCTTGCAACACCAGAACCACTAGTTTGTCCGAATGAAAAACCATTAACAGTATTGGTATTATTTGATGAATTAAAATCAACTAAACCACCTGCTAAATTTTCTAACCAAGAGTCTTCTGTACTAGTTATACCAGATGTAAAACGAATAATACCATTCGATAATGAACCAGTTGTTGAACTAAATAATAAAGAGCCAGCATTACTAATTTTTCCACCCGCAAGTAAACATGCTGTTGTAGAAGTGCCAATAGTAGTAATATTTACGTTTAAAACTGCATCTTTAGCAATCACTAATGTAGACTTTGTTGTATTTGAAGTAATTAAAAGTCTATTAATCATATAATTTTGTCCTGCATTAATATTCACAAGGGCTTGACCTGTTGCAGTTGAATTAATGTAAACATCTACAGCTTCATTACCAGATACTCCAGGAATTTGAGTTGCTGGTGTGCCTTCTGGACTTTCCCAATTTGAAAGTGTATTCCAGTTATTATCGGTAGTACCTTTCCAATAATAACCCGTTTGTGCACTTACGAAACCTAACGTTCCGAATAAAAATAATGTGAGTACAATCTTTTTCATACGATTAAATTAAATGTTTAAAATGAGCAATGTTTGGTTTAAATGTTAATATTTTTATTGTTTAGGTTGAAGTTTAGTAATGCCCCCAAGCTTTAATAGTAGCCATCCTAATGGATGTAAAAAAGCAATGATTAAAAACCAAAGAGTATATCCTTTTCCTTGCACAAAATCTAATATTGGAGAAAGAATTGCGTGGAATCCTTGGTCTAAAAATCCTGCCGCTTTGGTAGAGGGGCCGGCAATCATAGCTGCAACAATCATATTCATTATAATTCCACCGATAGTACTACCAGCTGCTACAATACTAAAAACTGTACCTAATGAATGGCTAGGAACAATATCTACTATAATAGAACTGATATTAATTAACCAAGCCAACGACACCAAAACAACAGCTGCTGAAATAGCCATTGAAATATCAATATTAGTAACTCTACTAATAATAGGTGCTAATGGCATTACACAAGCACACGCAAACATTACATACATTCTACTTTGCACAGGAAGCTTTCCTTTTTTAATTAAGCGACCAGAATACCAACCGCCTAGTAAACTTCCTACACCAGCTGCTGCATAAATAATCCAAGTAATCTTTAATTCGTTTTGCGATAAATGCCTTTCAGAGGCTAAATATTTTGGAAACCAAAATTGAAAAAAATACCAAACTGGGTCAGTGAGTAAACGAGCTAATAACAGTAACCAAGTACCTCTGTATGTTAGTACTTGTTTCCACGACCAACTTTCAGTAACTGGAGCATTTTTTTTCTCATCATTTTCGTCATCTTCAATAAATGCTAATTCTTCTTTTGTTATTAATTTACTGTTTTGGGGTTTTCGATAAATAATTAACCAAGGAATAATCCAAACTAAACCAACCAAACCAGTAATAATAAAAGCCAATCTCCATCCGGTTCCCTGTCCTAACCAATTAGAAATTGCAGGCAAATGTTCAGCATAACCATAAGTTGCCAATGGAATTACAATGTATGGAGCAACAGTTGCACCAATTGTTGCACCCATAGTATATAATCCAATTGCAAAGGCTCTTTGTTTTGCAGGAAACCATTCTGAAACAGCCTTTGATGCTGCTGGCCACACTCCAGCTTCCCCCAAACCCAACATAAAACGATAAGTTCCTAAAGAAGTGATACCTCTTGCTGCTGCAGTAAGCATATTTGAAACCGACCACCATACTACAAATAAAAGTGTACCTGATCTTGTACCAATTTTATCAACTATTCTACCTGAAATAATATATGCAATTGTATAAGCAATTAAAAAGATGTTTACAATATTGGCATAATCACCATCAGACATTCCTAAATCTTTCTGTATGGTAGGTGCTAATGCCGATAGGGTTTGCCTATCTATATAATTTAACACGGCAGCTGTAAAAAGTAAAGCAACTACCCACCATCGTAAACCTTTTATCTTTCTCATTTCTAGATTGTTTAAAGTAGAGTAAATAAACATTTCATTCAGAAAATTTTACCTACTCTACTTAGTTATGCTTACTTTAACTGGTATATTAGTTCATATAATTTATTCATAACATCTTACTGCAAAAACAGCTGCTGGTGTTTCGGCAGATGGATGCTCAACTTCTACTATTAATCTATTTGTTTCTACAGGGGTATCGAATTGTATAGAATTGATTGTTTGATAGTTTCCTTGCATTGAGTAAATTACAGTACCTAATTCGTCTTTTATTGTATAATTACGAACCACAAATGGCATAACAGTTTCAGGATGCGTCATTAATACTGATTCCATTGGATGATCATAATCGGCATCGAAAAATAAATCTATTTTTTTAATAACTTGTTTTGTATCCCATTTTAATTGCAATGATGGATTTTTATCTGCAAAATCTGCTACCCATGCATTTACTGTATCTGTTGGTCTATCAATTCCGTTGCTAATGTTGCTTGCTTTAAATGCTTGAACGGGAGTACCTAATTTAATAGCAACATTTTGACCTGCTGGTCTGCGTTTAGGACACCAAAATTCAAATTCATCTACACCAATATCTTCTGTTACAATTTGCTTTCCATAATTAGAAACAGCTAAGTTAATATGATTGAAAACGGATAAAATTCCAGTGATTCTTTGTTCTGAAAAATGTAATTGCACATCTGCATTTTTCATAAATGTAACAAACACATAACCTGATTTTTCTTTTACAAACTGTGGTGTAATTTTCAAACAGTTTCTTCCTTTTTGCACAGGTAATTCAAATGTTTCAACCGTAACATCAGGGGTATGATTGGATTCTTTACTACTTAATCTTAGTTCAATATTTAATACTGTTTCTTTTTCTGCCTGTGCATGAAAAATAATTTCAGGTAGTTTCCCATTGTCAAACGGAAGCATTTGAGCAACTGAATATTCTAATGAGTATAATAACTTTCCATTATCAAACAACTCATTTAATTCAAGCTCACTACTTGCAGAAACATGAGCTTTTTGCACTAAATCGTTCTCATCAATTAATTGTAATGAAGGTATAAATTGCCCAGTTTTAAGCAACTCTTTCTGTAAAATGGGTATTAAATTAGGGGAAGATAAATCTCTAGGTAATAAGTTTTTTTCGATACATAATTTAGCCGCTATTGCTACTGATTGTCCTACATAACCACTTGTTGCCATTACCCTTGTTGAGCCAAATGCCACGTGAGATACACTAATTATTCTTCCAGTCAAAAAAAGATTACTTACATTTTTGCTATATAAACTTCTGTAAGGTATTTGGTAAATTCCTTTGCTGTGCCACTGATTGCAACCAGATTTTTCACTAAAAACGCCATCAGCTGGGTGCAAATCAATACTCCATCCACCAAAAGCGACTGCATCGTAATGCGTTCTTTGTTCAACAATGTCTTGCTGTGTCATAATGTAATCGCCTTCAAATCTTCTGCTTTCTCGTTTTCCAGGAATAGTACCCATCCATTCAAGAGTCATAGTTTCGGCCTCAGGAAAATTACCAGAATTTTTAATGTAATTCCATACACCATAAACTACCTTCCACAATTCCCATTTAATATTTTCGGTATCATGAATCGTGTCTAATCTTCCACCATATTCAATCCACCAAAGTTTACAACCATGTTCTTTAGCATTAAAATTTCGATATCTAGGTATTTTGGTAATATCATCTAATGCGTAAGAAGGAGGCGTAAACTTTACTGGCTTTCCTGTATCCTTCGTATAAAAGTATAACGAGTGACCTAACAATTCACCATATTCTTTAGAAGGAGCAAATTTTTCGCCGAATTCTTCTTTACTTTCTGCACCCATTCTAAATGCGGCACCTGCCAAGAAAGCAACAATTCCATCACCTGAGGCATCACAAAACAAAGGAGCATCTATATGATAGTGGATTTGATTTTGACTACAAAAAGCCTCAATCGATTGAATCTTTTCATCCGAAACCTTGTTAACACCATAAACAGCGGTATTTAACAATAGCGTGATATTTTTTTCAGAAATTACTTTATCTAATAAAATAGAATCAAATATGATTGCATTACCTTCTGGATTTTTATAGGTATTCTCTACCAAAATTTCATCAATTACACCTCCTTCTCTTGCCCATCGATTGTTGTTGCCCATATGAGAAGTTGCACCTAAAACCCATAAACGTACTTCACTTGAAGCATTTCCTCCTAAAACGGGTCTATCTTGAACTAAAACCACTTTAATTCCAGCTCTTGCAGCAGTAATGGCAGTACAAACGCCTGCCAAACCGCCGCCAATAACTACTAAATCACTGTGTAAATACTCTGATCTTAATGAACGGGAAAATTCCCCTACAGATTTTATCATACAATTATTATTTGAAAATATTCCGTCTAGAATCCAGGATTTTGAGTAATGTTAGGATTATTCACTGTTTCTTGAAAAGGAATTGGTAATACTTTATATCTATTTGGATCAATTTTATCAATGAAATCATATATAGCAATATTGGTATTATTATGAAATACAAGTGAAGATTTGATTGACGGAATTAAAATATCCCAACGTTTTAAATCGAACCAACGTTGACATTCAAAAGCAAACTCTCTACGACGCTCCTGCTGCAATTTTGTTCTTAAATCTGCTTGGTCTGTATATGTAAGTAAAGGAATAGTTGTACCACCATGGGCTCTACGAACTGAATTTATTAAAGATAGAGCCGCATCTAAATTTGCAGTTCCTCCAATTTCTAATAATGCCTCTGCATACATCATTAATACGTCTGAGTATCTTAACCAAATAAAATCATCACCAGCATCTGTTCCTGCTGCATATTTTACCACTAAAGAATTTCTTGCACCTGCAGTATCAAAAGAATTGGCCACTACGTTTCTTCTTAAATCGCCAGTTTCATAGACTCTTCTTGAAGCAATTGCGTTGGTTGCAAAATCTTTGGTTGGTGTAGTGAATCTAAAATCTCTAAATGACCATCCCATTCTAGTAAATGCTCCAAATGTTGCAGCTAAACCAGATGTACCTCTTGTAAAGAAAATCCGTTCTTTATCTGCTTGTTTAGTAGCTACGTTTGTGGTAAAAATATTAGCGTAAGAAGTATTTAAATCTGTATTAAATCCGATTTTATTTTGAATTACTTCATTTAGTTTGTCAGCAGCAAGTGAGTAATTAGCAGTTAAATTTAAAGGATAACCAGCCATTGTTAAGTAAACTTTTCCCAACAAAACTTTTGCGGCAGCCATTGTTACTCTGCCACCATTTGCAGAACTATACGCATAAAAACTATCTAAGTTTCTTTCAGCAAATTTCAAATCGCTAATAATTGTGTCATAAACAACTTTCGTAGGCGTTCTTCTCGGAAATAAATTACCAGCTTGAACATCTGCGGGTTCTAGCATAAGTGGAATATCACCGAACATTTGTACCAATCTGAAGTGATAGAATGCACGTAAGAAACGAGCTTGAGCTTGTACCCTTCTTACAATAGAATCTTTAATTTTTGTAGTGTCAGTTACAAACTTTATTACATTATTCGCTCTATTGATAACGGTGTAACTATTATTCCAAACAGTTGCAACTGTTGTGTGATAAGAGTTATAGTTCATAATATCTAAATCAATTCTTTCTTGAACGTTAGAGCTTAATGGAGAATTACAGCCATCATCAGAAATTTGCTCTAACATAAATGTAGTAGGTATACCATTACCAACTTCGAAACGCATTGCTTGATAAACACCATTGATTGCGGCAATGGCATCATTATCGGTTTGATAAAAATTGGCATTAGTTACCTGATCTTGAGGAATTTCTTCTAAAAATTTTTTACAAGAAGAAAAAACAAATAAAAAAGATATAATTATAAGAATGTTATTTTTCATATGTATGCATTTATAAATTAACAGTGAAGCCAAAACGATAAGCTTTTGCTAGTGGTGCTGACCCATTATCGACACCACGTAAAAATCCATTAGCGGATCCGCCAACTTCAGGATTGAAACCAGTGTAATTAGTGATTATAAATAGGTTTTGAACGTTTCCATATATTCTGATTGATTCTACATGCAAACGCTTTACAAAGCTAGCAGGTAATTTATACGATAAACTGATATCTCTACAACGGAAATAATCACCATTTTCAATATAAAAATCGGTTGATTCACGTACTTCATAAGCTGAACCAGCAACTGCAACTTTTGCATTTAAGTTTTGCTTACGAATTTCTTCTGCAATTTTAGGATCGGTACCTGGGAAAACATATCGATAGCGGTTATCATAAGTATCTTTTTTTACATTATTAATACCTGTCATTGTACCCCAGTTAATCTCGAAATAGTTAAAAATTTGATGGCCTAAAGCATAACTAAAAAAGGCACTCAATTCAAAATTCTTGTAGCTAACAGTAGTGTTTATACCTCCAAAAGCAGTAGGTATTGCTGTACCTAACCAAGTTCTGTCTAAATCATTCAGTTTTCCATCCCCATTTAAATCTTGGTATCTTCTATCTCCTTCTCTTGCAGCAGACTGAAAATCAAGAGGCTTATTCAGAATAGAGGTATCATTCCAAATACCAATTGCTTTATAACCAAAGAATCTACCTAAAGATTGACCAGGTTGAATTCTGGTAATATACCCACCTGTTCCGATAACACCATTAGTATAAAAATCATTTTCGTCGTTCGTACGTAGTTTAATAACTTTATTGTTATTGAAAGAAACGTTACCTTGAATATCCCAACGAATATTTTTGGTATTCAAAATTCTTCCCCCAAGCGTAATTTCAATACCCTGATTTCTAAGTGTGGCAATATTATCTTGGATTGTAGAAGATCCAGATGTACCAGGCGTTCTTACATTAAACAATAAATCTCTTGTTGTTTTTTGATAAGCATCTACCGTAATGTATAACTTGCTTTTGAAGAAACTTAAATCGAGAGCTACGTTTGCAGAACTAGTAGACTCCCATTTTAAATATGGATTTGCTAATCTATTAGGAGAAAAACCGATTTGACTGAAGTTATTACCCCAAACTACTTGATTTGATGATAGAGTATACTGTGTTTGATATGCACCAATACCTTGATTTCCTACTAATCCCCAACTTGATCTAAGCTTTGCCTCATTCACGATGTGTTTAATAGAACGGAACCATTTTTCTTGCTCTATTTTCCAAGCTATACTAGCAGATGGGAAAAAACCGAATTGATTACCTGGTGCAAATTTTGAACTACCATCATATCTTGTTGCAAGATTGGTAACCAACTTACCTTTATAAATGTAGTTTAATTGTAAAATAGAAGATACTAACTGATTAGCAGCATAAGTTGAAGATATGTTTTGTGGAGTAGCAGCTTGTAAAGCATTGTAACCAACAATATCTGAAACAAAACCACCTACAACCAAACGTTGATATTTTTGTACAAACTTTTCAGCAGAAGCTACCAAAGCAGCGTTGAATGCATGATGCTGACCAAACTTTGTTTTGTAGTTTAGATTTAATTGATACAAAACACTATTGTTTTGTGAATTCCCTGATGCAGCTTCGCCTCTATAGTTACTAAAAACTAAAGGAATGGTAATTGGTACATACGTTTGTAACAAAGAATTAAATTGATTAATACTTATTTTACCTACCAAACTTAACTTAGAATTAAACTTATAAGTAAGACTGGCCATACCTAGAATTTGAGTAGAAGTGTTTGCATTTCTAACACCTCTAGCAGAAGTAAACAATAAAGGATTCAAACTTCCACTATTTCCCATTGCATCGCCATTTCTCAATACTGTTTGAATTAAGGAAACAGGAATTCTGGCATTATAATAAACGTTGCCATACTGTGGATCGTTAAATAACCCATCACCATAACCGTATCTAAAATCACTAATTCTATTAAAACCACCATCAGGATTTAATAATGGAGATGTAGGAGCCCAGCTAATTGCTCTTGAAACGAGTGTTTGCGTTGGTGACCCAAACCTGTCAGTTGCAGTCACTCCTATGTTTACGTTTAATTGTAACTTTTGCGTTAAAGGAACTTCATAATTTATTTTGCCTGAATATCTTTTCAAATAGGTTCCAGGAATAATACCTTGTTGATCGAAATATTGACCAGAAACATAATATTTGGCTCCACTAATTGCACCACCACTAATACTTACAGAAGCATCTCTCGTAATAGCCGATGCCGCTAAATCTTCTTGATGATCATATGTTTTTAACAATGGGATTTCTTTAGCATAATAAGGTGTGTCTGTACTTTGTAAAGCTAAACCTAGAAGTTTTCTGTAGTTCCAAGCCTCATTTACATAATTTGCATAATCTTGTGCACCCAACATTTCAACTTTACGTTGAGGGTTATTTACCGACTGGTTGAAATTGAAACTAATTTTTGCTTTTCCAACTTTACCAGATTTTGTAGTTATTACCACTACTCCATTAGCACCTCTAGATCCGTATAATGAGGTTGCAGCTGCATCTTTTAAAATTTCAATATTTTCTATATCGTTGGGATTCAACATAGATAAAGGGTTGGCAGTTAAATTGTTACCATACCAACTGCTTATGTTTACACTCGCATTTAAGTTTAAATTAGGTTGCTCGATAGGCACACCATCAATTACATATAGTGGCTGTGTAGATCCCGTAATGGAACTTACACCTCTTATCTCGATACTAATACCTCCGCCAGGCTCTGAGTTATTTTCCATCACATTTACCCCTGCAGCTCGACCGCCTAGTATTTGTTGAAAGTTGGAGTAACCACCTTTATCTGCGTTTTTGGGGGCAACAGTTGAAACTGCGTTTGAAACATCTGGTCTTTTTTGAGCGATAAATCCTACTACAATAACTTCATCTTGTTCATCTGCTTTTACAGATAAATTAACAGAAATACTTTTAGCATCTTTTACAATAACTTCATAATCGTTATATGAAACTGATGAAAACTGTAAAGTTTGCCCAACTGATGCTTTAATAGTAAAATTACCTTTTGCGTCAGATTTTGATATTGTAGAAGTTCCTTTAACCCTAATGGTTACTCCTTCTAAACCAACGCCTTTATCGTTAGTTACATTGCCAGAAACTGCTAGATTTTGGGCAAGAATTGAAGTTGACATAAAAAAAGTAGTGCAACAAACTGATAATACAAAGGCAGGTTTAAAATATCTAATTGCAAAAGTGGTAAAAACCAATTTTACCATTGCCTCTTTTAAAAACATAAAATAATTTGTTTTCATAAGCTAAAATTTCAATCGTTTAAATAAATATAGTAAGTAATGAGAAAAATTATCAGTTTTTATTCACGTTTTTTTTCATTGCTTTTAATCGCTTTGCCCCATATCCTACTCCGGCTGCTACTAACAAACTTAATCCTCCATCTACAGGAACATCAGAAACATCGTCATCAAAACCCGGCTGTGCCAACAAAAACATTGGTAAAGTCATAAAAAGTATGAGAGAAAATATTTGAATTATTGTATTTTTTTTCATGATTAGTTGTATTAAAATTAAAAAAGAAGAGTGCACTACTAATGAGGCACTCTTCATGTTTGCCTCACCCAGATTGCTTGCTTTATGGGTTTTTCATTGCTTTTAAAATGATAGATTCATTACCACTTTGCACTTGTATTAAATATAAACCTGAACTTAATCGAGTGGCATCTATATTCACTACATCATTTGCAGCATTTAGATTACTTGTTTGCACTAACCGTCCAGCCGTATTAAATAATTTAACACTTACTTTACCATCAATTGCATTTGAAATACGTACAGCGAATTGATTACTCGAAAAATTATTTAATAATGTTGCTTTTAAACCAAGGTTTGATATATCTAATGGATTAGTAATTTCACTAGCTTTTGTAAGTAAAGCAAATCGCTCACCCTGAGAGGCAACATCTGCATTAACTGAAAACTGATAATCTATTCCACTTTTTAGTTCAGTTAACGTATTTAAATATTTGTCTGACAAAAAGATTTGTTTTCCAGCTAAAAAATTAAATCCACCTACAGAGAAAGTAAAATTTGAATAAGTTCTACTAGTAAAAGATAGGGGTATTTCATTAGTAGAAAATGGTCTATTATCGATACTTAATTTTTTCTTATTAGCAGTTAAACTAAAGATATTTACGCCACTGTTCAGCATTTTTTCACCATCATATTTATCAAGTTCTAATTGTGCTGCTTGGTTTAAATTCAACTCAAATTGGTCAACTAGTACCCCCTCTTCTTTAACATGCAAAAGTAAACTTTCATTATTGTTTTCTGATAAAACGGTGTTTGTAACAGCTGAACCTGATTTATTCGTTTCAGCAATGGTTAAACTACCAGCAACCCCATCGGTAGTCTTAACAAAAAAGGCAGCACCAGTAGGTAAAACGTTAGGGGTTGTAAAAGCAAGATTTACCCAGTTACCTTTCTGACTAGATGTCCAACTTTGGGGATTCCAAATATAATATGTTGATGCAATATTGGCAGACGGCGTTATTAAATTTAAAGAGATTGGACTTGGAAATGGATTTGCAACTAAAACGAAAGAATCTACCGCATCTGTTGGAACAATTGGAATAATTTGAGAACCTTGATTAATTGTTCCTGTATATGCTAATGTAACAGCAGAAGGTACATATTGACCAGAAGTAGCACCACTAGTTACAGGGATTTCTCCATTCAATCCTTCACCCTTTGCTCCACGTATTAGCAATCTAAATCCTTGCCATTTAGCAATGGTGGAGCTAGTGTTTGTAAAAGGTGTCCAAGCGGTTGCAATTGGCTTTGTGTTATCAAAATAAAATGCTGATGGATTGTTATTAGCAGTAGTAGTAAAACCATTTGCAGCTCCACCGCTTCCTGTTATATCAATGGATGATGTTAAACTAGATAAGGGAACAGAAGTACTGAGTGGATGACCAAGCAAACGAAAAGCTCTAAAATTACTTGGTATAAAAACTTGTTGTGTAACATTTGTAGCGTTATTTAATGTACCTGCAATAGCCTGAATTCTTGCTGTTCCTGTTGAAGCCGATCTTAGGGTAACTGGACGATTATTAAAATCAACTGTAGAAGAGGCATTAATGAGTAAGGATGCTGTAGTTGCAAAACCTGCTACCGCTCTGCTACCTAAGGTAAGTGTTGTAGAAGTATTAACCGTTAATGCTCCTGATAAAACATTTAAACTGTCATAAACAGTAATATTTTGTATATGTCCACTAGTTCCTAAATTAAAACTGCTTCCTGTAAGTTTAGATAGATATCCATTACCACCTGAAAAAAACAAAGTTCCCGATGATGGCACATATATTTTAACACTAGAATCATTGGGTGTACTTAAAACTTTAGAAGTACTAAAACTAGCAAAATTTGAAGTTAGAAACGTATTAGAAGATAAAGCAACCGTAATATTCGCTGGACTACCCGTGGCATTTGCCTGCAAACCAGGTAACACACACGTACCACTGATTGTATAAGTTGCCGGACTACTTCCTAATAAGGAAATAGTTGCTGCTTGACTACCAGATGTAGACAAACTAGCATTGTTTATAGTAGCACCAGGATTAATTGCTAGACGGTTATTGGCAACACTTTGAGAAATACTACCTGTACCCGTTAATCTAACAGTAACAATAACATTTGTATTTGATCCTGTACTAGCAGTAATTAAAGTACCATTGTTAAATGTTAAATAACCGATTGAAATGGCTGTAGTTGCTGTAACTGTATGACCTACAACAATTTCAGTAGTTGCCAAATTTGCAGTTGGAATATTTGTAATTTCAGTACCGCCTGTAGGTGCACTATATAATTTCCCTGCTGTAACTGTTATTCCACTTGTATTTGTAATAGTAATATTACCCTGTGTGTAATAAGTTGTTGTCTGAGCATTTACAAAATGAATACTTGTTAATGCCAACGATAGAAATAAAAAGAGTAGCTTTCTTTGGTTCATAAGGCGTGTGTTTTGTTAAAAAATAAGTAATTAGTTTGCAATCGTTTTCGTAGAATGATGAACAATCTTTCATTTAATATTTCAAACGATTGAATAAAAGTAAAACTAATTTTCATACCACCAAACTTTTAATAATTTTTTTTTTTACCTATTTGAATTTACATTTATCAAAATCTACGAATGCATGTTTAGAAGGGCTACTTTAAAAGATGTTGCTAACGAATTAAATTTAACCGTATCTGCGGTTTCGAAAGCCTTAAGTAACCACCCAGCCATGAGTGAGGCTACAAAAGAATTAGTTAGAAAAACGGCTGCAAAACTCGATTACCAACAAAACAAAATTGCCCTTTCATTAAAAACAGGTAAAAGCCATGTAATTGGTGTGATAATTCCGAGTGCAGAAAAAAACTTCTTTGGTTCTGTGGTTCATGGGATAGAAAAAATTATCAATCCAATGGGCTACAATCTGCTTTTATTTCAATCGAATGAATCTATTGAATATGAAATGAAGGGCATTGATACTTTTTTACATGCAAATGTAGATGGCATCATTGCTTCAATTGCAAAAGAAACAACACATTACGAACACTACGCTGAAATAAAAAATAGAAATATACCGCTTATATTATTTGACCGAGCTGAAGAATCTTTAGGTGTGCATACAGTGAAAATAGATGACTATACAGGAGGCTACATTGCTACAGAACATTTAATTAAAAAAGGATACAAGAATATTTGTCATATTGCAGGTTTACAACACGTTCAAATTTTTGGAGATCGTTTAAAAGGCTATTTAGATGCTCTTAAATCGTATAACATGGAATATCATGATTCAATGGTTTTTCATGGAAAAAACTCGATTGAGAGTGGTAGAGAAGGAATGAAATATTTATTAGAAAATAATGAAAAAATTGATGCCGTTTTTTGTGTAGAAGACTTTACTGCTTTAGGTGCCATGCAAATGCTTAAAGAAGCAAATATTAAAATTCCGAAAGAGGTTGGCATTATTGGTTTTGCAAACGAATCGTTTAGTCAATACATTTCTCCTTCTTTGTCAACTATCGATCAACAAACGGTACACATGGGTGAAGAAGCAGCAAACCTTTTTCTAAAACTAAAAGATAGAAAAAACATTTACGCCAAAATCGAATCAATTGTACTCAATCCAATTATTGTTGAAAGAGACTCAACGAGGAGGAAATAAATTTTGAAAATTTTAGATAACAAAAAGCAAAAAAGCCTGTAAAATTTCGTTCTACAGGCTTTTTTATGTATAGAAATGATTATACCATCTCTCTAGTTAAATGAATTTTAGTCATGTCTAAATAATGATTTTGCAATTGATGCACAAAATGCACATTTGGATGATGGCGTCTATCTTCTCTATACCAAATCTCTAATTTAGAAAAATCGCCTACAGTTGGGGTTACAATTCTAAATGCACCTTTCATGTATTTTACACTACCGTCTTCTTTTTCTTGTTTTGTAAAACTTAAGTCAAGTAGAGCTTCCTCATTTAATGGAATTGGAAACAAATGTTCGGTTGTAAACCAAAATTCTTGTACGGCTGTAAGCACACAGACTTGTTTTTCATCTTTGTTTAAACGTACAATTTCGCCAGACCAAAGCTGACCTTCGTATTCGGCATTCACAAAATCGCCGATTTTAAGTTCATTGAATTTAATCATATAGCAATCGTTTTAGAAAAGTAAGTTAACCTTTATTTTGTATTCAACAAAATAAATTATCAACTACCACTCTACTCCCATTGATGTTGCTATAGATTGCAAATCGTTTACAACAGATGCTAACAATGGAATTCCTTCTTGCATACGAATAGATTCTATTTCTCTTTCTGGATCTCCAGGAATCAATACACGTTCATAACCTTCAATTGGTGTTGCATTTCTAAACCTAGAAATCCAATTATCCATGTGTTGCTTAAATTCTTCAGCAGGCCTAAAAGCATCAATACGCATGGCTCCTAAAAAATGTCCCAAACCTTCACCTGGCATATTTGCTGGCATAGGAATATATGCAGGAAACGGAGGAGCCCATGGACCATAACTTGCACCACTTAAAACTGCACTAAATATGTCTACAATACTTCCTAATGCATATCCTTTATGGCTGCCATGTTCTCTATCACTTCCTAATGGAAGTAAAGCTCCATTCTTCTTTAAAATATTGGCATCTGTAGAAGAATTACCAGCAATATCTTGTACCCAACCAACAGGCGTATCCGCATTTTTTCGCTGCAATATTTCTAGTTTTCCGTTTGCTGCTGTTGTAGTTGCAAAATCAGCAACAAAAGGAGGTTGATTCTGAGCTGGAATAGCTACTGCAATTGGATTTGTTCCTAACATTTTTTCAGTACTAAATGTTGGTGCCACCAAAGCACTAGCATTCGTCATTGCCATACCAATCATGTCTTTTTCTAAAGCCATCATGGCATGATAACCTGCAATACCAAAATGATTACTATTTTTTACACTTACCCAACCTGTACCTACCACTTCTGCTTTTTTCATGGCTACTTCCATAGCAAAAGGAGCAACTACCAAACCCAAACCTGCATCTCCATCTACCACAGCCGTTGAAGGTGTTTCATGAACAATACGAATATTAGGCGTAGCGTTTATTCTACCTGCTTTCCATAAACGAACATAACCGCTTAATCTTGCTACACCATGACTATCAATACCTCTGATATCGGCAGAAAGCAAAGCAGTTGTTGCAGTTGTTGCATGAACATCTGAACACCCCATTTTTAGAAAAACAGAATGCGTAAAATGAAATAAATGTTGATATGAAAAATGTGTGGTAGACATAGGCTGAAACAATAAATGTTTGCAAATCTATTGTTCTGCTGCTAAGATTTTTAATTTTAAGCTGAAAGAAGCATTTATTTTTAGCAAATGAAAATAGTTTGCTTTTTAATCTGCCTTTTAACTACAGAATTAGTATATTCTCAAT
>Ga0114938_1000778_pt1 | contig 23215 bp, 14 predicted proteins | sample AshMeaBigSpring_FD_88675 | JGI IMG/M metagenome (GOLD analysis project Ga0114938, IMG submission 88675) | Groundwater microbial communities from Big Spring, Nevada to study Microbial Dark Matter (Phase II) - Ash Meadows Big Spring | ecosystem: Environmental > Aquatic > Deep subsurface >...
CTCGCCCTCCCACGATGCCGAGAACCGGCTCAGCGCGCCGGCTCGGCAGGAGCCTCGCCCTCCCACGATGCCGAGAACCGGCTCAGCGCGCCGGCTCGGCAGGAGCCTCGCCCTCCCACGATGGTGCAGCTCTGGTTAGCGCGTCCCGAATCTCCCAGGATGTAACCGTTCACAGCCCGGTGGAGTATTTTGCCTGATTCCAGGGGGTCAGGTCCATGTTTTTGGCCAGCGCGTATCTGCAGCGTCGAGTTTGTCGGCCGAAAAATGGACCAGACCCCGACCCGTGAGCGGTTACCCCAGGATCACGCAAGGCAGTATAGACGGAGTCCGGCATGAGTTTCGACGAGTTCCAAGCACAGCGCCGGTTCTGGGAAGCGTGGCAGTCGGTGCGGATCGTGCGTGACGTGGATAGCGGGCTGTTCACGTTCGGCGAATCGTTCCTGCCGTACTACCTGCTCTGCGACCAAACGCAGCCGAAGCGGCCGGTGGTCGTGACCCGGGGTGTGGTGCGCGTCGAACGGCCGATGATCATCACCCCGGACAACGGGCCGCCCGACTTGCAGAACTTCTTCAGCGACGAGGACGAGCACCAGGAGGGGATCGCGCGGTTCCTGCTGGCCCGCAGTGCCCATTTTTCCCGCGTGAAACTGGACAACCGGCGCGGCATGCGGCGGTTGGCTCACGAGGGGATGGACGCGGTCGTCGAGCGGATCAGCCGGGAGTTGGACGAACAGCAGGAGGATCGCGTGGCGATTCTGGCGGCCCCCGAGCCTTTTGGCGGCATCGCCGTGCTCCGCTACGCGGCTGAACGGGTCTGGCGCAGCAGCCCGGAAAACATCCAGGAGCTGCGCGAGCGCGGCTTTCTGCCGTAACGCGGTGCGTGGCCGGCAGCGTCTCGTGCGGGTCTGGCCGCCGATCCAGGCCCGGTGATGCCCGGGGGCAAGTCGCTCTTCTTGGCCAGGACGTCTGGGGCCAGGACTTGTCGGTCGGCCGAACGATGGCCCCGAAATTGGCCGGGAACGGTCATCCCATCGCGCTACTGCTCGAGGCGATAAAGATGGCTGCGGCTGCGCAGGATCAACGAGCGACCTGCCGCGGCAGGCGAGGCCATGAAGCCATCGTCCAGCTGGTTCGTGGCCAGCACTTGTAACTGCCGCTCGGGAGCGATCACGGTCACGGTCCCCTGCTCGCTGCACAGGTAGATGCGGCCATCCGCCAGGATCGGCGACGCGGCATATTCGCCACCCAAGCGGCGCGACCAGACCTCCTGGCCCGTGCGGGCCTCCACGCACGCGGCAACGCCGATATCGCTGACCATGAAGAGCAGGTCGCCCACCAGCAACAAGGACGATTTCTTCGGCACGCCCCGCGTACTATCCCAGGCGATTCCGGCTCCGGTCAGGTCCCCCCTGCCCTCCGGCCGCACCGCCGTCAACCGGCCCATCCCGTTGGTGATGTAGACCAGACCGTGCCCAAACACGGGGCGGGCCGAGGCGTTCATGCCGCCATGGTAAACCGTCCAGAGCAGTTGGCCGGTCGCGGGGTCCAGCGCCTCGGTCGCCACCGCCGCCGGGCTGATCAACTGCCGCCGCCCATCCCCGTGAATGATGGCGGGCGTACCGTAGGCCTTCTTGAAGTCGCCATCGTCGGTTTCGTAGTTGATCGCCCGGTCGTTTCTCCAGACCGTCCGACCGTCGCGCTTGTCGAGTGCCACGACGTACTGCTCGTCGAACCCGTCGAAGTGCATGATCAGCAGGTTGCCGTCCACGATCGGCGATGATCCGGGGCCGCGAAAGTGGTCGCAGGGCAGATCGTGCCGAGCCCACAGGACGGCCCCGCTGTCGGTATCCAGGCAGGCGGTAACGGGGGAACCGAAATGGACGTAGATCCGTCCTTCCTCGATCACCGGCGTGGGCGAGGCGTAGCTGTTGACCGGGTGGCAGAATTGGGGGTTTTCGTTCTCCAGAACCAGGATGTTCTTCAGGATCGCCCCCGTCTCGAGGCTCAGGCAGACGGCGTACAAGTGCCGGCCATCCGGCGGTGCATTGGTCACCCAGACCTGCCGGCCCCAGACGACGGGCGATGACCAGGCCTTGCCGTCCAGCGGGGTCTTCCAGCGCACGTTGCGCGTCTCGCTGAACTCTAGCGGAAAGCCGCTTCCCTGGGCATGACCATCGCCCGTTGGCCCGCGGAACTGGTTCCACGGCGCGACTGCGGCAGCGTTCAGGGGCAGGGCCAGAAGAAAACCCGCCACCAGCAGCCACGCGACGGCGGCCGCCGCGCGGACGAGGCCCACGATGGCTCGGACGTCCAGGCGCCGCGCACGCGGAGCACGACGACGATCAGCAGCGGGTTGTTTGGGAGCGGGCATTCGAACTGGCCTGTACGTGTTGCGCGACGCACGGAGATTGCCGACAGTCTACAGGACAATCGCTCGCCGAGCATGGGAGGCTGCATGAGGGGGCGGCACGAGGGGGCGCCGTCGTTTGATAACGTGCGTCGCCGGGCGGCAATGCCTTCGCGCCGCCGCCGCGGGGTCGGGGTCGGGTGCCACGGTATTCGACAGTCGTATCCGGCCGCGGCGGGGTCGGGTGCCACGGGCTTGCCCGTGCTGGGTCGGAGATGTCGGGGGGGCCCGCCTAGGGTGCCACGGGCTTGCCCGTGCCCGTCAGCCGTCCGTCGAGGTGTGGCGACGTTGAAGCGGCCGGTGCGTTTGTTAACCTAAATGGGCGGGGTCGGGAGACCCGCGGCGAGCGCGCGGCGCGGTGGCGGACGGCGGTCAGACTTGCAGGATGGGCCGACCCATGGCCGGTGGAGAGGAACCATCTTCGTGGCCCTATTTTGAGCGGGCCTTTCGCAGCCTGCTGTGGCGTGAGCGCCCGCAGCGGCCCCAGCAGCGCCTCGCGGAACTGCTCGCCCAACTCCCGCGGCACGCGGCGGAGGGTGCGCCGCTGGACGACGCCTTCTCCCGGCTCTACGCGCACGTGCGTGAGGCGGTGATCACCCGCCTGGTCGAAGCGCGGCGCGCCCTTGGGACGCGGCCAGGATCGGGCACGGCGTCGCGCCCCCCCGCGGCGGCGCACAAGCTGGAGCAACTGCTCGGCCGACAGCTCGATGGCGTTCCGCGCCGGGACAGTCCCGACTTTCATTGCGACGCGGGTCTCGGGGGGCTGGCCCGCTGGCTGCGCGCCGCCGGCTACGATGCCCGCTGGTGGCCGGGGATCGATGACGACGAGCTGCTCGGCCTCATGGACCACAGCGCGGCGATCCTGCTGACCACCGACACCCGCCTGGCCCGGCGCGGCGTGCTGGTGCACGGACTGCTGCCGTCGCTGCTGGTGCCGGTGGTCCTGAGCAAGCGGGAACAGTACCTGCGGGTCGCATCGACCCTGGACCTGCCCGTCCGGACGCCCCGCTGCATGGCCTGCGGCGGTACGCTGCGGTCGGTTCCCAAGGACTCGGTGCGCGAGCGGGTGCCGCCTCGCACCTATCCCTGGCGCGACGGTTATTTCGTCTGTCGCCGGTGCGGCCAGCTGTTCTGGCGCGGCACCCACTGGGATACGATCGGTGCCACGCTCGGCCAAGCCGCGGCGCGGTGCCGAACTGACTGAGAGGCGATCCGAGAACCTTCTCCGACTCCCTCCGGGAGAGCGTGTGGGGGAGGGCAGCTGGACGCCGTACAGCGAATATCAAGGCCCCTCACCCTGTCCGCTCCCAAGGGGAGAGGGTTCCCGTGGGGAGAGCCTACCCGAAAAGGGTCCTGGCCGGTTGGCGTCGAGTCGATTTTGTAGGTGATGGCGGCCTTGCCGGAGAGGATCAGACCCCTTTTCCGATCGCCTCCGAGAGGCTGTCCTCGAGTTCAATGCGCGAGAGAGGACTCGAACCTCCACGCCCTTACGGGCATATGGCCCTCAACCATACGCGTCTGCCAATTCCGCCACTCGCGCGAGCACGTGAGGCCGAGGTTAGTCTAGGTGATCGCGACGGTCCGTCAAGGCGACGACCGCGTGGGTTCGGGCCGGCGTCTGGACAGGATTCCCAGTGCAGATCCCGTCCCGGGGCGGTGATGCGTTCAGGCGGTGCCATCGCGCCTGCGGGCCACCAGCACCGTGCCGCCGTGGCCCGAATTGGTCGACTGGCTGATCAACTCCCCGGCCAGGTCTGCCATCTGCTGCGCCGGGAGGTGGTCGCAGCGCAGCAGCATCTCGGCCACCGTGATCGCTGGCCGCGTTCTGTCCTCGGCGGAGGGTGGCAATCCGGGGCAGATCACGACCAGTACGTCGCCGGGCATCAACCGCTTCCGGTCGTCCAGATAGGCGGCCTCCGCGTCGCTTCCCAACGGCGGAGCGGGACTGCCCAGCGGCTGCCAGCCGTGCGGGCACAGCTGGAACGCAGCCGCATCGCCGGCGGTAGAAACCCGCACTCCGCCACCCTGGTGATCGAGCCGGCCGAAGAAGAGCGACGCGATCTGGCCGCCGGCCGAAGATGTCCATAACGCGTCGTTGGTCTGCGCCAGGACGTCCTGCGGCAGCATCCCCGCCCGCATCTGGGTCTGCACGGTGGCCTGCAGTGCCGCGGACGCCAGCAGTCCCGTCAGCCCCCGCGCCTGCACACCGCCGACGTACAGGCTCAGCCCGCCGTCCTGATGAACGTACCAGTTGAAGAAGTCGACCCGGTTGGCCGCGGCGTTCGGCGTGGCGGCTGCCACTTCCCAGTCGTCCAGGTCCGGGGGCCTGTGCGGCAGCCGCTGCTGTTGCCAGCGAGCTGCCTCGGCCAACTCCCGCCCCTGGTCCCGCGCATCCATTTGCTGGCGCAAGAGCACGTCGCGCTCCAACTCAGCCGCCAGGCGCCCGGCGATGATCTCCACGATCTGCGTCTCGGCCGGGGAAAAGTCGCGGCACTGGTCGCAGAACATCCACAGCGTACCCAGCGGCACGGTGGGACTGGAAACCGGCACGCAGACGGCGGCGGGAAAACGCTCCGGCACGTTCCAGTGAGGCAGCAGCGCGGTTTCCTCGATCACGACCGCGTGGCCGGTCAGGGCCTCGAGGTCGGCCATGGCCCAGGCCAGCGGCCGCGGCGGGTCGACGAACCGTTCCGCCGGCAGGTTCCACTGGGCGCGCAGCTTGAGCTGCGACGTGGCGTCGTCCAGCAGATAGAGGGCTGCGGCCTGGCAACCAATGGCCTCGGCCCCGCCGCGGAGCACCGCCTCCAGGCGATGGGCCAGTGCCCGACGGTCCTCGACAGTCGACACGACCGGGATGCTGGTGGCCAGTTCGGCCTCGCGCTGCCACAGCGCGTAGCGCGTGCGGTACAGCTCGCCCAACAGGCCGGCCAGCGCCTCGGCCAGCGGGGTGATTTGGCGCAACGGCCGCGCGGGCTTGCCACGTCCCGGGGCGCGGTCCCGGGGCGCTAGGCTCAGGAAACCAGCACGGGGCATCAAGCCGGGTGCGATGGGGGTCGTCCAGGCGCAGGACGCTGGACCGCGGGGCGTGCCGTCCGGATGAAGCGCGATCCGCCAGCCAGTCACCGGCTCCAGGGCCGCGAGCAACTGGTCCAGCCCTGGCGGCATGGCCGTCGACGGCGGATCGCCGACCACGGGATCGGCCAGATGCAGGCGTGGAAAACTGGGGGCGTCTTCAACCACGGATGGACAGTGCTCAAGGTCTTCGCAGCTCACCCACCATCCGTGACCGATACGGTTTAACATCGGTTCGCGACGGGTCGGACGTGAGTCGCGTTGGATGGTCGACCAGAGGCTTGCTTGCGGGGGCCGGGGCGGGGTCCGATCGGGCCGGTTATGACGTCGCCCGGTTCGGACCCGCGCAGAGGTCGGCCGGCCCTGGCCTGCACCCGACGATCGCCGATGGGTGGCGCCGTGTCAGGGCGCCAGCTCGACGAAGAAGTAGCGGTATTGCAGCCACTTCGGGCGGATAGTGAAGCGGAGGAGGGCCTCTTCCAGCGGCTTGTTGATGTTCAATTCGCTGGGGAGGTCGCCGGGGGGGATCAGCATCCAGGCTGCTGGGGGCAGGTTGACCATGCGGCTCACCAACGGCTCAAGATGGAGCGTCGTGATTTCGCCCCCCGCGGAGGACAGGTCGCCGCGCGTGGCGGCGGTCACCGCCATCGCCGCCTCGAGCGTTAGCGGCGGCGTCTGATCGCTGACCATCAGGTCGGCGCGCAGGGCGGCAATCTCCGCGTCCACCTGGTCGGGCAGATCAACGCGGGCGTAGATGCGGTCGGCGTACCGGCTGATCGCGGCGCGGCTCCCGCCGGTCAAGCCAACCAGATTGGCGACCGTCGCCTTCTGGCCGACCAGTCGCTTGGCGGCGGTCTCGACGATCGGCGGCGCGGGGCCCAGCAGCCGGGCGTGAACGGTGGTCTTCTCGGTCTCGGTCACCAGCCCCTTGAAATCGCGGGTACTGCGGACGGCCAGCAGCGCCGGTTCGGCGATTGCCGCGTAGCGGGCCTGATGTACCCCGGCGTAGTCGGCGGCCGTCCGTTGCCGCCAGCGGAGCAGGTCGGTCGTGGCCGCGCGGTAAGCGTCGACTTGGATGGCAAACTCCGGCGCGCGTGCGGCCAGACTGTCCAGCGGGGACCGCACCGCGAGGGCCAGCGTGTCGGGCAGGGCCGCGGCGAGCGGTGCGAGGGCGTCGAGGTAGGCGAGGTAGATCTCCTGGGCATCCGCCTGTGTGGCCCGAGCACTATCGGCCTCGATCACGGCCACCAGGGCCCGCTGCATATCCTGCGTGAACTGTTTGTGATCGGCCAGCAGCGCGTCCAGCTCGGACGGCGGCCGCACGTTCTGCCGCTGACCGCGGGCCCAGTCGACCGCCCGCGTATGAACGGCGGCCAGGTGAAGGGCGATCCACTGGTCGATCGCGTCCCGGGCAATTTCTGGCCCCGTGCGTGCGGCGTCGCGCCAGTTCACCGTGGCGGCGCCGTGCAGTGCCCCAGCGGCATCCAGGACCTGGCGTACCAGGTCCGACATGGCCGGCACCACCTCGGCCCGCAGCTCGGCGAGGGCCTTTTCCGTCTGCGCCAACCGCCATTTCTTCACGTTTAACGTGACGGTGCTCTGCACGGCGTTGAACGGCTTGAGCGCCGCGGCGCGCTGATCACGCCCATGCCAGACGACCATCGCCAGCAGCTCGTCCAGGGTGCCGTAGAGCGCCGCCTCGGCCTCCTCCCATTTCTCCTGCTGGATCAACTTCTCGATCTTGGGGATGTTCTGCGCCCGCTGTTTGGAGAGCAGTTGCAGCTGCGCGATTGCCTTGCTGACTTGTGCGGCCACCCCCGGCAGGTCCCGGTATTTGCCGATCAGCAGGGAGATCTGGTCCTGGTAGGCCGATGCCCGCAGCTGGAAGTCGACCCCCGCCGGCTCACCCATCAACTCCAGGACGTTTCCCAACCGCCGGAGCTGGTCGCCCTTGACGGATAGCGCGCCGAGGGCGCTCATGTTGGCGGCCTTCAGGCGGTCCTTGGCCAACAGGTCGTTCAAGTCCGCCAGTTCCTTGCGGATCTGGCCATCCAGGCCATAAGCGGCCACGGCCGGTTGTTCCAGCGCCGGCCCCCGCCAGATCATCAACGGCAGGAAGGGATCCTCGTGGCTGGGTGTTGCCGCCGGCAGGGACATTCCGGCCGCCAGCCAGAGCAGGAGGCCTGAAACCACGCGCGCCGGCCGGAAGATGAGCGGAAACCGCGTTTGCATGATGAGGAGGTGATGTTAGTAGACGGCCGTCATCTTGCCTTTGACGTCGATGCGTTCCTTCGTCTGCGCGTTGACAATCGTGCCGCCGGTCAACTCGGCCGTGACCGCCTGCTGTTCCACGCTTTGGATCGTCACCTCGACCAGTCCTTCCGGGGGCGTGTACCAGACGGCCCCGCCGGACTGGAACTGGACATACATCTGTGCCCGCACGGTGCGTCCCGCCAGTTCCTCGGGCGAGCCGACGTCGACGGGGGCGCGGAGAAACACCGAGGGGAACGACTCCTGGTCGGGCACCTTATAGCTGGTGAGCTGCAGGATGCCCTGCCGCGGCGGGGGGAGCACAGCCAGCGTCGCGTAACAGGCCTTGATGCTCAACGGCTCCTTCAGCGCCAACTCGATGCTGCCCACGATGTTGGCCTGCTGCTTGACCACCTCGACGGTCTTCTTGACCTGGGTCTGTGTCCGCTGAACGGTCGACTGGACCTGTTTCTTCACGTCCTCCTTGGCCTTTTCGCAGCCCAGCAGGCCGCCGGCGGCCGCGGTCAGCAGGCACAGCAGGACCGCCCCATCTCGGCGTGTCGACGGCCGGCGCACGGAGATGCACGCAATTCTCGGCATGGTCCAACCGCAATCGAAAGACCGGGTCACGGACCCCTGGGCAACCGCCGCGGTCCTGCGCCCCCACTCAGCTGGTGAAAACCCGCTTTCATCCTTGCACGGCGGCGATACCGGGTCAAGCTTGCCGCCAACCCACCTGGGGGGCGTCGAGGGAAGGGACACTCAGAGGCGATCCGCACCCCAGCTCTCTCCGGGAGCCGGTTGGGGCGGGGGCCAGCCGGCGCCGCACGGCGGGGATCGGGCGAAGATGAACCAATCTCACCCGGCCCTCTTCCCATGAGCGGGGTTGCGCGGATCGCCTCTCAGAGCTGCTTCATCGCGGAGACGACCTCGAGGACCGCCTGCTTGCCGTCGCCGTAGAACATCAGGGCGTTTTCCGCGGCGAACAGGGGATTGGGGATGCCCGCAAAGCCCGGGCTGAGGCTGCGCTTGACAACGATCACCGTGCGGGCCTTGTCGACGTCGATAATCGGCATTCCCGCGATCGGGCTCTGCGGATCGGTGCGTGCCACCGGATTCACCACGTCGTTGGCTCCGATGACAATTGCCACGTCGACGGTTTCCATCGTCGGATTGATGTCGTCCATCTCCTTGAGCTGTTCGTACGGCACGTCCGCCTCGGCCAGCAGCACGTTCATGTGGCCGGGCATGCGGCCGGCGACCGGATGGATCGCATACTCGACCTCGGTCCCGCGGGCCCGCAGGAGATTGGCCAGGTCGCGCACGGCATGCTGTGCCTGGGCGACGGCCATCCCGTAGCCTGGCACGAAGACCACCCGCTGGGCCGACTCGAGCAGCATCGCCACGTCTTCCGCCGACGTGCTCCGCACCGTGGCGTAGATCTCGTCGGCGTTGGCGACCAGGCTGCCCCCCTCCATCACGCCGAACAGGACGTTTGTCAGGGAGCGATTCATCGCCTTGCACATGATCCGGGTCAGGATGACGCCGGAGGCACCGACCAGGGATCCGGCGATGATCAGCACGTTGTTGTCGATCACAAAGCCGGTCGCCGCCGCGGCCAGGCCCGAATACGAATTGAGCAGGGCAATCACCACCGGCATGTCGGCCCCGCCGATCGGGTTGACCAGCAACACGCCGAGGATCGACGAAACGAGCACCACGGCCAGGTAGGTGTCGACCGAGGGCTGCCCGGCCAGCCAGGCGGACAGTCCGAGAATGATCGCGCTCAGCACCGCGTTGACCGCCTGCTGACCGCGGAAGCTGAACGGCTTGCGGAACATCTTCAGTTCCTGCAGCTTGCCGAACGCCACCAGGCTGCCCCAGAAGGTGACCGCGCCGATCAATCCCGAGGCGGCGATCGCCACCAGCACGTCGGTGGCGGCATCGTGCAGCTTGGTCAGTTCCGCACCGGCCACGAGGACCGAGGCTGCCCCGCCCAGACCGTTCAACAAGGCCACCAGTTGGGGCATCGCCGTCATCTGGATGCGCTGTGCCAGGACCACGCCGATCACGGTGCCCAGCAGTCCGCCCAGGCCGATCAGGCCGTAGTGGGTGATCTGCCTGTCCAGCAGCGTGGCCCCCACGGCCAGGGCCATGCCCACCGCCCCCAGCACGTTGCCGCCGACCGCCGTGCGGGGATGGGCCATCCGTTTCAGGCCCAGAATGAACAACACGGCGGCAGCCAGGTAGGCAACCTTGATGGCAGTTTGCAGGTCCACGTACAGGCCTTCCCGAACGGCCGGCTACTTCCGGCGCACAAACATCGCCAGCATCCGGTGGGTCACCAGAAAGCCGCCCACGACATTGACCGTGGCCAGTGCCACGGCCACCATCCCGGTGATCGCCGCCAGGTCCAACCGACCCACGCCGGCCGCGTAGACCGCGCCGACCAGGGTAATGCCGCTGATCGCGTTGGAACCCGACATCAGCGGGGTGTGCAGGGTGGGCGGCACCCTGATGATCACCTCGAACCCGACGAAGATCGCCAGGACGAAGATCGTAACGCTGGCCAGCAGGATCTCGCGCCGCGTGAGGGCAGCCGGCGCGGTCGGCTGTGCGCCAGCCGGCGCGGCCACCTCCTGCGGGGCCGGCTCGGCCAGCGGAGTTTCCCCGCGGGCCGGCGCCGTGGACCACAGTCCCGTGGCGACGGCCAACAGCACCACGGCGGCCGACAGAACTGGGCGGCAACACCTGCTCATGGCGGCGGTCCTCCCTGGCGATCCTTCCCGGCGATCGCCGCTGCCGGCTCCGCCGTGGGCAGGGGCGGCAAGCCCAGCAGGTCCCGCAGCCGCGGCTGCACCAGTTCGTGATCCCGCGCCGTCAAGGTGTCGCGCACGATCGGATCTTCCGGGTTCCACTCGAGCCGGCCGTCCTTGACGAGCAGCCCGAGGAAGGTGGTGATGTTCTTGGAGTACATCTGGCTGGCGTGATACGGGACCTCGGCCGGCAGGTTGGTCGGTCCCAGGATCGTGACGGCGTGGTGCACGATGGTCTGGTCGGCGACGGTCAATTCGCAGTTCCCACCCCGCTCGGCGGCCAGGTCGACGATCACCGAACCGGGACGCATCCCGTCCACGGCGGCGGCGGTGATCAGCCGGGGAGACGGTTGGCCGGGGATCGCCGCGGTGGTGATGACCACGTCGCTCTCTGCCACGACGCGGGCCATCAACTCGCGTTGCCGCGTGTAGAACTCCTCGCCCAGGGCCTTGGCGTAGCCCCCCTTGTCCTCGGCCTGGGCCGCGTCCAGCGGCATCTCGACGAACTTCGCGCCCAGGCTCTCCACCTGCTCGCGCACCGCCGGCCGGACATCGTAGGCATGTACGATCGCGCCCAGCCGCCGCGACGTGGCAATCGCCTGCAATCCCGCCACGCCGGCCCCGATGACGAACACGGAGGCCGGCGAGAGGGTGCCGGCCGCGGTCATCATCAGGGGAAACATCCTGGGCAGCGCCGAGGCGGCCAACAGCACGGCGCGGTATCCGGCCACGGTGGCCATGGATGACAGCACGTCCATGCTCTGGGCCCGGGTGATCCGAGGAATTAGTTCCAGGGAAAACAGTGTTGCGCCGGTGGCGGCCACGTCCCGCGCCGACTCGGGGGCACCGAGGGGATCGGACATCCCGACCAGGACCTGTCCGGGCCGGCAGCGGGGCAGGTCGGTTCGCCCCGCGTGCGGGTTGGCCCCCAGACAGCGCACTTGAAGGATCACGTCGGCCCGAAATGCCGCGTCCCGCGATGCCATCAGCTGGGCGCCCCGGGCCTGATATTCCGCGTCGGGAAATCCGGCCCCTGCTCCAGCACCGGACTCGATGACGACCTCACAGCCCCGCTTCAACAGCGGGGGCAGGGCGGCCGGCACCAGCGCCACGCGGCGTTCGCCCGGGAACGTCTCCTTGAGGACGCCGATCTTCATAGGGTCCGGACCCGCTCGTGAGGACGTACGACGACGTCAGGTCGGATGTGCTCCGCCCCGCGAGGCAACTGACAGCAACAGCTTTCCGGCCCCGCCGGACTCCTTGTCCCGAGCCGGGGCGCCGCCCAGTGGCGATGCACGACTCCGTCGGGAGGTCCGTCCCGTGCGGGGCGAGCGGGGATTGTGGCACAATTTACCCGCGGCGCAAATACCCGAGACCGCGTGAACCGTCCCCTTGTCCCTGACTGTTGTGGGCTAGCAGCCCGTTGAACTACGAGCACGACGCGCAAGCGAGTGGGCAGACCGACAAAAAGGGTCCCGGTAATTCCGGCTCACTCGCTCGTGCTTCGTGCTGGTAGTCGATTTCTTTCAACGGGCTGCTGGGGGGAGGTCTGGCCAGATTCTAGCCCTCCGGACCCTGCCAGCTGCCGGAGCCGTGGCTGCATGCCTGTCTGCCGCCGCGCTGGCCCGCTCTTGGTTCCCGGGTGGCGATCTGCTACAAGTGGGCCCCGGCGTGGGGCACTGGCCGATTCCGCTACCGCGCGGACGCTGGAAGGCAGCGGCGCGTTGCGCCGCGGTGTCCGCCGCCCAACCCGAGCGGCTGGTGCCAGGTCAACTCCGCGGATCGGGGGACGTGAGCGGTCTGGCCTGGGGTCGCAGCTCGGCCCTGCCAGGCCGTCGTGACGACCCGGCGGGACGTAACCGATCACGGGCCGGGGGCTGGTGCATTTTTCGGCCAATCCGCCCGGCCAGACGCAGACACGGAGGCCGAAAACATGTACCTGACCCGCTCGATTCCGGCTCGGTGCTCAGCCGGGATGTGAACGGTTCCGGCAGGACCGACCTGCCCGACGATCAAGCGTTGCCGAAGGACTGGCCGCCCGCACGATTGGCCAGCCCCCGGGACCGGGAACGGCGACCCTCCAGGGATGGAAGGCCGATGCACAATTTCTTTCGGGCGGTGCGCCTGGCGCTGGTGTACCGCTGTACGCTGGCCGGCTCGATCCTCGCCTCGCTGGCCGTCGCCGTGCTCTGGGGCGGGAACCTGGGGACGGTCTACCCGTTCGTGGAGGTGGTCTTTCGCGGGCAGTCGCTGCACGAGTGGGTGGATGATCGGATTTGCCAGGCGCAGGAGGCGGCCGACGAATTCGGACGGCAGGTGGCGGAACTCGAGCGCCAGCAGCGAGCGGCCGCGCCGGGTGAAGCACCGGCCCTGGCCCGGCGCATGACCCTGTGTCAATCGCGCCAGGCAGCCGAGTTGCAGGCCGTGGCCACCGCCCGCGGCCTGCAGCCGTACATCCACCGCTGGATGCCCGCGACGCCGTTCGGCACGCTGCTGCTGATCGTGGCCTTGTTGCTCGCCGGCACCCTGCTCAAGGGCGCCTTCATCGTGGCCAACCTGATCCTGGTGGAACGGCTGGCTCAGCTGGCGACGTTCGACCTGCGCAAGGACTTCTACCGGCGCACGTTGCGGATGGACCTGGGCAGTTTCGGGGACGACCGCACCAGCCGCCTGCTGAGCCACTTCACGCATGACCTGGGGGCCCTCACCACGGGGGTCGGGACCCTGTTCGGCCGCGCCGTGCGTGAACCGCTGAAGATGCTGGCCTGTTTCGCTGGTGCCGCGTTCATCTGCTGGCGGCTGCTCTTGTTCTCCTTGATCGTCTCGCCGCTGGCCCTGCTGGTCATGAACCGCCTGGCGCGGGCGATCAAGCGGGCCAACCGGCGCGCGATGGAGGAGATGTCGCAGTTGTACAACCACCTCGCCGAAACCTTCATGGGAATTCAGGCGGTCAAGGCGTTCACGATGGAACGCTTCGAGCGTCATCGTTTTCATCATTTCTCGAAGGAATACTTCCACAAGTCGATGCGGATCGCTGTCTATGACGCCCTGGCCAAGCCAGCCACGGAGATGCTGGGAATCGGGGTGATCTGCCTGGCGATTCTGGCCGGCGGCTACCTGGTGTTGAACCAGGAGACGCACCTGTTGGGGCTCCGGATGAGCAACCGGCCGCTCAGCCTGGGGGCCTTGATGGCCTTCTACGCCCTGTTGGCCGGGATCAGCGACCCGGCCCGGAAGCTGGCCGATGTCTATTCGCAGCTCCAGCGCGGCGCCGCCGCGGCGGACCGCATCTATGAAAAGCTGGACCGCGAGCCGGTGGTGGTCGAGGCGGTGCACCCGCAGCGGATTCCCGAGCCATGGCGGGAGCTGGTCCTCGACCACGTCAGCTTCCACTACGTGACCGGCTTGCCGGTGCTGCAGGACATCAGCTTCCGTCTTCGCGCCGGAGAAACGGTGGCCGTGGTCGGCGCCAACGGCTGCGGCAAGACCTCGCTGGCCAATCTTCTGCCCCGCTTTTACGACCCCACCGCGGGGGCCGTGCGGCTGAACGGGGTCGATCTCCGCCAGCTGCGGCTGCGCGACCTCCGCCGCCGGATCGGGACGGTCACGCAACATACGCTGCTGTTCGACGACACGATCCTGAACAACATCCGTTACGGGTCGCCCGGGGCGAGCGACGAGGAGGTGGTCGAGGCGGCGCGGAAGGCCAACGCGCACCAGTTCATCACGAGCAAGCTGGAGCACGGCTACGACACCATCGTGGGCCAGAGCGGCAGCCGGCTCTCGGGCGGACAGCGGCAGCGGATCGCCCTGGCGCGGGCCATCCTGCGGGACCCGGCGATCCTGATCCTGGACGAGGCCACCAGCCAGGTCGACCTGGAGAGCGAGCAGCTAATCCACCAGGCCCTGCAGCAGTTCATCCGCGGACGGATGACGTTGATCATCACGCACCGCCTCAGCACCCTGGCACTCGCCGACCGGGTCCTGGTCCTGGACGCTGGCCGCCTGGTCGACCTGGGGACGCACGCCGAGCTGCTGACCCGCTGTGAACTCTACAGCCGTCTCCACGAGGCGCACTTCAAGCGCACGGCCTGAGGCGGCGGAGTCCCCCCCACGGCCGCCAGGGCTGGACCGGCAGCCCCCCCGTTGGGGAGAGTGTTCCTGGGGGCCTTGCCGAGTTACATGTCGAAGGGCGGCATGCAGAGAACCTTATGCCTCGCGTGGCCAGGAGCAAGACGTTTCTTGGGAGGGCGAGGCTCCTGCCGAGCCGATGCGTTGACCGCGGTTTCGGCTCGGCAGGAGCCTCGCCCTCCCAGAATTGCGTAGCCTTTCTTGGGCACGCGGAGGGTGCCGTCGCGGGGCATTCGGCACACTTGGTGTGCTGGCTGCGATGCCTCACGCGGTCAGGAGCGAGACGTTTGGCCGCAGCGGCCACCACGCGATCGCCCATTCCGTGGGTTTTGGGGCGGCACGGGCAGACGTATCCTTCCTGCCCGCACGGGGTATGAACGTGATCTCCCACGGGCCGAAAGCCTGTGCCACAAGACACCGTAACCGTTCACAGCCCGGTGGAGGTTTTTCCCTGATATTCCAGGGGGTCAGGTCCATGTTTTCGGCCGGCGCGTATCCGCGAGGTCGATTTTGTCGGCCGAAAAATCGACCAGACCCCGACCCGTGAACGCTTACCAAGACACCTGACAGTCCCTGTTCAATACAGGTGGGCCTGTCCCTCGCCCAGCCTGGCACCCGGTTTGCTGCAGGCGGTATACCAGCTTTGGGGCCGGAACAGACGAGAGGCACGTACTGGGGCCGGCCGAGAAGAGACGTTCGTCGAGGACACGACCCAAGCGGTCGATTTTTCGGCGGACGGGCCAGTGGAGAAGTGAAACTCGATCGGTTCCCGGGCCCGCGATCACAGTGGGCGCGGGGACGGGCAGCAGGCGAACCGGGGTTGGAGGCATCCAACCGAATGGTTCGCCTGTTGTCTTTTGGGCGCGGCATTTTGCCCCGGATGCCGCGTTGTGATACAGTCGAGGTTGGCCGCTGGGCTTGGCCCGGTCGTATTTTCCGGATGGCTGCGCGCGACCTTGGGAATGCCTCGTGCATCGAAGGCCGAGCCGGCACGTATTTCTGCCGTCCAGCCAGGCTGGCGCGGGCCGGCTCAGCGCCGAAGCGGTTTCCGCTTCCCGCCTTTCGGTGGTTGGGGCCTGCTTGGGGCCGATAGGCGGCCACCGCCAGATGTGCTGGTCGCAACAGGTTCCAGGGGGTCAGGTCCATGTTTTCGGCCAGCGCGTATCCGCGTGGACGAGTTGATCGGCCGAAAAATGGACCAGACCCCGACCCTTGAACGGTTACGCCGCGAGCCCCCCGGAAACCACGGCACGACCTGGTAACCGGGGTGTGGACCGCTGAGCATGAGTACTTTGACAGGGCTGGAGCGTTGTAGTTTCGGACTCGCGGGTCGAGCGCCCGCCGAGTTGCCGCGGGATACCGGGAGGATGGTATGGGCATGAGGGCTTCGACATTGTTTCGGCGGAGCGTGATGCATGGCCTGGGGTATCTCCTGCTGGCCGGCGGGCTTTTCGCCCTGCCGTCGGCCCCGATGGTGGCCTGGGCGGCACCGCAGTCGGCGTCGGGATCGAGCGGTCCCAGCGACCATGGGATGCGCCAGGTGGCGTTCATCAACCAGCAGATTCGCCGGGTCTGGGAGGAGTACCAGCTGACCCCCGCTCCGCCCGCGACCGAGGGCGAGTGGTGTCGTCGGCTGTACCTGGACATCCTGGGGCGGATCCCGTCGATCGACGAGGTACGGGCCTTCGTGGCCGACAAGTCGCCGGACAAGCGTGTCCAGCTGGTGCAGACGCTGCTGCACGACGAGCGATTTACCGAGGAGTACGCGCGGAACTGGGCGACGATCTGGACCAACCTGCTGATTGGCCGCAGCGGCGGTACCGAGCAGAACTCGCTGGTCAGCCGCGAGGGAATGCAGAAGTACCTCCGCGACAGCTTTGCCCGCGGCAAGCCGTACGACACGATGGTCCAGGAGTTGGTCTCCGCCACGGGGTCCAATGCCCCGGGCGCACCGGATTTCAACGGGGCCGTGAACTTTCTCACGATGAAGCTGGACGAGCAGGCGGCCCAGGCCACTGCCCAGACGGCGCGGCTGTTCCTGGGAATGCAGGTCCAGTGCACGCAGTGCCACAACCATCCCTTCAACGAGTGGAAGCAGAACCAGTTCTGGGAGATGAACGCCTTCTTTCGCCAGACGGTGGCCCTCCGCCGGTTTGTTCCGGGGACGGACGATCTGCGGGTCGTGGAGCTGGCCAATCAGGACTTTGCGGGCGAGGGGGGGACGCCGGAGGAGGCGGAACTGTACTACGAGCTGCGCAACGGACTGCTCAAGACCGCCTACCCCGTGTTCGTCGACGGCCAGGAGATCGGTCGCAGCGGGTACCTGGACGAGGTCAATCGCCGCAGCGAGTTGGCGCGGCTGATCGTGCCGTCGACGTACATGCCCGAGGCGATCGTCAACCGGATGTGGGGGCACTTTCTGGGCTACGGATTCACCAAGCCGGTGGACGACATGGGCCCGCACAATCCGCCCTCGCATCCGGAGCTGCTGACCTACCTGGGCCAGGCCTTTCGCGAGCACAGCTGTGATCTGAAGGCGCTGATCACGTGGCTCGTCCTGAGCGAACCGTACGCCCTCTCCAGCCGCGGTACGACCGGCAACACCACCGACGATCCGCTGGTGGGCGAATCTCCCAAATTCAGCCGGTTCTATTTGCGGCAGATGCGGGCGGAAGAGTTGTACGAGTCGCTGCTGGTGGCCACCGAGGCCCACAAGACGCAGGGCGACTACGCGGAGCAGGAGAAGCTCAAGGCCAATTGGCTGCGGCAATTCACCATCGCCTTTGGCACGGACGAGGGCGACGAGACGACGACCTTCAACGGGACGATCCCCCAGACGCTGATGATGTTCAACGGCGAGCTGATCCGGAAAGCCACGTCGAGCGACAAGGGCAGCTTCCTGGAGAAGGTGGCCAGCAGCTCGCTGCGGCCCGCCGAGAAGATCGAGTACCTGTTCGTATCGGGACTGGCCCGCAAACCGAGCAGCCAGGAACTGGCGATCGCCAACCAGTTGCTCGTGGTCCGCGGCGGGGATGTCGCCGGCGCCCTGCAGGACGTCTGGTGGTCGATCCTGAACAGCAACGAGTTCATTGTGAATCACTAGTTCTGTCCGAAGGCAACCACAGTGTGGACGGCTCTTGCTTCCCAACTAGTCGCGCATGGCGCGTGATTGATGCCTACCGTTTTGCGAGTTGGCCCATATCGATTCTTCTTCTACGCTGGTGACGGTGATGAACCGCCGCACGTACATGTGGAATGTGATGATAGCGAAGCGAAGATCTGGCTCGATCCAGTCCGCCTCGAACGAAGTGGAGGCTTCTCAGGAAAGGAACTGCGGCGAAGCGAGCAGATCGCAACAGAAAATCACCTACAACTGATGGATTCCTGGAATGACTTCTTCAACGGCTGACACACAGCATGTTCGATTGACCGCCGTCGCGGTTACTGAGGACCTTCTGAGCGTGGAACTCTCGGACGGTCGAACGATTTCAGTTCCGTTGTCTTGGTATCCTCGGCTTTGTCATGGAAGCTCCGAAGAGCGGGACGACTGGCGGCTGATTGGCGGTGGACGAGGAGTACACTGGCCTCGCCTGGATGAGGACATCGGCGCGGAGAATTTGATTTTCGGTAAGCCGTCTGCCGAAAGCCAAGCATCGCTGAGACGCTGGCTTGAGAGTAGAGCCGGCGGACAGAACAATGCGGTCAACCCGAGTGCCGGACTGGGCGGGCGCTGAAGTCGACGGTTTTGGGCCGCCGCCGGGTTACCTTGGTCGATGGCCTGGCGCGATCCTGGGCGATACGGGACGAGTTCACCCGAGTTGCACGATCTTGATCCCGGGCGTTTCGGGGATCGGGCACCTCTGGGGGCGCGGGCGGTGCCCGGCTGAACCGGGGAAAGGGATGTCCGAGGCCGTTCCATCCGCCCGAGTAAGGCGCTGTTCAACAATGAGTTACCGAAATCACTCATCAGCCGCCGGGCGCTAGCCCGCGGTTCATCCGCGAAAGACCGCGGGCTAGCGCCCCGCGGCTGATCCACAAAACCGGTAGGTAATTGTCGTGCAGCGCCTAATTGTTCACAGGTCGGGGACGGGTGTGTTCGTCGGCCGGTGAACTCCCCCACGTCCAGAAGCGCGGGCCGAGAACACGTAACGGACCCCTGGAGGCAAGGCCGGGCTTCGCCCGAGCCGGAGAGGCTTCGCCCGAGGTTTCCAGGTTCGAAAACATCGATTTGGTAGGTACGCGCAGCGGGCCCGTGCGCCCGACGCCAGGGGCCCCTTGACCAGCCAGGAGCAAGACATGTCCAGCCTGTTACCCCGCGGAATGAGCCGTCGTCACTTTCTGAAGCACCTGGCGGGGGCGTCCGCCCTGGCGGGCCCGGCCCTGTCGCTGACCCGCTCGTTGCAGGTCCACGCGGCCGATCTGAAGAAACGGCGGAAGGCCGCGATCATGCTCTGGATGGGCGGCGGTCCGTCCACCATGGACATCTGGGACCTGAAGCCGGGGGCGGCCACGGGCGGACCCTTCCGTCCCATCTCGACCAGCGGCGACGTGCAGATCAGCGAGCACATGCCGCTGATGGCCAAGCAGATGCACCAGATGGCGATCGTCCGCTCGATGAGCACGCGCGAGGCCGATCACGGGCGGGGACGCTACTACATGCACACCGGCTATGTGCCCAACCCGAATATCGAGTACCCCAGCTACGGCGCCGTGCTGGCTCACGAGTTGATCGATCAGCGCCCTGAGCTGGAGATTCCCCCGTTCGTGTCGGTGGGCGGCGGCAGCGTGGGTCCCGGATTTTTGGGAATGGCCTGGGCCCCGTTCGTGGTCAGCAGCAGCGGCCAGGTCAAGGACCTGGACATGGGGATCGATCGCCAGCGGCTGATGCAGCGGATGGCCACGCTGGACCTGATCGAAAAGGGATTCATCTCGCAGAACCGCGGCAGCGTCGCCTCGGACCACCAGCAGGTGCTGAAGAAGACTCTGGACCTGATGACCAGCCAGCAGATGGAGGCGTTCAAGGTCAACAAGGAGCCGGCGGAGGTCCAGGAGCGCTACGGCAACGACGGCTTCGGCAAGGGCTGCCTGATGGCGCGGCGGCTGGTCGAGGCCGGGGTGCCGTTCGTGGAGGTCGATCTGGGCGGGTGGGACAACCACAGCGGCATCTTCCCCACGCTGACCACCAAGCTGCCGGTGCTGGACCAGGCGATGAGCGCCCTGGTGGAGGACCTCGCGCAACGGGGACTGCTCCAGGATACGGCGATCATCTGGATGGGCGAGTTCAGCCGCACGCCGCGGATCAACGGGAACGCCGGCCGCGACCACTGGGCCCGCTCCTGGAGCGTGGTCCTGGGCGGGGCCGGCATGAAGGGCGGCATCGCCGTGGGCGCGACCAACGAGGACGGTACCCGCGTGGAGACCGAGCCCTACACCTCGCAGGACATCATGGCCACGGTCTGCCGCGCCCTGGGCATCTCGCTGGAGACCACCTTCACCAGCCGCAACGGGCGACCGATGAAGATCGCCAACAGCGGCAAGGTCGTGAAGGAGCTGTTTGCCTGAGCGACCGGCTCCTCGACCGTGGGACAGCTGCGGGCGGGCAACCAAGATGAGCAAGGCAACTCCGCCCCTGCCCCCGGCCGCGGGGTTCGATGCGGCCCGCCTGATCTCCAGCCACCAGGCGGGCGTGTGGCGCTACCTGCGCGTGCTGGGGTGCGACGCGTCCCTGGCCGAGGACCTCACGCAGGAGACCTTTCTCACGGTGCTCCAGCTGCACAAGCCGCTGGAGGACTACAACCCCTCGGCCACGGCCGCCTACCTCCGCAAGGTGGCGTACCACCGGCTGATGACGCACCAACGCCGCGCGGGACGGGTGGTCTTTACCGACGACGTCCAGCAGCTGGAAGGGCAATGGGCCCACTGGGCGGGCGAGGATCAAGGCGAGACGCTGCTGCAGGTCCTGCGGGACTGTCTGCAGCAGCTGACGGAGCGGGCCCGGGGCGCCCTGAACATGCGGTTTGGCCAGCGGCTCACCCGGATCGAGATTGCCGCGGCGTTGTCCTTGACCGAACACGGCGCCAAGAACCTGATGCAGCGCGCCAAGAAGCAGCTGCGGGTCTGCATTGAGGGCAAGCTGGCATGATCGACGAGCGCGACGATCCGCTGCTGGAGGCGTGCCTGGAAGAGGTGCTGGGCGGCCAGCGACCACCGGACCTCACCGAGCGGATCCTGGGGGCGTGGCAAGCACAGGGCGGTCGGCCGGCCGCCGCCCCGGCCCGTCCGATTCCGCTGGGGCCCCCGGTGGCGGTCCCGCCGCGCGGTCTGCCGGCGGCGGCCATGGACAACGGCCGTGTTCGGCGCGCAGCGCCACGGATCAGCTGGCTGGTCGCCGCCGCCTGCCTGCTGCTGGCGGCCGGCCTGGGGATCGTGCTGGGCGGACGCGGGCTCTGGCCGCAGCCGCAGCCGGCTCCGCTCCCCGTCACCGATCGGACACCCCTGCCGCGCGGTGGGGACGCCCGCGAAGCGGCTCCCCGGCCGCAGGCCGAACCTCCGGGCGGGTCCCCGAGCGAGGCGCCCCGCGGCGAGCAGACGCCCTCGGACGACGCCGACCTCGAGCACCAACCGTTCCCCGCGCAGCCTCGCTTTGCGCGGGACGACCCGCCGGCTCTGCCACCGCTCGTGGTCGGCGCTCCGTCGCCGCCGCTCGTGGCGGCGACCGACGCAGAGGTCCTTCAGCAGATCAACCGGCGCCTGCGCCAACGCTGGGAGGCGGCGGGGGTCCGACCCGCGCCGCCGGCCGACGACGCCCACTGGTGCCGCCGTGCCTACGTGCGGCTGTTGGGACGCATCCCGACCGTCGAGGAGCTCCAGCGGTTCCTGGCCCGACCCGCGCCGACCCGGAAGAGCGACCTGGTCGAGGAACTGCTCGGGTCCGGCGCCCACGGGGCCGAGTTCGCGCGGAACTGGGCGGGCATCTGGACGAACGCCCTGATCGGCCGCACGGGCGGCATGCAGGCGGACGAACTGGCGCGCCGTGAGGGGTTAGAGCAGTACCTGCGGGAGGCGCTGGAGCGGAACGAACCGTTCGACCGCGTGGCCCGGGAACTGATCGCCGCCCAAGGCTCGGCGACGCCGGGGACCGCGGACCACAACGGCGCCGTGAACTTCCTGCTGGCCAACGCCGGCGACCGGCAGGTGCAGGCCACGGCCCGCACCTGCCGCGTCTTCCTGGGGATGCAGCTGCATTGCGCCCAGTGCCACAACCATCCGTTCAACGACTGGACACAGCAGCAGTTCTGGGAGCTGAACGCCTTTTTCCGGCAGGTGCAGACCGGCCACGACCGCCAGCGCGGGACCGCCTACCTGATCGATGGCGACTTTGCGGGCGAGGGCAGCACCCCGTCGCCCGACGAGGCCGAGGTCTACTTCGAGCAGCGCAATGGGGAGTTGAAGATCGCTTACCCGGTGTTTCTGGACGGCACCCGCCTGCCCCCGACCGGCCGGGTGGCGGAGGTGAATCGGCGGACGGAGCTGGCGCGGCTGGTGACCGAGTCGTCCTTCTTCCGCCGGGCCGTGGTCAACCGGCTCTGGGGACAGGTTCTCGGTTTCGGCTTGACCCGTCCCGTGGACGACATGGGCCCGCACAATCCGCCCTCGCACGCCGAACTGCTGGATGGTCTGGCCGACCAGTTCGCCGCGCATGGTTACGACCTCCGCCGCTTGCACCGCTGGATCGTGCTCAGCGATGCGTTTGGCCTGTCCAGCGAGGTCACCGACGCCAATCGCGGGGACGATCCCGAGCAGGAAGGGGCGCGGCCGTTGTTTGCCCGCTACTACACGCGCCAGCTGCAGGCCGAGGAAGTCTACCAGTCGCTCCAGTTGCTGGCCGAGTCGCGGCGCAATCCGCTGGCCGCCCCCGGGGCCGCCGAGGACCGCTCCACGTGGCTGGCCCAGTTCTCGATCGCGATGAACAACGACGAACGTGAGGAGACGTCGCTGTTCAACGGCAGCCTGCGTCAGACGCTGACGCTCATGAACGGCGATCTGATGCGCCGCGTTACGCGGACCACGGAGGGCAGCTTGCTCCAGCGCGTGGCCGACAGCGGGATGAGTCCCGCGCAGCAGGTGGAGCACCTGTTCCAGGCGGCAGTGGCCCGGCCGCCCACGCCGCGCGAGCTGGAGGCGGCCCGGCGGTTGCTTGCCCGACCGGGCGTGGCTCCGCGCGACGCCCTGCAGGACATCTGGTGGGCCTTGCTCAACAGCAACGAGTTCCTCCTCGATCACTAAGGCGCTGTTCAACAATAAGTTACCGAAATCACTCATCAGCCGCCGGGCACTAGCCCGCGGTTCATCCGCGAAAGACCGCGGGCTAGCGCCCCGCGGCTGATCCAAAAAAAGCCGGTAGGTAATTGTCGTGCAGCGCCTAACGGGGTAACGGTTCACGGGGTGGACGCCTGATCGGCTGCACCTGAGGGGGTCAGGCACATTTTTCGGCGGACACGTTCGTGCCGAGCGCGGGCGTCTTCCCGCCGAAAAATGA
>Ga0114938_1000779_pt1 | contig 23208 bp, 21 predicted proteins | sample AshMeaBigSpring_FD_88675 | JGI IMG/M metagenome (GOLD analysis project Ga0114938, IMG submission 88675) | Groundwater microbial communities from Big Spring, Nevada to study Microbial Dark Matter (Phase II) - Ash Meadows Big Spring | ecosystem: Environmental > Aquatic > Deep subsurface >...
AACTCAACGGTAAAGCTTTGCGTAATAATACACTGCCTGTAGCAAATACAAAACCAGCACCTATCCCTAATTTATCATTGACTTGATAAGCAAGTGTAGGTTGTATAAATATTGTTTTCAGATCTACTTCTTGTATTACATAGCGTCCCTTCCAGTTATCCTCCCACTTGCTACCACTACCAAAAGGCGTATAAACACCTAATCCAAATTTTAATTTAGGCCAACGATTAGTTTTTAATGCCATATATATACTGAATGGAGTCCCTGTCTGCGGTACTTGGCTGGCTGTATATACACCCGGCGTTGGTTCGAGATAAGATATACGAGCAAAGATAGGATAGAAGCCTAGATTGACATTGAACATACTATCAATAAATGCCAATGTGCCAGGATTAAAATAAATCGACGATGCATCCATATTTAAAGCGGTACCTGTATGTGCCATCCCTATTTGTTTGGCACCTTGCAATGCTACTTGAAATCCGCCCGCTTGGATCCGATTTGATGTAAATATTAATACAATGAATATAAAAAGGATTTTTTTCATAATAGGGACTAAATATATTATTAATAAGCTAAAATAAATCAATATTTCAATATTAAAAAATACTATGATGGCTGAGGATAAAAATAAAAATCCGAATGTTTGAAAAGTATATAATTTTCTTTACTCAAGGGTTTCAATACATTTTTATCTAGATAAAATAATCTGTAATTAATGTTTCGAAAAAAATTATAGATGAATAATTTATTTTTATCATCTACTTCAATCTGTAAGATAGGTTTGCATCTCAATATTAATTGCTTCATAGCTGGGACCACATGATTTTCATATCCTTCTACATCTATTTTTATAAATACCAGCTTATCAATGGCAGCAAATAAGCTATCTGCATTTCTCATAGGAACTTTAAATGAGTGCGGATTGGTAACCGTAGTAGCTCCTGTACGCCCATGATTCACACTGCCATGAAATAGGGGCGTATCAAAATCTATTTCTTCATCTTTTGTTCCTAATGCATAAGGGTATAATATAGTAAAAGCGGCATATTTCCTAGTGTTTTTTTTCAATATTTCTTGAAACATAGGTACAGGCTCTATCATGTGTACCCTTCCATTACTTCCTACTATTCTGGCCATACGTACACTGTAATATCCTAGATTGGCTCCTATGTCCATAACTTCATCTCCTGATTTAATGATATGACTGAGATGAAATAATTCAGGATATTTATTTTTAAAAAAACCCAATTGTGTCAGGTGTATAAAAACTTTACTTACTACCCTTAGATATTTGGGTAAAGGTAGAAAACGATATAATATCTTTTTGATAATGAATATCACTACTCAGCTATTTCTAAATTGATGGGTCGCTTGAATGTCTCGTCTAGCGAGATCATGGTTTCGGTGCGTTCTATTCCTTTGATCAATTGCATTTTATCATGTAGTACCCGTTTGAGGTGCGTCATATCTTTGCATATCAATTTTACCAACATATTATACGACCCTGTGATGTAGTGTAATTGTACTACCTCAGGTATGCTTTTAAGCGATTTAGACACTTCATCATACATACTACTTTTTTCTAAAAATATGCCTATAAACGCACTGATATCGTAACCCAACTTGGTGTAATCTACCTCTAAACTTCTATTTTTGATAATACCAGCCTGTTCGAGCTTAGCTAAACGCACATGTATAGTACCTCCCGATACGCCATATCTTTTTGCCATCTCAGTCAACGATAGATTGCCGTCCAATAATAGGGCCGTTAAAAGTTTTTTATCTAAATCATCGATTTGGTGTACATTTTTCATGAAATGCAAAATTTACGTTTACTTGGTAAAGGTAATAGTTTTTTTTGCTATTTATAATATTTGTAGAAAAATATTAATATAAGCCTACTATATTTTGGAATAAATCTAAGTATTATTTAATTTCAATCAAAAAAATATATGTAGTTTTATTTCCTTATATTTTTTTATATTAACTTAATGACATAATATATAATAATGTGAATTTGTCATATTTCTATTTTATTATTATTTTTCATTCCTTTATCCTCTAGCCATTTATTGACAGCTGCTCTGCTCTTAGCTTTATATTCTGATTCTTTAATCATCAATATTTTTATTAAATTTGCTATAAGTAAGGTAGCTATGAAATAGATTATCAATAAATATACCGGTAGCCAATAGCCTAGAGGAGTGAATGGGTATGATAGATCGGATTTTAATGATTTGTGCAGTGCTACTTTTATTTCACTTTTAGGAAAATATATGGGTATAATAGGATAATTCTCTTGTGCTATTTTTATTTTTTGGTTATCTTTAATTGTTACTATCTCTGGATAATGATATAGTGTTGTAACATATTTATAGGATGAAGAATTTTTTTCAAAAGTATATATTTTCTTAGGTAAATATTGAATAACTATGCCACCCGTGATGGTATATTGAGTTAATAATATAGATTTGATTCCGAAATGTATACTCAATATACCCAGTATGGTGAGTAAATAAGCTGAATTTCTGAATTCAAATCGTAGCATAAACACAAATGTAAAATAAATTGTTTGCAGAGATTGACTTATATTTCAAAGATTTATATTGAATATTATTAATTACATCAATTTCATTATTATGAATTTGATGAAATCAGAATAATGTGCATCTTTATTTTATTTTTAACATAATATTATTTTTTTTAGGTATTCTTAATGCATGGTACTACACTCTACATCTATATTTGTATTATGATAAATCTTTCTGGCATATCATTGCATTTCGGCGGACGTACTCTTTATGATAATATATCATTTCAGATCAATGCGGGTGAGCGTATCGGACTCGCCGGGCGTAATGGATCTGGTAAATCTACTTTGCTTAGAATCATAGCTGGAGAGTTGAGACCTAACGAGGGTATCGTTAGTACTCCCAATGAATATAAAATAGGCTTTCTAGCTCAGGATTTGGATATCAATAGCGATAAGACGGTATTAGATGAGGCTTATACCTCTTTTGAAGAAGTCATGAGCCTCGAAAAAAAAATTGACCATTTACATCATGAAATTTCTATGGCTACAGAGACAGAGTCTGAGCAGTATTATAATCAATTAAATGATTTATCGAATTGTCTTGATAGATATTCTCTGATTGGAGGCTATGAGTACAAAGAAAAAACAGAAAAAATTCTTGCAGGATTGGGATTCAAAGCTAGTGACTTCAATAAACCCATGAAACAACTGAGTGGAGGATGGCAAATGCGTGTAGAACTAGCCAAGATCATACTACAAGAGCCTGACTTATTACTACTCGATGAGCCTACCAATCACCTAGATATAGAATCTATACTTTGGCTCGAAGAATGGCTCAAAAACCATCAAGGTGCATTGATACTCATCTCACATGATAAAGCGTTTCTTGACAATGTCACCAATCGTACTGTAGAAATCGAAATGGGTAAATTACATGATTATAAAGCCAATTATAGTACTTATCTTTCACAACGAGAAGAGCGCAGAGAAGTATTGCTTAATTCGTTCCATAATCAGCAAAAACAAATAGAGCATACAGAAAAATTGATTGATAAATTTCGAGCGAAAGCTAATAAAGCCAAATTTGCTCAGAGTTTGATCAAAGCTCTGGATCGTATGGACCTCATAGAATTGGACGAAACAGATACTAGCGCTTTGCGTATCAAATTTCAATCTGCTCCTGCATCAGGTAAAATAGTATTTGAGATAAAAAACCTAAGCAAAGCCTATGAACGTATGATTATAGAGGGTATCAATATGGAAATAATGAGAGGTGATCGTATCGCCTTTGTGGGCAAAAATGGCGAGGGTAAATCAACATTGTCCAAAATACTAGCAAATGTAGAAACTGCTACAAGTGGTGATTGTACCATAGGATATAATGTAGCTATTGGGTATCTCGCTCAAAACCAACCTGATATGCTCGATACACAAAAGAGTGTACTCGAAATAATTGAGGATGAAGCTCCACCAGAGATACGACCTATGACACGCAAGATACTCGGAGCCTTTTTGTTTTCTAATGATGCCGTTGAGAAAAAAGTGAAAGTTTTGAGTGGGGGAGAACGTAGTCGCCTCGCTATGGCTAAATTACTATTGCGACCATATAATTTTCTTATACTTGATGAGCCTACCAATCACTTGGACATCAAGGCTAAAGGCATACTCAAGCAGGCTTTGATGGATTTTAATGGTACATTACTAATTGTATCTCATGATAGAGAATTTTTACAAGGTTTATGTTCCAAAACGTATGAGTTCAAAGATGGGAATGTAAAAGAATATCTAGGCGATATTAATTATTTCTTAGAGAAAAAACGCATGGATGATATGCGATCTGTAGAGTTTAATTATGCTATCAAAGAAGATAAAATCAAAACAAATCAGAACTTAGTCGAAAAGTCAGAAATCCATCGCAACGAAATAAAAGAAGCCAAACGCAAACAAATACAGAAAGAAAAGCTAGAACAAGAAATAGCTCTATTAGAAAATAAAATTGCAGCAATAGAAGAACAGCTCAAAGATCCTGAATTATATAAAAATAATGCATCTAATCAAGAATTATATAAATCCTATGAAGCACTTAAGAATGAATTGGAGTCAAAAATGATGGAATGGATGGAATGGATGGAATAGATATTATTTGAAATGCTGCCATATTTTTTTATTGGGGTACTTAGCTACAATATTTAATTTTTCATTGCTGATAGGGTGATCGAATGTGCAGCTACGACAATGTAGAGCTATACTATGCCTGTCTATATAAAATTTACTACCATACTTCTTATCACCGTATATGGCACACCCTATAGCGGAAAGCTGTGCTCTGATCTGATGGTGTCTCCCCGTTTCTAGATTTAGTTCTAATAAATGATTATGATCCTTTGTTACTAGCAAATGATAATGCAATTTGGCTTGTACCGTACCTGGAGCCGCTGTTGAATATACTTTTGCAAAATTTAATTTTTCGAATTTTTTCAGATAATGTATCAATGTGGCTTGATGGGGCTTAGGCTCATGAGTAACAATAGCATGATACGTTTTTGTTATTTTTCGATTTTTGAAAATTTCATTCATTCGTGTTAGAGCTTTGCTCGTTTTGGATAATATTGTAATACCGCTGACTGGTCTATCGAGGCGATGAGGTAAACCTAGATATACATTACCGGGTTTGTGATACTTTTCTTTTATATAAGCTTTGCTTAAATCTAATAAGCAAATATCTTGCGTTTTATCTCCTTGAGCCAATAATCCACATGGCTTATTTACTATTAATAGATGGTTATCCTCATACAATATTTTATTTTCTAAATTCATAATGTAAAATTAAAGTTTTTTTGTGCACGCAAATTTTTGATACATGGATTGACTTATAACTTTGCACAAATAAATTATCTGCTATTGGTTTTTTTAATGTAATTTTGTATCATGAATATAAAACAATTATTAAGTAGAATTCAGATCACTAATATTAGCACTCAGATACGTGTCATAGGCATTCTATTATTTATTGTAATATTTAATTGTAATTATTTTGGACTTACAGTGTATCATCAAGCCTGTTTTCAATCTGGTATAGAGCGTATCAGTTTACTTCCCATAAAAGATTTTTGTACCCATTCACATGATAAGGATGCTCATAATTCTACTGCATTTGCAACATATTGTTGTGCCAAGTATGAATGTGATTTACATAACCCCTCCTATGCCAAGCTTACTTCTGGTACTACCTTAAGTTTATTTTTCATTTCCGAAAAAATTATTATAAGAAATAGTACTATATTATATTATCCTATATTCATAAATATAGTTGATAAGATATCGGCGCTTCGATATCTAAATGATTATTTGAGTCTAATATGTGTCTATCTTATTTGATATATTTAATTTAAAAAATGATTTCAATTTTATATAAATTCTAAATCTTAATTATTTTATATATATAAATTAGATACAATGAATTATTTTTTTTCAATTTTATTTGTTTTCATAGCTTCTCAGTCTTTTGCCCAAATTTTAGAAGGACAAATATTTAATGAAACCGATAAGCAAACTATCCCAGCAGCGATAGTATATTGGGACAATACTAATGATGGCGTGAGCGCAGATGAAAATGGCAAATTCAGTATCCCTATTACTTCTAAAGATTCGCTTGTTATAAGTGCTATAGGATACATTCGTAAGAAAATTAAATGGACTGCTGGTCTTACTTATATTAACATCTATTTGAGTCCTATAATTCTCAAAGAGGTCATTGTAAAAGGAAAAAACCCAAGTACTTATATCTCCAAAATAGAGCCAATTAAAACTCAAATTATTACCATCAAAGATCTAAATAAATCTGCATGTTGTAATTTGTCAGAAGCATTTGAGAATAATGCAAGTGTGGATGTGATGATCACTGATGCTATAAGTGGCAGCAAGCAATTGCGTATGCTTGGATTAGAAGGAGTGTATAGTACTATCTTACAAGAAGGACAACCTATGATATATGGTCTCGCTATTCCATTTGGTTTGGAATTGATTCCTGGATCATGGTTGTTCAATATACAACTCAATACGGGTGTCGGCAGCGTTGTCAACGGACATGAATCAATCAGTGGCAATATAAATTCAGAATTTATCAAACCTGATAAAGCGGATCTATTGTATATGAATTTATTTGGTAATAGTAATGGACGTATTGAAGCGAATGTTTACAATTCTTTACTGTTAAATAATAAATGGAGTGAACTCACTGCTCTACATATCAATCATAATCAAATAGATATTGATGCAAATAAAGATGGATTCAAAGATTTGCCATTTAAAAAAGGACTATCTGTTATGAATAGATGGAAATACAAATCAGATAAATACGTTGCTCATTTAGGGATACAATATCTTAGAGATGAACGTATAGGCGGTCAATTAGGTCATAAAGAAGATTTATTTGACGGAAATAAATTTGGTACCAAAGTAGGCAATCAAAGGATAATCGCTTTTAATCGCAATGCAAAGCTATATCAATCAAAACCATACAAAGGTTTGGGATTAAATTGGTTGTATAGCCATCACGCTATTAATGCCAATTATTTTTTTCAACTATATACAGGTGATCAAAATTTGTTTTTAGCTAATCTGATTTATCAGTCAATCATAAGTGAAACAGCCCATATTATAAAACTAGGATTGAGTTACAAGATAGATATACTCAAAGAAAAACTAAGCCGTATTAATACTTACGAGATGTATTTAGGACGATCCACATACGAGCCTGGGGCTTTTATTGAATATACCTATTCTCCCAATGAGACCTACACAATTTTACTTGCCCAACGTGCAGATTATAGTGCCAATAACGACATTATCTTTACCCCAAAGTTTTTTTTCAAATATAATATTAATGACGAGACCACCCTACGGCTATCAGCAGGTAGAGGTTTTAGAGAGTCATTGCCTATCGCAGAGAATATGGCATTATTGGGTAGTCATAGACAATTTATATTTACAGAAAAATTAAAACCTGAATTAGCAAATAATTTTGGAATCAATCTTACACAGCAAATAAATATAGGTGATAGAGAAGGTCATTTGATATTAGAGGCAACCCATACGCAATTCCAAAATCAAACAGTAGTCAATATGCATAAATATGCCAATCAAATACTGCTCTCCAATCTCACCGGACGCTCCTATGCTAGTGTTTTTCAAATAGAATATTTTACGGAATTATTTAAAGGATTAGATCTTAAGACTGCCTTTAGATATAATAAGGTAATGACTACTTATAATGAAAGCATTGAGGAGAAATACATGGTCCCGCACACCAAATCTCTTGTACAGTTGAGCTATACATCCAACTATGAAAAATTGAAAATAAATGCTAGTGCCATACGTAATGGTAAACAACGTATAGCTGATGCTCATAAAGAAAGTGCTTTTTATTCAAAGCCTTTCTGGCAAGTATTAGGTCAGATCTCATATAGATTCAAAAGCATAGAAATCTATTTTGGCATAGAAAATGCTTTAGATTATACACAGGATAATCCCATTATAAGTGCTGATAATTTTATGAATCCTACATTTGATACTGCTACTATTTGGGCACCTGTCTTAGGTCGTACACTATATGGAGGACTGCGATATTCAATTAAATAACTAATCTTCACCTCATAAAAATTTATTAAAATGAAAAACAATTTTTTTATAACATCCTTTATCATGGCTTTAATCTTATTATTCAATAATAAATCAATTGCTCTTGATAATGATACGATCACGATAAAATCTTCAGTGAAATGTTTGATGTGTAAACAGACCATTGAGAAAGGACTGTCCTACAAAAGAGGTATTATTTCTAGTACAGTGGATGTTGATAGCAAAACAATAAAAATAATATATAATCCCTCGATAATTGCCCCCTATAAAATCAAAAAATTAATTAGTAAAATGGGGTATGATGCTGATGAAATTAAGCGTTATCAAAGAACTTATCTTAAATTGCCTGCTTGCTGTCAAAGTACATCATGTGATGATCGCTAGTAGTTTTGTAGGAATTAGTACCTACTAGTTTCATGCCTAGCGCATTTTGCGTGTTTATTATTTGCCAAATATTTAGGACTTTTGATTTGAAATTTCATTTGCTTAGTGTATTTTAGCGTTTTCTTAAAATATATTTAAAACATGAAAAAAAGTCTTTTATTTTTAGTAATACTTACTATTACTATCACCTATTCAAAGGCAGACGAAGGTATGTGGATGCTTGCCTTTATCGATAAAAATATTGATGATATGAAAAAAGCTGGCTTCAAATTGAGCGCCAAGGATGTTTATGATATCAATAATGCTTCTCTTAAGGATGCTGTGGTGCAATTTGGGGGCTATTGTACAGGGGAGATAGTATCTAGTAAGGGATTATTATTTACCAATCATCATTGTGGATTTGAGAGTATTCAGCAATTGAGTACATTAGATAATAATTTTATCGAAAAAGGTTTTTTTGCCAAAAACCAAACAGAAGAATTATCAGTACCTGGTCTATATGTTGATTTTTTTATACGTATGGAAGATGTGACAAAAATAATTTTGGGAGCTGCCGATGGTAAGCTTGATAAAGAAAGGGAGGCAGCTATCAAGACCAAAACTTCTGAATTAATAGGTAATGCACAGGTAGGTGGCAAGTATATCGTTGAGATCAAACCTGTCTATCGGGCAGCAGAATATTATATGTTTGTATATCAGCGCTATACTGATATACGCTTAGTTGCAGCCCCCCCTTCCTCTATAGGCAATTTTGGCGGCGATACTGATAACTGGATGTGGCCTCGCCATACGGGCGATTTCTCCGTATTCAGAGTATATGCCGATAAAGATAATGCTCCTGCAGCGTATAGTAAGGAAAACATTGCTTACGCACCCAAGCGTCATTTGACTATCAATACTAAAGGATTGAATGAAGGTGATTTTACTATGACAATAGGGTATCCCGGTTCTACCAATAGATATTTGACTTCATATGCCGTACAGAATCAATTAGGCTTATTTTATCCTGCCATAGTCAATGCAGAAAAAATATCATTAGATGAGATGAAAAAAGCCATGGATGCTGACCTGCAGACCAAAATTGACTTGGCATCTACCTATGCTCAAATCTCAAATGGCTATAAATTATTTACTGGGCAGAGTGAAGCTACCGCTGTATCAAGAGTGTTGTCACGCAAGATGGCCGAAGAGAACGCATTCAAAAAATGGGCTGCACAAAAAAATAAAAAAGAATATACTGATGCATTGGATAATTTAGCAAAAATATATGAAGAATATGATCAATTTGCATCTACCATGGCTTATACTTCACAATTGGGTAGTGGTAGCGAAGCATTAGCATTTGCTGGCGAATTCAGTGCATTGGAAGAAGCATTATCAAGTAATGAAAAAGAAACAATTTCCGCTACAGCAGAAGGGTTGAATAAAATGACGGACGAATTATTTGCTACTTATAGAGCAGATATTGATCAAGGTATATTTGGTCGTATGATTAAATTGTATATGAGCAAAGTCCCAGATGATCAACAAATGGACTTCTTTAAATCAAATTTTACCTCTGATGCTGCTATAGATGCTTGGGTCAATAATGCTTTTACTAATTCTATTTTTACAAATAAGGATAGAGCAAGTAGCTTTTTGGCCAATCCTGATCTAGCTAGATTATCTAATGATCCTATATATCAATATACAGGAGCTGTGAAGATGAGGTCTATGGAATATCAAATGAAAATGGCAAGCTATCGTAGTATATTTAATAAAGAAAATGGAGTATATATAAAAGGAATGAAGGAGATGCATCCTACCAAGAAGTTTTATCCGGATGCAAATTTTACCATGCGAGCTAGTTATGGTAAAGTCACTTCTTTGCAACCTCGTGATGCAGTTAGCTATGACTATTACACTACATTAGATGGTGTAGTTGAAAAAAATAAAAACGGGGACGCCGAATTTGATGTGCCGCAGAAATTGGAAGATATATATGCTAAAAAAGACTTTGGATCCTATGCCAAAAAAGATGGTAAAGTAGTAGCATGTTTTATATCTACTAATGATATCACAGGAGGTAACTCTGGTAGTCCTGTATTAAATGGTAGTGGTGAGCTTGTAGGTATTGCTTTTGATGGCAACTGGGAAGGGGCAATTGGCGATTACTGTTATGATGCTACAGTAAACCGTACGATAAGTGTAGATATTAATTATGTACTATTAGTATTGACCAAATTTGGTGGAATGAATTATTTATTAAAAGAAATGACTATAAAATAACGGAATTAATTTCAATGAAAAATAAAATAAGTTCAGGATATGTTTACTTTGAAAATGTATTTATTTTCATTTATTATGATAATTAGCCTCTATTCTTAATTAAATCTTGCTTTACCTATGATTTTCTAAGTACTAGATGTAATTGTTTAAATTAATTATACCTTACTCGTAATTTGATTTTTATTATTTAGTTATTTATGTTAGGTCTCAAACTCGTTACCGACCCTAGATGGGCCAATTTAGCTGAAAAGAGTATTGCCGAAATACTTACTGATCATGCATATTGTGAACAAAAAGCCACTTCTACTTGTATATCTTTAATTCAAGATTTTCCAGAGTATAACGAGCTAGTGGAGGAGGTAAGTCCTGTAGTGACTGAGGAATGGGGGCATTTCCGCATGGTATTGGCAGAACTGAAACGCAGGGACCTAGTACTCGGGCCACAACGTAAAAATAAATATGTCAATAGACTTTTAGAATTTAAACACAAAGGAGGCTCAAGAGAGGATCATTTATTAGAGCGATTATTGATAAGTGCTCTGATTGAAGCACGAAGTTGTGAGCGATTTCGAATATTATCCGAAAATCTCAAAGATGCTTATATGAAAGAATTTTATCATAAATTTATGGTGTCTGAGGCAGGACATTATGTTATGTTTTTAGAATTAGCATATAGATATTTACCCAAAGAAAAAGTAAAAAAACGATGGGAAGAGTATTTAAGATTTGAGGCAGAGATGATACAGACATTGACACTTGAAGCTGATCGCATACATTGATGAATATACAAGAAATACTACCGATCGTCACATCGCTAGCTCTAGGCACTGGATTGGCTGCTGCTTGTGGTTTTAGAGTTTTTGTTCCATTATTTATTGCAAGTCTCGGGCACAGATTTTTAGGCTTTCAACTCAATGAATCTTTTACTTGGATGAGTACCTCACCTATGTTGATCACTTTGGGCACAGCTACTGTATTGGAAATAGGAGCGTATTTATTTCCCTATATTGATAATATATTAGATATTATTAATAAACCATTAGCGGTAGCGGCTGGCACATTAATAGCTGCTTCTACATTTATGCCACTAGGAGATAATATACACTGGATATTGTCCTTGATACTAGGTGGAGGTACAGCTGGCATTTTTCATATGGCAACTAGCGCATTGCGAGTGGGTAGCACCGCTACTACTGCTGGTATTGTCAATCCTGTATTGAGTATAACTGAAACATTTTTTTCTATAGTAGCAAGTATAGTATCCATATTATTACCTCTATTAGCATTGTTTTTTATAATTATCGTATTTTATTTGATACGAAGAAGAATAAAAAGAAGATAATTGATAAAAATAGTATTGGTTATTTACAGTATGCATTCATAGCTTCTTCTGCTTCTTCTACACCTAGCTGTTTGGCTTTATTGAGATGGAGACATGCTGATATAAAATCGTTTTGTTTTATTTTGATAAGTCCTAAGTAATAATAACTCACGCCATCTTCTGGTAATTGGGAAATAATATAATTAAAATCAGCCTCTGCGGCGTCCCAGTCCTGCATTTTGCTATAACATACACCACGACCTCTATAAGCTGAAATGAAATTTACATTTTTATTCAAAACTTCAGTATAGTCAGCTATAGCTCCTGCATAGTCATTGGTTATGGTACGTAGCGATGCTCGCCCCATATAGGCTATAGTGTAGTCAGTACGCAAGTTGATAGCTGTAGTATAATCGGATAGGGCTCCATTATAATCTTCGATCTTAGTTTTCAATGCAGCACGATTATAAAATAATGTAGCATCACTACTATCTATAAATTTTGCTTTATTATAATCTTTTAATCCTTTAGTATATTTTTCGTTCTCTACATATGCGTTCCCTCTCATCATTATGGCATCTTTTGATGTTGTGTTATTTTTTATAGCTTTACTGAAATATTTTATTGCTTTTCTATATTCTTTCAGACCCATAGAGAATGTACCTCGATTATAATAAAATGAAAATAATCGCTTTGACATTTCTTCTTTGGATAATTCTTGATTTTTAATATCTTTTATATTTATTTCTGGTATCTCTCCACTCATTTGGCCATCGGTTCTGATAGTGTACTTTATATCCATGTCAGGGGGCTTAATAGGAAGTGCTACTTTATAATCTTTATATATTAATGGAGCTTTGTCATTTTCTGATTTGCTTACTGTTTTATTAGTCTTTGATGATTTAGGTGTCTTTAGCGTATCATAATTTATATTCAAATCCAAAAACTGAATTTCTGATTTATTGTCATTATTGGGTATTTGCCCGGATACGTATGTATTATTTTGGAATAATAATATAAATATATAAATAAAATAGCTTTTAGAAATGATTTTCATAGACTGATTATAGTATTTCTACATTTGTTATTAAGTCTTTACCTAAATGTTTATTAACTAAATTTATAATGTCTTCTTTAGCATATAGTAGATTTACTTTCATAGGGGCAGATAATGTATAAATGAATAATACATTTCCTATCAATTTTACATCTTTAGTATATTTGGCTACTGTGTTACCTACGATCTTGTTCCAATCACCTTTTATACAATACTCATCCAACTTATGCTCCATACGATGCATACGCATATAGTCCTTGAGCCAGGCTGAGAGAGGTTTTTCTTCGCCACGTATCATATTGATTGCATATTATCAGACGTAAAAATACAATAAAATACGCTAAGTATTATTTAAAAATTCTATTTATTTATACCCATATATTATAATATCTAAAAAGCTCTGTTGATACCTATTACAAAACGAGATGTATTGAAATACTTAATATCAGTAGCTGGTGGATGATTGAGAAACATTGGGAAATCTATGCGTATGGTAAAAGGCTTTACAGTCTCCAAGACACCAAATTTCTTAATCGTCAATGCCAGTCCTATACCAGCATCTATACGTGGATCGGCCAATCGTATATTGTTTTTATTATTGCGATAGGTCATGGTGCCTATATCTGTAAATAAATAAGTATTCAATTTGAGATTGCGTAAGATTTTTGGTTTAAATTTAAATAACCCATCAAATTCAAGTTCTATATTCTCAGCTATTCCTCCCTTGGGGTTCCATACAAAATAGAAATTGCTATCTTGCTTATCGAGTTGTATGATGGTATAGCCCGCATAACCACGAAGATTGAGTCCACCACCATAATGGAAGTGATTTGTCTCTGCTCCTATATTAGTCCATTTAGGATTGAAAAAAGCACTACTACGTACATATTTATTTTCCATCAATGTTTCTGTATTAGCTCCATACGCATATAATCCACTCTCTGGGGCTACATCCCCGAGTATATACTGTGCGTATGTGCGTGTGCGCAATATGTATTTTTTATTAATTGTATTCGTATTGATTACTTCTGCTGTGAGACTCTGATAATTATAATCACTTATAGGTGCTACTGTACGTATCCCCAGCTTTATAATGCCATTACCTTTTACATATTGATAAGGGTGTTCATATCCGATATCTAGTACATTATTATATTTATCAGGTATCCAATGATTTTTAAACATAAGGTACTCTGATGCATCCTTATCCTTACGATACATGGATTTAATATTAATATGTAATTTATCATTATTTTTTAATGTATGATAGATGCCTATAAGTCCCATTTGGTAACCATCTAAGTAGCGTAAATTGATATGCCAGATAGTGTTTTTGAAAACTCTGGGCATAGGGCTGCTATAATTTAAATTAAATGAAAAAGGATCATTGCGGCCTTTCCAATTGCTGCTTTCATAGGTGATATCATTTAATCCAGGTACTGAGCGGCTGTTATACCATGCGGTAAGCTCTAATCTGCGTTTGTAATGCATATAATTGCCATTGAGATGCAACCCTATTTTGACCCCATCGAGATCATTATACCATACATCAGGTCGCCATCTCATTTCATAGGTGGAAATTTCGGATGGATTACCGATTTTTGAATCAAAGGTGAAATCTACTTTCGCCTTTTTATGATTATCAAATGGATGAATATCGGCCAAACGTTCTGTTGGGTCAATGATTATATCTTTTATACCTTCTGCCATATTCACTGTGAATGAGTATTTTTTATATAATTTATCCCAGCCTTCCCATTTGGGTAATATTTTGGCTGTAGTTTGTTTTTGAAAATGGGTATTTGGGATATAATAATTATTTTCTTTGCCATGTTTAGAAATAATGGTAATATCTAATGGCATCTGCATTTCTCCCTTTCTTATGAGTGTGATTTTATAGTCACCATAGCCTATTTTTTTTACTGATTTGATGCCATAATCAATTTGTTTGCTTGTAGTAATCCATTGGTCAAAAAACCAAGATAAATCGGTGCCAACATATTCAGTAATACTTTCTCTAAAATCATCATCATACGGATGACATACTTTCCATTGATTGAAATAATGTTGCATGGCCTTGATAAATAAATCATCCCCCAACACATATTGGAGATGATAGAGCATAGTAGCAGTTTTCATATATACATGACGATAACCACCACCATGCCCTAATGCTGAGCCATAATAATCAGAGTGGATATCTATAGGTGGATCATTTGATTTTATTGCATCTTGCATATATCCTCTATACGCATTGTTGATGCGGGGGTATTGATCTTTTTTATAATAATGCACATAATTACTTATGGGGCGATCCGTCACTACCTCACCATCTATTTTAGCCATAGCCCATGCTGTAAGAAATTGAGTAAATCCTTCATCAAGAAATGCTCTATATGTCTCATTATTGCCTACCATACCGTAAAACCAATTATGACCTACTTCATGTGCCAATAAGCTACGATATTCGGGATCCTTGCCCCCATCAAGAGTAATCATTGGGTATTCCATACCATCTTGTGCATCGGCTACTATTATTTTGGGATAGATATACATACCGAAATCTTCACTATAGGTTTTTATTACTTTGGCAGTATAGGCAGCCGCATTCAGCCATCCAGCACAATGTGGTTCTTGAGCCAATGCTATACACTGGATGCCATTCCACTCTTGTTTCATGATACGATAGGTGGGGTCGGCTGTAAATGCAAAATCGTGCACATTCTCAGCATGGTATTGCCAGGTTTTGCGAGCACTACGTCGATAGGGGATGATTACGCTAGACGGTTCATTCCAAGGTTTATTAGCAAATCGGCGCATATCTATTTTTGATTTGAGATCGTCTGGCATTACTTCATTTTCATTGATCAAATCACCTGTGGCTTCTACGATATAGTTATCAGAAAATGTCAATTGTACATCATATGTACCATAGTCGCCATAAAATTCTTTGCCCAGATGCTGATTGGTATCCCAAGCATTTTTTTTATCATACACACTAATGCGAGGATACCAATGTACTCCATCATAATGGGTATTGCCACTAGCGTCAAATTTTTTCATACGACGACGCATTGATCCTGAATCAAAATAAGTATTGAATTTTATTTTGAGAGTAATTTTATTATTGCTTAAGAGAGGTGTAGGCAGATCTACCCGCATGATGGTATTATCAATAATAGGTTTTAGCGATAGCCCATCATATATAGCATCATCAGAGCTCAATTGAATATACTCTATTTCTGTACCTTTTTTGTCATTTTCATATTTGCCAAAGTTATTTTTTTGGTGATTGACTTCTGCTAATTTATCTGCATAAGAACCTGGTTGAAAAGCATTTTGGTATAAATGAAAATATAAGTAGCTCAGATTATCGGGCGAATTATTCCAATACGTTACTATCATTTCACCATCAATGATATCTTTAGTCTCATCAATATTGGCTGCTATTTTATAATGTATATCTTGTTGCCAATATCCTTCGTAGGGCTTACGGTGCTGCCAATAATACGGATTGGCTACAGTGCGATACAAATTTTCCCTTACATCGAAATTACAAAATGATTCATCCTGAGCTAGGACCCGCATTATTGAGGTGATAATAATAAATAGAGTAAATACACTTTTTTTCATAATTTAGAAAATAAGTGCGAAAATAATCTATTTTGATAGGAGTTGAAAATGAAATGATCTAGGCTATGAGTGATTGCAATTTCATGGCTACACCCATGTCTCCTTTTATTTTGATTTGTCCCATCAATACTGCCATCATGGGGTTAAGTTCTCCATTAATGAGTTTCTCAAAATTACCTAAAGTCATATGCAAAGTGCAATCGGCATCCATATTTGTATTACTGACTTCGTTGCATTCTCCCATACCATTGATATATACTGTCTCCCCTTCAAAGTCGAATTTTAAGGTGCTACCAAGTGCATAAGCATTATTTGCTCTTTGCAAGATTAGTTGAGTGGCTTCTGCTAGGTTCATTTTTAAGATTCATTTTTATGACTATTCAATATGACAAAATTAATTCCCATTTTTGTAATAAGTAGTAAACTATAGAAAGTATTAATTTTTACCAAACTTATAATTAATACTGGCATTAATTCCTACTGAGAAATTATTAGTTTTTTGCTCTGATTCGTTTACAATATATGGGAATTCCTTAATGTTTGATTCATACAAGCCTTGTACTCCGGTATTTATAAATAAATGCTTATTGATATAAATGTCATAATCTATTCCCATAGTAAGTCCTAGATTATGTTTGTTCATTAAATTGTTAATAGCTAATAATTCGGTATTCAAATTCCATTGAGCATTATGAAGGTATGAATATTGTAATCCCATTTTATAATTCATGACTAAAGGACCTTTGGTGATACTACTCAGGCGACTCCATTTGTATTTAAAATAGACCGGCACTTGTATATATTTAAGTATTATAGCACGCTTATAAGTGGCACCTTCATTTGATTCTGTATAATTTTGAGCTATAGTATTTCGTAATATTTTTGTTTCTATTCCTATTTTAGAATTAAAATCATATCCGGCTTTAATGCCGCCACCATAAGTAAAAGAAGTAATATAATTTAATGTTTTGATTTGTGTGGTTTTATATAATTGTTTATTCTCAGTATTATTAGTTAATACCCATGTATTATTAGTTTGCATTTCTGCTCCTATGTAATAACCTTTGAGGTCCAATAATTTTTCCCTAACTTGGTTTATTTCTTGTACTGTAAAGCTAGGATTTGAAGTCAGTGTACTTGAAGAGGAAGTATTTAGTGTACGGCTTGGTAATGCCATAGGTAAGTAAAGTAGGTTCTCTTTTTTGCTGGGATTGTTATGAGTTATTATTGGATTATTGTCAATAATTTGTTGAGGTAGTTTAGTAGAAATTTCAGTTTGTATGATGTTTTCGTTAATGGGTACAATAGATTTTATAGTATCTAGCGATTTATGTGTATGTATTATATTTGTTTTCTTAGAATTTGTAATAGTACTCGTATGGGTATTATACTTATTATTAATGGGAGTTCTTGATGATACATTAAGATGAGTTTCTGTGTTTTCAGGTCTGGTTCTATTATTTAGAGATTTTTTTTCAGCAAATACTTTTAGATTCTTTTTAGTATTTATGGAAGAAAATGAATTTATTGAGTTGAAAGACTCTACATTGAGATATATTACAACGCTACCTAATAATAATACCAATAGTGCAGCTATACTGACAACATAGCGTAATGGATATTTTCTTTTGGCAACATAAGTTGGTTTCATTAGATCTTTTTGGATTTTCTCCCAAAGCTCATCACTGGGCTTACGTTTATAGTTACGCAACTCCTTGCGAAATAAATTATCAATAGGATATTTATTAAATGATGGCTTCATATAAGGTAATTTTAGTTTTTGATGATAGCTCCAATTTCTTTTGTAATATGGATCTAGCACGAGCCAATTGTGATTTGGATGTTCCTTCACTTATATTTAATAAACTTCCTATTTCTTTATGGGTATACCCTTCAATAGCGTATAGATTGAATACTGTACGATATCCAGGTGATAAGCTTTGTATCATTTGTAATAAAGCTTCTTTATTGAGATGTGAAATTGCATTTTCATCGATCATGTCATATTGACTATTATCTATCTCTAATAAGGAATACATAGGAGCAGAACGGCGATAATGTTCTATCGCAGTATTTACAAATATGCGTCTAAGCCACCCTTCAAAACTCCCTTCATTTCTAAATTTTTCTATATTACGAAACACTTTTACAAACGCTTCTTGTACGATATCTTCAGCTTCCATATCATTTTGTACGTATCTTGCGCATATAGCCAACATTTTTTTACAATATGTATGATAAAGCACGTGCTGAGCTTTATGATCTCTTTTTATACAACCACTAATTATTTCTTTTTCTGTCATTCCGTTTATGGTTTTTAATGCTACCATAAATTAATTTGTATAATTATTGTTCGATGTAAATGTACAACAAAAAGTTGTATCCTTAAAAAAAATAGTGTTTGTATAATAAAATATACATAATAATACATTTGTGGAGCAAAATTAACTTAACTACAATATTTATGATTTTAATTTTGTGTTTTAACTATTTAAAAGTAAAATCGTTTGCTACACATTATTTTATGTATAAAGAGTTTATACAATATTACTTTTATATAATTCGTTTCTACATTATTTATAAATCAGAAACTATTTAATTACAATATGTTAGGATTATTATTGCAAATAACAGATACAACTAGCCGAGTGGCAAATGCTTTATCTACTACTACAGCTCCCTCTGCGGAGAAAATTAATCTTCTCAGTTTGATTTTCAAAGGCGGTATGCTTATGATACCCATATGTATATTATCATTAATAGCTGTATATGTTTTCGTAGAAAGAATTTTTACCATAGTACGTGCTGGACAAGATACACCACAACTTATACCAACTATCAAGGAACACTTATTGAATGGTAATATTTCTGCAGCCAAGACTAGCTGTAAATCTTTTAATACACCTATATCACGTATGTTAGAAAAAGGAATACAGCGCATTGGTAAGCCAATTGATGTTATTGAACGCAGTATTGAAAATGTGGGAAAGATAGAATTATATAAAATGGAAAAAAGGCTAGATATTCTTAAAATTATTAGCGGCATTGCTCCTATGTTTGGTTTTCTGGGTACTATAGCTGGTATGATTATTACTTTTTTTGACCTTAGTAATGCCAAAAATCTTGAACTAGGCGTTATTGCCAATGGGATATATATTAAAATGATTACTTCTGCGGCTGGTCTTATAGTTGGATTATTTGCGTATATCGCTTATAATTATTTGCAAAGTATGATTGATAATGTTATCCATAAAATGGAAATGAATACTATGGATTTTTTAGATATCTTACAAGAGCCAGGACGTTAAACTATTAGTTATGAAATTAAGAAGTCGTTATAGAAATCATCAAGCTGAAGTCGGCACTGGTTCCCTTAATGATATATTATTTATATTATTATTATTTTTTTTAATAGTAAGCACATTAGCCAATCCCAATGTAATAAAACTTTCCCTACCTAGTGCTAAAGGTAAAGATGAAAGTAAACAAACTGTAGTAGTAAGTATTGATGCCAATTCTGTATTTTATATTGATACTCACCCTGTACATTACGATAACCTATATAATTCATTACTGCCTTTGGTGGCTCAGCAAGAGGATCCTACCATAGTAATAAATGCAGACAAATCAGTATCTTGGGAAAATGTAGTAAAAGTAATGAGTGTAGCCAAGGATCTTAAAGCTAAAGTAGTGGCTGCTACATCTCCCATAAGTGGAAATGCTGTGCCGGTGCAATCCGTTTTACCCTAATGAAATCATAGAATTATAAAAAAATATTTAGTGGCTTATCATAAAATAAGAAAATATGTACTCTCATCTTCATAGTGAGAATAATATAAATAATTGGAAAGGAATAATTGCTACTATTCTTATTCATTCTTTATTATTATTCTTTTTTTTTCTTGTTACCTTTGAGTCTCCTCCACCACCTGAACCACAGATAGAAGGAATGTTGATAAATCTTGGTAATAGTCATGATGGTAGTGGTGTCTCCCAGCCATTACGCACCGGTGATTATGCATCTGATAACAGCTCTCATCCCTCTAATAAAGCTGCTAGTACCAACACAGCAGAAGGATATATGACTCAAAAATTAGAAGATAATATTGCTCTGACACATACAGAAAACCCATCATTATTAAATCCTAATACGAAAGTAGAAGAAACCATAAATGAAAATAAAGTCGTGAATAATAACATGACAAATACAGCTATAGTTTCTCAACCGAAAATAAATGAAAATGCTCTTTTTAAAGTTAAGAATGCTTCTGGTACTGGAGGCAACAATAGTAATGCAAATAATAATAGTACCTATGATGGAAATGGAAACGGAATAGGAGATAAAGGTGCCATCAATGGAGATCCTAATGCAGCAAATTATGGTAATTGGAGCAATGGGCTAGATGATAAAGGTCCCGGATTGGCAATGAATGGACGTAAATTTATACAAAAACCTCTAATTCAAGATAATTCACAAGAAACCGGCATCCTTATACTTAAGATTAAAGTAAATAAAGAAGGTAAAGTAGTAAGTGCAGATTACTATCCAAAAGGCAGTACTACCTCCAATCGCAATTTGATAAACAAAGCAATTATGGCAGTTAAAAAATCGTATTTAAATGAAAGCGATAAGGCTGAGCAAATTGGTCTCGTTAGAATAAATTTCAAAGTAGAGTAGGATTTTAATAATTATTCCATGTTAAATTAAATCGAAATGTTTAAAAAGATATGTAAAGTTTTTTTTAAATATTTTTTTATAATAAAATCGATTTAATTTTATAGGTTTAAAATAATATATGAATTAACTATTACTCTTAGTTATATTCTTTATTGGTTATTATAAAAGTAGCATTTGTCAGTATGATGTTTGCAGTTTTCCATTACCAGCTTGTTGTGATACTCCAGGCTCAATTACATTTCCAGCCACAGTTGATGGTAGTTCATTTGGCAATGTAGCTTGTTTATCATTATACTATTGTCTATTATAAACTACTATATTCAATATATTGTTTATAAACTCCCTGTATGCTAATAACCATCTGCTTTACCTTTGATAGTTGATTTTTTGTATAATAATTTCATTTGAAGTATGCGTATTTTTATAATGTTTCTTATAAGTATGTTTAATGTTGCTTTTGCACAACAAACCGATTATTATCAAGACCCTCGGAAACATTATCGTTTGGCAATAGCATGTTTTGAAGATGCGCAATATACCAATGCAATACAACATCTCCAGCTGCTTGCATCTAATACTAGTATTACCGAAACTATGAAAGCTGGCATTGCTTTTTATTATGCTGTATGCCTAAAAGAGTTGAAGATGCCGGATGCACAAACTTATTTAGAGCAATTTATCAATAAGTTTCATGCTTCTACTTTTGCAGGCGAGGCACACTATCATCTAGCCAATATTTATTTTAATCAAAAGAAATATGATTTAGCTATTGAGCAATATACTGCAGCAGAATCAGCCAATCTAAGCATGTTGCAGCAGACCGAAATGCAACTTAATCTAGCCTATTCTCATTTTAATCGCAAGCAATTTCAAGAGGCAAAATATTATTTCGGATTACTGAAAGATAATCATTCTTCGACTTATTATACTCATGCCAATTACTATTGGGGTTTTATCAATTATTCAGACAGAAATTATACTGATGCACTTAATTCCTTTATGCTAATAGATAAAAGTGAGCATTATAAAAAGGTCGTACCTTATTATATAGTTAATATATATGCGCAACAAGGTAGAAATCAAGAAGTAATAACTTATGGTGAGCAAGTAGCTAATGACAAAGAATTGTATTATTTATCCGAATTACGTTATATTATAGGACAGACATGGTTCAAAAATAAAGAGTATAAAAAAGCATTACCTTACTTAATTGAATATATAGATAATTCTAAAAAAGTACGAAAAGAAGATTTATACCAATTGGCTTTTACTTATTATCAATTGATGCAATATATGGATGCCATACCTCTATTTGAAGATCTGGCAACACAAAACGATACCTTGGGACAAAATGCAAGTTATCATTTGGCTGGTTGTTATATAAAACAAAATAATAAATCCAAAGCACAATATGCATTTATCGCTGCTAGTAAGAATATTTTTGATAAGGATATACAAGAACGATCAGCCTTTATGGCTGCCAAGCTATCTGCAGAACTGAAACAAACCAAAACAGCGTTGGACCTACTTAAAGCTTTTCTGCACAACTACCCAAGTAGCCTTTATATCAATGAAACAAAAGAAATACTTACTGATGTTTATCTTACTAGCAGTAATTATGGAGAAGCCATAAAAGCAATGGAACAGATTGATAATAAGAATGAAAAAATAAAAAAAGCGTATCAAAAAGC
>Ga0114938_1000780_pt1 | contig 23203 bp, 9 predicted proteins | sample AshMeaBigSpring_FD_88675 | JGI IMG/M metagenome (GOLD analysis project Ga0114938, IMG submission 88675) | Groundwater microbial communities from Big Spring, Nevada to study Microbial Dark Matter (Phase II) - Ash Meadows Big Spring | ecosystem: Environmental > Aquatic > Deep subsurface >...
GAGAACTTATAAAAACCTTTTACTTGTTCAGCTAATGGTTTGGTAGGTGTAAACATAGGCAACTGAAAGTCTTCTACAAAAGTTGTATAGCTAGGTTTATAGTTGCTTAAGTTGGGTAACATAATTTTAGCACTATCAAAAAAGCCTTTATCATCGTACAATTTTGTATTGATTTCGAATAACTGTACACTTAAACCATTTTTAGACGAAGCTGGTAAATTGGCAATTGCTTGTGGTAGTTTTTTAACAATAAATTGAGCAATAGTAGTGTTGCTTGCATTGCTATTTCCAAACTTCCAATTTGTATAAAATGTTTTTGCTTTTACAACCAAAGATTTTTGAATAATAATTGGTTGAGTATAAATAGTTGATGTAATAGTTGGCTCTGTACCATCTAGTGTATATCTTATTTCTGCCGGAGCTTCAGGATATTTGAATTGAAGCGTTGTTTGATTATTTACTAAATAAACTGGCGTTTTTTGTTCCTGTCTTGTATAACGAAAATCACTTGGATTATATTCTTGATTGCGTATAATTAAAACAGGTTGTGTAGGTGTTGCTGCACTATTAATTGTAGGCTTTGCATTTCGTTGCATTTGAAACACTGTTCTTCCACCATCTGTATTTGAAAAATGATATTCATCTTTCTGTTCTTTAATTTCAATATTCAAAACAGTTCTAGTTTTATTCCAAACTGTTTGTGGTAAAGGATCGCCATACTTATATGGATATACCAACACTTTAAATTCTGGTGAAACTGCAATGGCAGGAATGGTTACTAAACTATATCCTTGAAATTTTTCTAGTTTAGGAATTGGAAATCCATAGTTGGTATTTCTCCACAACACTCTTATTAAACACAAAGGATCACCTTTCTTTAAAATAGCTTTGCCTGTAGCACTATCTCTTTTAATGGGTCCTTTAGCAATAATTAAATCACTCATTCTATTTGCAGCAGGTTCTGTATTTTGAAAAACAATTTCTGGAGTAATTGCTTCAACCAATTCGGCATCAATAGGTACAGAAATATTCCATTCGAATAAATGCGATTGATTATCTTTTTGTGCATCATCAATTACCAATAAGTATGGGTATTTTCCTTTAGCAACTTGTACGGTTCTATAAGCTTTAAGCATTGTATTAAATGGCTTATAACTTTCTACTAAACGTGTTTCTCCGCTCCATGGACCATAATCGGTATGAGCATAACCATGATTCCAACGAATGGTAGAGGGTTGATATGCAATTTGAAGATCTCTACTTAAATCAAAATTTCCTTCTGTAAAGGGCTTATAATATGGAAGATTTGCCGAAGGAAAAGCAAGCGGATGTACTTGCATAACTTTAGAAAAACTGTAACCCATTTTTCCATCACCAACTGCTAATACAGCATCTTTACTTTCTTGAATACCCAACCAATTACCTGCAACAGGTGGCCATTGACAACCCATTCCATCTACTGTAAGCATGTTTTGTAAAAAGGTGGCTTTTGTAGCCAACATATTGTTGTCTTGTATCCAATTAACACCATCTTTCCAAAGTGTTAAACGATTGTTTTCAGAGCCTTCATGACCACCGTAAAAAAAATCTTGCTTACAAACAAAGCCCACTTTTAAATCATCTTTTTTCCAAGAGTTTCGTATTTCTACATAACCCCTTGTGCTATCATGCCAAGTGACTGGTAAGTTAAGTTTATCAATATTTACTTGGTTATTCCAATCTATATTTTTTCCATTTGGCAATACAATTCCTTCATCTGCAAATAGCAATAACAACTCGTAACAAATACCCACAGGATCGGGCCATTTAATAGATGCATCTGTAAGAAAAGGATGTGTAGAAAAACTTGTTTGGTATAAAAAATCGATGCGTTCATTTTTGGGGAAATAATAATGCATCATCCAAGCTACATGAAAAGATGAGGCTCTCATTTCGTCACGCATTAACCAAGTATTGTTTTCCCAACGTGTTGCTGCTAAAAAAAAGTTCATTTTAGCCATTAAATGTTCATGCTTTAGCAAATCTCTTTTACGTAAACCAACGGCTACAAATGCAGAAGTATTTAACCATCCTTTAATAGATTCGTAACACATACCATCTTTACTTAAATACCAAGTAAGCATGGCATTTGTTTTTTTGATTGCTAACTGAAACAATTGTTCATCGAAGCCCTGTTCTCCTTCTATCAACAACATTAATCGAATATATTCCATTCCAAAACCTTCATGGTTATTAATCATAAAATGATCTGGAACCATTAAGAAATTAGAAATCCTTTTTTTAATAATGCTTGCAATTACTGTTCTTGCTAATTCTCTTTCTGTTGAAGTCATCCATTTATGTAGATAATCATAGTCTAATAAATCCCATATTTCTGTTGGTGGATTCGGATCTCCATCTGCAATGATAGAACGTTCAACAGCCCAAATATTATCTCTATCTGTTCGCTTATCCATTTCTGGAATTTTCTGTGTAAGCGATTTTAATTTTTCTACCAATTCCTCTGCTAGTTTTCTACCCAAAACAGAATCATTTGATACCAATGCATAAAAAGGTGTTTTTAATTGAGCTATTCTTTGCCACATTGTTTTAAAAGCAATGGGTGCATTGTTACCTAAAGCAACTTTTGCCTGTATTTTTTCAACATCAGTTGGTGTAATGAGTACTCTTGGATGCTCACCAACAGCAGGAATTGTAGAAAGCCTTTGTTCATCAAATCCAACTCCTGAATAACTTACAGGTATTACAGGTGATGCTGGCCAAAATTTATCATGAATAGCATCTTCATACGGCAAAACTGCTCTTGGCTTCCAAGTTGGTTCAGTATAATACGCTCTTTGCTGTGCTTGTACAATTGTTGTTATTAAACAAAAGAAAAACAAGCATACAGCAATTTTTTGTTTATAAATTGTAACTGTTTTGCTTAGAAATTTATTGTGATAATTGTTCATGTTAAAAGATGATTTTTTGCTGAAATAATTCTCCATTGTTAGTTTCTATTTTTACAATATAAATACCTGCATTTAATGGATGTATTTTAAATTGATTGATGCCTTTATGTAGATGAATAGATTGTTGATTAATAAGAGAACCATTTGCATGAAGAACTTGTAAAACGGCTTTAGAAGATTGATGATACACTAACTGTGCAGTTAAGCTTTGTTGATTTGAATGAGGAATAGGAAATACCGTTAGCTTGTTTTTTAAGGTTGAAATATTGGGCAAATGAATGATTGAGCTGTATCTTGTATTTACTCCTTTTTCGATAATTGCCAATCGATAATATTGATTTGATTGCTTGTTGTAATCAGCATAACGATAAGTATCGAATGAAGATGATTGTGGATTTAAAGTAGCAATCGTTACAAAAGATTGTGTATTACTACTTGCTTCTAATTGATAATGTTGAATATTGGATTCGTTGGCTGTTGTCCACTGTAGTTCATTATATGCATCTGTTTGTTTTCCTGTAAAAGAAACAATTTGTACAGGAAGCGGATTAATGGCCGTTTTTACAAGTAAGAGAGCACTGTAAGGTTGAACGATAACATTTCCTGTAAAATAATTTCCAGCAACATCTTTATAGAAACTATTACCAAGTTGAACTGTTTTTACAATAGATGTATCGTTTACTTCAAATACAACTACATCATTTGGATTTGTTTGTGTAATAGCTATTCTTTCAAGCATAATGTTATCAATAAACACCTTTAATCCTTTATTGTGAATACCAAAAAACAAAGTGTTAGAAGTAGCATCATTACTAAAAGAAATAGGAACAGTATATTCTCGTCTTACGGTACTAGTGGTATATGTTTTAGAAGTGCTATTGGCTCCTGAAGTATAAATATTTATTTCGCCAGAATTGCTATTTGCAATCATTGAAAATTTTAATCGATATATAAAACCATTGGTTACTGCACCAATCGAACGAGATAAACGAGCACTTGAAAGTACCGAATTGCTATTGTTACTATTGGTTAAATCTAATGTTGCACATCCTGCATCTAAACCACCTGAAGCAGACCAATACACAGCATTTGTAGCATTTTCAGAATCGGTACTCCATCCTGAAACGTTTGTTGAAAAAGTATTATTTGAGGTGATGATATTGCTTATAACATTACCATAAGCAAATGGATATTCAGCATTACCAATGTTAAAAATACTATTCGGTTCAACCAATTTTTTCCAAGCAGAAAAGCCAAATGATGTTTCTTTTGTTCTTGTAAAACCACTATCGATATAGCTAGCTACAAATGTGTCTAAAGCAAAAGGCTGCCAATAATAATTAGAATCTATTTGCGTAAATAAATGCTTGTATTTAAAATAGGCAAAACTTGCCGTAATAGGTAAATGACGATAAGACTGACTAGAAAAATAAATATTTTTGGTTACGCAATTATTACGTGGCACAAATGGTAAAATAGAGTCTTGACCAGCCACCGTTCTTCTATCTAATGTAATAACACTGTAAGGATTTAAAATGGGCTTATTAGAAATATTGTATAAAATGTTATTTGAAACAGTGTCTAATGAAGAGCCACCGTCTACATGAATATTTGCAATATCAGGATGAGCTAAATTGAAAGAGTCGCTGTTATAAATTACATTATCGTGAACATTATGATTGTTAGACCCATTATTTAACAATATACCATTGGTATTGTATAAAATATTTTTTTGAATACGGTTATTTAACGAATAAAAATCCATATAAATTCCCGGCTGCCTATTCATACCATCTCCAGAACTAGTGCCTTTTCTGTAGCCAATACCATTTTTAATTACATTTTTCTCAATTATATTTAATCCATATTGTCGAATATTACCACTTACGGTAGATGTTGTACCAAAACTATAAATGGCGGCACCATCAAATTGCAATGCATTAAAATTGCTGATTCTGTTCTCTGCAATCAAATTATTATAGCCTTCAATTCTTATGCCTATATAAGCTGTTTTGTCTATATAGTTATTGGTTATAACACCGTTGGTACATAGAAAAGAACATGCATTGTTACTACCGGAACCACCACCAACTCCTAAGCCTTGTATTAAGGCATTGTTGGTAATTTGATTGTTGGTACAAATAATTTCTGCATTTAAATTCGAAAACCAAATAGAGTTGTTGTGAATATAATTAAACTGATTGTTGGTAATTGAAATATTGCTACAACCATCACCTCTTATACCATTTAAGCAATTGTAAAAGCTACAATTACTTACACGTATATTATTACTACTTTTAAAATTGATAGCTGTACTATCTGCATTTTGACAATGAATATTGTTAATACTGATAAAATTAATTCTATCATTTATTCTGATGCTATAATCAGTTGAGGCCGCTTGAATAGTAACATTATTGGGGTTTGTTGTACTAAAATAGAATAGCTTGTTTTGTGTATTATCGAAAAACCATTCTCCTTGTGCATCTAAGGTTGATAAATGATTTTGTATAAAATAGCCATAGCCTGCATACATATCGTATGCTGTAGGTGTAGCCAAAATAATGGTATCGTTAGTATGTTTTTTAATTGGACAAATATCCACGCTATAAGGTGTGGATAAAACAACCAAAGTAGCACCTGTCCAATTAACAACACTGCTTTGTGTAGTAGCATCTCTAATCATTGTATCTGCCCAAGCTTGATCATGGTATAAATAGCCATCATTAGAAGCCGATAGATTTGGAAATCTACCCATTGGTTGAATTGTATTATTGGCAGTTACATAACGAATATTACTTAATGCTCCTGTATAATTAGCAACCCATATATTAGGTGTACTTGTAAGTGTAAAATTTTGAATAGTAACTGCTGTATTAATAATTGGCTTTTGACCAAAACCATAACTAGCAAATACAATAAAAGCATTTGCTGTACCACTTTTAGTAATTAATAATTGATCGGTGAATGTATCTCCACATCTAAACAAAACAGAATCTCCTGCTTGCAAAATAGACATACTAGCATTTACTTTAGCGATTGTTCTCCACGGCAAACTTGTAGATGTTCCATTGTTGGCATCGTTACCATTATTAGCTACATAATAGTTGGTTGCATTTAATTGTGTACACAAAATTTGTAGGGATAACAACATGAACAAATACCTAATGATATAGTGTTTTGGTATTACAATTACGGTTATTACTGTTTGCATATAACTATTTGATTATTTTGAAAAAAGCTTATTTTACCATTGTTTGAACTAGCTTGTTCATTATGATTTATTTGACAGTTACCATTGTATTACTTGATTGTACAAGTTGTTGTTTGCCATTGATATTTACCAATACTCTTCGTTGCTGTTTTACAGCGTTAATAGTGTAAGCAATTACTTTTCCATTTTTCCAAACTATATCAACAGTAAAGCCGCCTCTAGCTCTTAAACCTTTTACAAATCCATCTTTCCATGTGTCTGGTAATGCTGGCAAAAGTTCAATCATATCATCTGTTGATTGCACTAACATTTCTACTACAGCAGCAGTTCCTCCAAAATTTCCATCAATCTGAAAAGGTGGATGAGCATCTAACAAATTAGGATAAGTGCCACCACCTGCACTATAATTAATTACTTTACCATCTGGCTCTTGATACTTTAATAATTCACGATACATTTTATAGGCATGATTGCCATCTTTTAATCTTGCCCATAAATTAATACGCCAACCTTTGCTCCAACCTGTGGTTTCATCGCCTTTAATTTCTAACACTTTTTTGCAAGCTGCTGCTAAAGCTGGTGTTTTATCAATCGTAATATGATTACCTGGATATAAACCAATTAAGTGTGATTGATGACGATGTTTAGGCTCTGGATCTTTCCAATCGTAATACCATTCTTGCAAATTACCTGCAGCACCTATTTGATAAGGATATAGTTTATTCAGTGCTGTTTGTAATTCTTGAATAAACGCTTTATCTGTTTGTAGAACATTAGCAGCTTGCATCGTTTTTAAAAAGCATTCTCTAATAATTGCTAAATCTGATGTTGCTCCATACAAAACAGAACCTTTATAATTCTTATTATTGAGATATTGATTTTCTGGTGAAGTAGAAGGTGAGGTAATAAGGTTTCCATTTTTATCAGGAACTAAAAAATCTAAACAAAATACCGCTGCATCTTTTAAAATGGTATAATATTTTTTTAGAAATGCTGTGTCTTGTGTAAAGCTGAAATGCTCCCAAATATTGGTGCTTAGCCATGCACCACCTGTAGTAAAATTAGCCCAATGTGGATTGCCTTTACCATTACCTATTGGATTGCTCATTGCCCATATATCAGAATTGTGTCCTGCACTCCAACCTTTACAATTGTAAAAGTTTTTTGCTGTTGCTTTACCTGTAACTGCAATGTTTTCTAATAACGATAAATAAGGCTGGTGTAGCTCTGATAAATTAGCAATTTCAACTGGCCAATAGTTTTCTTGCAAATTAATATTGGTAGTATAATTTGAGCACCAAGGTGGACGAACAAGATAGTTCCAAATGCCTTGCAAATTTGCGGGAACAGCATGTGTACGAGAGCTACTAATTAGCAGGTATCTACCAAAATTAAAATACAAAACTTCTAGGGCTTTATCAGACGCACCTGTTGCATAACGTTGTAAACGTTCATCGGTGGGTAAATTCGGAATTGTGTCTTTTCCAACATTTAGCTGCACACGGTTAAAAAACCGCTGATAGTCTTTTGTATGTGTGTTAATAAGTGTTATATAGTTTTTTATAAATGCTTTCGCTAATTGATTGGCAGCAATACTTTCATAAGGTTTCCCTTGTTTTACAGGGTCTTTATCAAAGCCATTAAAACTAGTAGCCATAGATAAATAAATAAACGCTTCGGTGGCATTAGTAATTTGTAAAGATGAATCAGTTGTTTGTTGTTTACCATCTACCAACTTTACTTTTATTTGTGAGCTAAAATGAATACCTCGTGTAGAATCAAAAAAAATATCTCCTGGCACACCACCAACTGAAGCATTTTGTTGGTAAGGTGCATAGCCATTTGCAATTAGTGTATTTTGCTTAGCAGAAACACTATAACGCATTACACTATTAAAGAGAATATTAAAATTTAAAGCTCCTTTTTTAGAAGCCGATAAATGAATAACAAATATCTTATCTGGATGAGAAACAAAATAAGTTCTTTTAAATTGTACATCTTTTAATTGATAAGTAACCGATGAAGTTGCGTTCTCTAAATTTAAAGAACGATGATAATTTTTCACTACACTATCATGTTGTAACTGTAAATACAAAGTACCTAATGCCATGTAACTTTGGCTGTACTTGCCTTGTAGCTTCTTTACTAATTCTTGTGCAGCAGGATAATCTTCTTTGGCTAATGCTTCTCTTACAGCAGGTAAATGTTTATAAATGCCTTCATACTCTTTTGTATTCACAGGTTCACCACTCCATAAAGTGGCATCATTCAAATAAATTTTTTCGTTCGTAATTCCACCAAATACACTCGCTCCATGTGTACCATTGCCTAGTACAATACTTTCTTCAAAAGCTTTGGCTGGCTGCTTGTACCAAATATATGTGTCTTGCTTTTGAGCAAATACAGCACTTACAGATAATAAAATAGCGATAAAGAAATTTTGTTTCAACATATGTTTTAATTTAATCCCCAATGAAATTCATTTTGATTACTTGGCTCTATTTGAAAATTGGTATTCTCAAGCTTTTGATACAATACTGCTGATTGATTTTTTTTCAAGAGAACTTTATACACACCCTCTTTAATTTTTTCAATTTTTATTTTTTTATCTGAACTAAAAATATTGCCTGTCCAATCTTTTACTTCAACAATACATGGCTCACCAGCATTGCTTGTAATGCTTACACAGTTTGTTTTTCCGTTAATACGTTTGGCAGAAACCATAAACCCACCCTCTGCTCTTAATTGATGAAAACTAGCATCCTTCCATTCATCAGGCATAGCAGGAAATATGCGTATTTTATTTCCCCAAGTTTGCAGCAACATATCTAACATGGAACGAGTAGATGCAATGGGTGACTCGAAAGTTGGCCAACCATTTTCGCTATAAAAACCATTGGCTGTAACGGTAGGTACAGAATAAGGTAACACTTCTAAAGACCGCTTAAGCCAATACAATGCATCGTTTCCTTTTCCTAACGCAGCCCATAAAGAGGCTGCTCCATTGAATTTATACATGCAGTTATCACCGTTTAAACCTGTATAATTTTTAATAGACTTTTCTAATAATTCAATATTAGTATTGGAGTTATCGATATTGGTTTCATACAATGGAAAAATGGAAAACAAATGACTGTAGTGTCTATGTGGTTTATTAAAAGATAGATTTTTACCAATTTTAATACCTCGTTCATCAGTTGCATAATCTACCATATATTGTAATCGATCTTTCCAAATGGGTAACATGGTATCTTGCATTTTTAATCTTTCTGCACATGCTATTAATGTTTTGAAACCCCATTTAGCCAAAGCTAAATTCATACTTACATCTACATCTTCTCCATACTCATCTGAAAATGTAAGTGGTAAATGATATTTTCCATCAGACGATTTATAGAGTACTCTTACATATACTTGAAAAGCCCGTTTCATGAGTGGATAAATAACTGTTTTCAGTTGTTCATCGTTCATGGTATATCGATAGTTGGTATAAAACTGTTGCATTATCCATGGCAAAGCAATCAAACTCATTTTTTGCTTGCTTGCAGTATCAGTAGTTAAAAAAACATTGCCAGATAAATCGTTAAACATTACAACTGTTTGAATGGCAGCACAATCGTTTTGAAAGTTTTTTGGTACATTATTAATCAATTGCTGTTGGTATTTTTCAATCATATTGAAGTATGCCTCTTCTAAGTCTAAATGATTGGTAATTCCTGTTGTGTAATACGTTAGTTGTATGTTTAAGTTTGCCCAAATTGATAACCAAACAGATGGTTTATACCAAGGACCTAGCAAATCAATTACTGGTAAATCTTTTCTTCCTGCACTTGCTAAACGATACATTTGTACCCAATAAAAACTTTGTATTCTAGCATCAGGAATACTTACAAAACTTGCTGGATAAAACTGATGCCACCAATCTCTGTGTTGTTGTTGAATTGTTTGTTCACTTATTTTTCTTGCAGCTTTTAGTTGTTCTTCCGCCTGTAAGTTGCTTGCAGAAAATGGTTGAATACCTTCTGCCCAATTATTAGCAACAGTAACATAAATAGAATGTGTTCCATTGTTATGCTGAATTTTATTCCAAGCGGTTGCATAATCATCTCCATTTAACAATGGTTGTTGTATAACTTCTATATCATTTTTACGAGAAACTATAAATGGTGGATTGGGCTCGTATAGCTTGCCTTGCATGGGTCTTCGTTCAGCTCTTGCATTGTTGCCTTGTTCGGGTCTAAACTGAACATTTACTTGTTGTTTAGCAAGTGCATCATTGTATTCAACTACAATTATTTTTTGGTTAGACGGAACATAACATCGTACACTTATTTTACCATCAGCTGTGTAAATAGTACCATTAACTTCTGCATTCCATAAACTAGTTCTAAAATAAACTGAATCAATTTTTTGTTTTGTAGAGAGTAATAATTTTCCGATAGGTAAACGAACTTTAGGCCAAGGATATTTATTTTTTATTTGCTCTGCTGTTCTATGATCATACACATCTGTTCTGCCAATTTCAAAGCAGATTGTATTGGGTAAAATAGTGTCTTTAAAAAATACGGTACCTAATAATCCATTACCAACATAAGGACCTTCATAATAATTTAAAGGCATTTTTGTCCAAACCAAATCATATTTAGACAACATATTTTCCCAATTACTATTGGTTTTAAATTGTGCATTCACTTGAAAAAAAAGGATTATGAATACTACAGTTATAGTTCTGTATTTTATGAATTGAATAGATTTCATTGTTTAAGCTTTGATAATTGATTGGTAATAATTTGAACATCTTTGCCAGTAAGTGTTATAATATAGTTTGCATCTTTTTTCTCAATCAAAACATCGGCAGGTTCACTCAAAGCAAATACTACTTTATCATTTATTTTTAATTGTTGAAAAGATGTTGCCGCAAACTTTTCAATGCTTTTATTTTTTACTCTAATAGCAGCATATCCACAATAGTTTCCTTCATAAATACTACCATCTATCAGTTGCTTAAACACTGAATTATTATTCTGAACGAATGTTTTATAATCAGAAAAAATCCAACTTCCATCTTGCATTTTAATAGCATTTCTAAACTTATTTTTCTTTACACCCAATTGTTCTATTGCATTAATATCAAAGTTTTGAGCAATTGCTTTCGAACTAATTTTTTTCCATCTTGCAACTATATCATTTGCAAAAAAATCTTTAGTAGCATTGCCTTCTACCATTAATTTTCCACCAGATTGAACATATTTTTCTAAATAAGAAAGGGTTTTTTCTTTTGCATATTCAGGATATAAAAAAACAATAGCATCAAATTCATGTCCATTATAAATGGGCTTTCCTTTGGAATTAATTATTAATCTTCCATCTTCAATAACATCCGTTGGTACTAAAGCATTTAGATACCCTGCTTCCCAAATTTCTTTTGCCTTTTCTTCAATTTTCAATTGGCTATTCATATCGCATAAACCCCTCTTTGAAGAATCAGGATACCAATTCATTAATGCTTCTCTACCAAACACAACTAATAATTTTATTTCTGGTAATGATGGGTTAAAATGATTTAATAATCTAGCACAGTTTTCAACCGGATTTATTTTTTGTAATGCTTGTTGCTGCTCTACGCTAACACCCCAATTTTGAACGTCGTTAATAGCATGGTAATGTGTTCTAATATTGTACTGTAAGTCTGTGTAAGCTTTTTCTTGTATGCGATCTATTTTTTTATCGTAAAACATGTTGTACAACATGTTTTTGGGGTAGCCAAATGCAATACCCATTTGTGTAGGTGTTGGCGTTTCTTCGTCAGCATGTCCATAATCTCTTTTTACATTCCACCAATTAATACCTGTTTGCCAAACTTCATCGCCATCTAATTGGTTGTGGTGACTGTTGTGTAATCCCACAAATGTTTTTGCTCCAAATATTTTTTTAGCACAATCATACACAGCGGTTTCTACATTTAACGAACCTCTACGCATTACATCCATATACATATTAATTGCTTTTATCCTCATTTCTGGCTTATTTGTAGGTGCGTAACGCATATCAAACAAGGCTTTTTCAATGTCGTAGTTGTACATTTCCTTATACTTTTTGGCCATATCTACACTGTATAATCTTTCTCTTAGTGTAGCATTTGCTTTTTGCAATTCCCAAATGGCAAACAATTTTAAATTGGTGTATTCATCTAATCCAACTCCATCAAAAGGAATGTCTTTATACGCTTGTAGAATATTTACGAACTTATCTATAGCTTCTTGAGAATGATTAGAAGAAACTTTATAAAAATGTTGAGACATTATATAAACAGTGCTACCTGCATACTTTTTATCTTGTTCAATTTTTACAGTAATACTAGAATCTGTTGTAATAACTGTTTTACATTGATTTGTAATATCAATTAACGAAGATGGATCGTAAAAACCACTTGCCGTTTTATGAAATAAATATGCTTTTAGCAACGAAGATTTAAACGGCTTACCGCTTTGTGTACGAATATGTTTTGCTTTATTGTAAATAGTTGCAGAACCTGTTGCATCTAGTAAAGTCTCGTTTTCAATTACAGATCTTTCACAAGCGGCTTCTGTAGTATTTTTATTTGTTCCCCATAATTGCAAGCCAATTTGTAACCCTTTACTATGTGCATAAGCAACTAGATTTTCAAAAATGGGTTTCATTTTATCTGCATCAAAAAAATCTAATCCATTTCTTGCTGTTAAAAAGATAAACGTGTATTTACTATTTGCTGCTAGGCTATCAATTTTAGCTTTCCATACATTTTCAACCACCATGTCTTTGTTAAAAAACCAATAGGCTATTTGTGGATGATGAATATTTTGGAAAGATTGAACATGTTGCACCACTGCTTTTGGTTGCTGTGCATACATGGTTGTAGCAAGTAAAACTGTATATATGTAGAGAATATTTTTTTTCATTTTACAAATCATTATTTTGAATACGAAACAACTTGAAATTTAAAAATGGCAGAAGGAGTATTACTAAATGGAACAATTGTAGGATCTGATTTAATGCGATAAACGGGTGTTTTTTTGCTCCATAAAAATCCTGCTTCATCGCCGTTGTGAATGCCATTCGTTATCCATTTACCGTGTTTAAACGTTCCTTCTTCTGCTTGTTTAATCCAAGTTTCAGAAGCAGCATTATTACTAAAAGCTGATACCCAAATATTTTTTCCTGCAATTAAAAAGGCTTCTTCATTTAGCTTTATAAAAACGCCATAAGCACTAGCTGCACTATCTATCACCTCATTTACTCTGCTAAAAGGACGTTTAAAATACACTCTAATGGTTGTGTTTTGATTGAAAGGAATATCGATACTACTAGTTGTATCTTTCTTGTAAAAGCCAAGCATGTTTTTCGATCCTTGGTTTTCTAAAATAACTGAAGCTAATTGTTGTAATAAACCGTACTCTTCTTTTACCAAATCGGTTTTGTCGTCTATTCCAAAAGGAGAAAAGCAAATGGCATTGTGTTGGGTAAATGAATATACGGCTCTGCCAGGTATTGCATTGGTTTCTGGAATAAACAATGGGTTATTTGGTTTATGAAAAAAACTGGCTTGCAAATCGAAATCGCTACCATAAATATCTGGCGTTAAAATATCAATAGCTGGTGCTGCAGCCTTCCAAATATCTGCTACCATTATGACAGATCCACCACTTGGATATTTACCCGGTGTTGTATAGTTTGGTCTAGGATTAGGTGTTGGTGTAGCAGGCATCCAACAGTTTACAAAGGTGGATAAGGCATATACTTTTTTTCCAGCTGCTGCAATTTGTTGTATATATGAAGCATAATGCCATGCCATGAAAAACAAATCTGTCATATCATTTTCACCAAATACTTCTGTCCATTTACCATTTGTTTTAAAGCCATTTTTCTCCCAAGCATTTTTCAATTCAATCTCCAAAGAATTTATATTTTTTTGTAGGTAGTTAATAAGTGTTGTAGGAACTTGATTTTGAAATGCCTCGATACTTTCTTTACAATAATCTTTTGTTTGTGCAAATACACCCACTTCGTTTTCAACTTGAATAGCAATTACCGTATTTTCTTGTGCATCAATTTTTTTAATGTGGTTTAATAAGGCAACATAAGCCTTGGTGTCTGCAAGTAAAGTAGCTTCGCAAAAAGGCGAAAGCGTCATAGTGTTTTCGTTGCTTACACTTTTAACTCGTTTAAATCTATTTACATCTTTCAAAACCCATAAAGGTGCATAAGGTGAAATGCCATTTTTCCAAGTTCCAAACCATAAAATACCCAATTTAATTTGATGCTTTCTTGCCAAAGAAAGTAATTCATTTACACTTGAAAAATCGAATTCACCTTCTTTTTTCTCAATCATTTCCCAAGAAACAGGCACCAATAAAGTATTGATATTGGCTTCTTTAATTTTTGGCATCAATTGCTGCATATAGCTAATGTTAGATGCTGACGAATTATATACCTCACCTGCCAATAATAAATAAGGCTTTTGCTTTACCACTAGTTGTGTTGCACCATACTTATTTTTAGATAAGCTAGGAGTTTGTGCAGTTACAACAACTATTGCTGATATAACCAAACAAGCTATTAAAAAATGTATTTTCATATGGTACAATTGTTATGAATCGGAAGAATCCTTTCTTGGTTTTTTATTCAATTTTATTGTTTAAAAAAAATTCTTTTATGCAATAACTTTCCAATTTTTAGGTTCCAAAATAAGTATCGGTATCTGTTTCTTTCCATGGATTTTGAGATGGTAAACGACCTGCTTCTTCTAAGCTTGGAAGCTTTTTTCGATACTTATCTATATACAATCCCATTTTATCGAATTTAATTTTGGGAAAATCTTTAATTACTTCAAACACAGGAGCATTTGCTTTAAGATTTAAATTGCCTTTTGCAGCATCTATAAATCCAGGATCTTTATCTGTTACAAAATTTTTATCGATACGAATAAGCGTTGTATCTATTTTATTTTCTTTACTCATTTTAATAGATGTAGGCTCTCCCTTTTTTATCCAAACCAAATTCTTTGAAAATTGGGTTCTTAATGGCAATTCAGGACGACTATTTAAAAGCGTAGCCATTTCTGGAAATTCAATACTCCAAGGTGGTAGTGTTGCATTAATACTAGCAACACCTGCTAACAATTTTTTGTTGGTAGCATATCCTCTACTTCTCCCTCTATCATCCATACCAAAAACTGGCCCTTCGTTTTTGATGAATATATTGTTCATCACTTGATGGTCAGGACCACTAGCAATCCAAACGCCTGTTTTGTTTCCTGAGAAAATATTTCCATATACAAATGTGCCAGAAGATCCATCATCTGGGTTTACACCACCAACAGTGTGATGTATATAATTATACCGAATTACAATACCTCTTATAGTCCAATCTAACCAAGAATAAAATGCTCCCACATCTGCTGTTGCATATCCACTACGATGAATTTCATTGTACTCAAATACAATTTTTTGTCCGGCAAATAAAATAGCATCTCGTTGTGCATGATGAATTAAGTTGTTGGCAACCAAAATGCCTACTGCATCTGCATTTTTATTGTCGTAGTACAAATCGATAGCAGCAGAATATTGAGAACGTAACACACCATAATGGTGTAAATGATTGTTGATTACATAATTGCCCGATTCAATTAGTTTTAATTTATTTCCTCCAGAAATTACAATACAGCCTTTTCCCAAATTGTACATATTACAACTTTGAATACCGCTTTTTTCTCCATCCAATACAACACCTCTTCCACCTAAATTTCTAAATGTGCAACCAGCAATTAGGTTTTTATTGCTTTTGCTTATTGCCATTCCATCACCAAGAGATCCCTCAAACGTAATGCGTTCAAATGCAATATTAGATGCGTTTTTAATAGATACTATTGGCTGTTCTAATTGAGATACCAGTATATCGGCATTTGTAAAATCAGAAGGTGGCCATAAGTAAACCATACCTGTATTAAAATCTATACACCACTCACCTGGTTTAGAAATTTCTTCTAACAAATTAATGGCATACCATTCTTCTTTACCCGAACCTTTTGGTCGATGGTATTTGCTACCAATACCTAAATGCATTCCTACTTTAAAAGAAATTTGTTTTTGAGCAGTATCTATATCAGCAACTTTAATTGCCGGATTTTCCCAGCCTACACGCCAAAAGCCTTTTAGCCAAATATTATTGTTGCTAAGCCAACGATGAATGGGTGTGCTATCTTGATAAATAAATGTACCAGGTGTTTTATTATCACCAACTGTTACCACTTCTTTCATAGTAGTGTTACTTTCATCTGGCCATCTAGATAAAGGCAATCTATTTCCATTAAAAAAAAGCTCGAAAATATTTCCACCATCACTAAAAATATCTGGGAAAATTGAATTGTGTTGAATGCCTAATTTTTGGGTACTAAACTGAACAATTTTACCACGAGCATTGGGATGAATTCTTGCTAGAATAGCCTTATTGGTAACTGGTGAAATATCTGCTGCAATAAGTTTTTTTCCACCAATAATTCGAACATCTTCTTCTTTCCAAGCTCTGTAAATTATAGGTGACTCATCTGTTCCACTATCATCTGTATATAGTTCAAAAGATTTATCTAAAGCATAAACACCACCTAATAAATTAACAGCAATGCCACCTGTCAAAACTTTACCGCTTCGTTTTAGGTTTCTTATCTCTTGCTTTACTCGTTCAAGTGTTAGAAAGGAACCATCATTGCCATTGGTTTGTTTAAAACTTCTTCCAGTAGATTTATCATTTCCGTTGCTAGCCACATACAACTGTATTGGACATTTGTCTGCATTCACTTCAATTTTATTAATTGTGGGTGAATAGCTGATGGGTGAAAATGATTGTGCATGAACTGTTAGAAAACTAGAAATTAGAAAGCATGTAAACACGATATTTTTTTTCATACTTAATTTTTAAACTTTAATTCACAGCTATGCAACAAACAATAAGATTGAATAAACATCTATTTTAAAAACTAAAAATTGTTTCGTTATCTCTTACCAATTTTACACCTGTTCTTCCCTCTTTGGTTTTTGAAAAATAAAAAGTATCAACTTGGTCTTTAAAGGTTACTGTAAGTATGGTTCTATCTTCATTCCATTTGGTTTGTGGCAATGCTTCTCCACTTAAATGAGGAAATAACAATACTTTAAAATCTGGACTTGCAGAACGAGATGGAATAACCAGTCTTTTACCAATATCCATTGTTCTTAAGTAGAATTGGTGCATGTCTTCGGTTTTCAATTTTTCAATTACTTCTAATCTAGGATTGGGTTCTAAATTTGGTCGAGGTGCTGCTGTTCTGTTTAAAACACGTACCAATAAAAGGGGATCTCCTTTTTGTGGTGTAAATCTACCTGCACTCATTAATTCACCAGCTGCAACATCTACTTCTTGCATATTTCTTTTCATGCGTTTATCGCCCAAAAGCATGTCGTAATCGCCTTGAATTCCTTTGTTGCTTAATGTATTAAACCCAATGTTTAATGCTCCTGATTCTTGTTTTACATCTACCAATTGTTTAATGGAGACTACTTCTACATCTAATGGCATTGGCATTAACCACTCGTACAAACGTTCTTGATTATCTTTTTGTATATCATCTACAATTAACACATAATCGTATTTTCCTTTTACCAAACCAGCCGTTCTAAATGCATGTGCTACTTGATAATTTGGTAAACGCATTGGCCAAGTATCTTCATTCCAAATTAATGGATTGGTGGCTAAATTTCCAGTAAAATATTCTGCTACTTTTCTTAATGGATCTCTTTGTGGCTGTGCATTCGGATAATATTTTTTTAAAGTTTTTGCAGCATCTGCATATACGCCATTTTGCCATTGTGTTTCTACTGTTTTACCCGATAACATATCTGCTACTGGCGATTTTAACCACATCCAATCGTATGCATATTTTTGATCTATTACACCAAAAGTTGCTTTTGCATTGTCTACATAATTTACCCAAGCTGCCGGCGTTCCAAAATAACCTTGTCCTCTTCCATCGATGGTAATTACAGAATGATATTTGCTTTCTGTACTTCTCCAACCATCAACCACCCATAAGCGACCATGTGCAGCCAATTCAAAATTTCCTCTATCTGAATGATCATGCGATTGAAAGTACATATCTTGACGAGCATCTAGCTGAAATTGAATACCATTTTTGTTCCACTTATTTCTTGCAATAAACGAACCTCTTGATGGTGAAAAATAAGTAAGAGGCATTGTTACAGCAGGCACACCATTGTATGCATCTTTTGTTTTAGAAGGATCGGTAGTAAAAATAAACGCACTTACATCTGGTAATTTGGTAATGTTTTTGGGTAATGCATTAGCTAATAAATAATCTATTTTTTCATCTGCAGGAAAATAATGTTTCATAATCATTGCCATTAACCACGGCAAATCTGATGCACTACCGGTATCGCCATGAGAAGTCCATAAAGCATTGGGATTAGGAGACAATGCATGTATTAACCAATCTGGAATTTGACGAAAATGTGGGTGTGCCCAAAATTGTGGATTGCCTCTTTTTGCAGCAGCTGCCATTAGCAATAAATCATCTACAAAAGGATTAAACGTGTAAGTAATTCCTTCATTACTCATTCCTTCAGGCGAATAAGTATAGGTTAAATAATCTTGCAACACTTCTAATCCTCTATCAAAAATGCGTTTATCGTATCCTTTTTCATTTTCAATAGACAAAACCGCTAATGGATATTCTAATGCAGAAGCTATATGATTCCATCTACGCCAATGATTAGGTAATTGCATACCATCACCATATTTTCCAATGGTTTCTTTTAACATAAATTGTATATAGCTTTTCTTATGTGCAGCACTCATAGCAACGGCTGTAAAATCGAATAGCTTAGCCATGCTTGCATGACTATACACCTGTTCTTTCACCATCATTTCTTTACCTGGCACAGTTGGAATTGCTTGTACATAACGCATCCACACTTGTAAAAAATTACCAGCAATTTTTCCGACAGATTCTAAAGTTGCATTGTCTTTATTTAGCTGAGCCAATAATGCTTGAATAGATAACTGATTTGCAAAATCGCTATAGTTAAAACCTGTTGGTAACTGAATAGTATCGGTATTAAGAAGTTGCTGATATGCTTTACCTTGAACACCATTTCCTCCAACTAATTTATCTAATTCATTTTTAGCCAATAACAATAATTGCTTACCAATAGCTGTTGTAGTAAGCCTTGTTTGAATCGCATCAAAATCGGCAGGAGTTGTAAACAATCTAGGATATACACCTTTAGCAGAAAGAGCTCCTATTCTGGTAGCATCGAAGCCTTGCGTTGATAGATTGTTAACGGTAGCATATGGATTTTTATACGGAATTGTTTTGTTTAATACCTCATTTGCTGTAAATTTTTTTACTGGCATTTCTGATAAACGACTATCTGTTGACAGTAATGTATCGTTTTGATACTGTTTAAACAAAGGGTTTACTTGTGCAATTGCAATATTGCTTATTGCAACACTCATGCTGCTTAGTACAATTACAGATTGCAATACTTGCTTTAATTGCGTAGACTTATTTTTTACTAATCCAGTTTTCATCGTTTCCATTGATTATAGTTGACTTTCCTTTTAAGTATTTTAATTTTCGTAAGAAGCTTTCGATGGTTACCAATGTTTCTACAACATTGGCTTCAGATGCTTTGTAATGTGGCACAGCAAATGCATGCCCTACATTAGGTAATGCTATTAATTCACAATTTTTTTTAAACTGCAATGCTTTATTTGTAAATGCTTGTGCATATTCAATGGGGGTAATTTTATCGGCGGTTCCATTAATAATTAAAGTGGGTGGCAATTTTTTATTTACATGAAATAATGGAGAAATGCTTATAGCTTTATCCCTATATTTTTGAGCCAATGTTGCAGAGTCTGGAACTTTATTTTTAGACTTCAAAACAGTTGCGTCTACATATTTTAAAAAAGTATTTGTAGCAACATTTAATACAGGATTTAAAAGTATTAAAGCAGCTGGTTTTGTACTAATAGTGGTATCGTCAGTTGTACTATTAAATCCATCAAAAAGCTCTACAGATGCTGCTAAGTGACCGCCTGCAGATTCTCCACAAACTACTATTTTGTTGGTGTCTATTTGAAAGCGATTAGCATTAAGTTTAGTAAATCGAATAGCTGATTTACTGTCTGCAATACAATTAATTATATCGTCTGTAGGTTGTTGAATAAGTCTGTAATCAATACTAATACCAACAATATTTTTAGAAGCTAAATAAGCAGCATAGGCATAAAAGACATTGGCTGCTCCACCCGTCCAAGCACCACCATGTATAAAAATAACAGCAGGATATTTTTGTAGCTTTTTAGTTGATTTAGCTAAGCAATAATACAATTGTAATTCTTTTCCATCTACTCGTTTGTACACAATAGAATCTATATTCTTAGCAATACTGTCTAAGTTTTTCCATGTTACCTTTTTCTGTGCCATTACTGTAACAGAAGTAACAAATAATAAGCTATATACAATCAATAATTGCTTCATTGTTATGGCTTATTGGGTTTGATTTTATCAATCATTTTATCTTCTGCATCTACTAAATCTGCATTTGTTCTATTACTTAATCCACCTGTTTCTTTTCTTGTAGGTATGGTTTTTCTATATGCATCTTTTTGTAATCCTATTTTAACAAAAACATCATTTAACTCAGGAAATTTTTCAAGAATTTGTTTGTTTTTAGAACGAACATCCATATTGGCATAATCAAAAAATTGAGCATCAATAATAGATGCAATTGCTGTGTTATCTGCTATTTCTACATTGCCTGTACGTTTTACAAATTTGCCCGATGCAATGGCTACATTATTTTTCATTCTGCTACCATTGGGTAATTCTGGCATCCATTCTGGCTTCAAAATATCGCTCCATAATTGTGTGGTGAGTTGATGTGTTGCTTTCAACTGTTCACCATATTCTTTCCATGGAGATTCGTTAATTTTAAACTGCGTTAAATTTGTTTCGTATTTAGTACCTAATCTATAATTTCTATCCTTTCCTCTATCATCAACTGTTTGGTCTTTGCTTTGAATAATTAAATTATTTTCAGCAATTAAATCATGTCCTCCACCAAACTTTACAGCACTTATACAATCTTGAACAATATTCTTATAATAAAAATCGCCGCTGTCACCATCATCGCTATAAAAACCATTGGCTCTATTGGTATGATGAGAAAAATTGTAGCGAAAAATATTTCCATAAGTACTCCATCCACCATAACTGTAAAACACACCGGTATCTCCTTCTTTTAATGCAATATTGTGTATTTCGTTGTATTCGAATAAGCAGTTATTAATGTTATCGGTTCTAATACTTCCTTTTGGAACATCATGTATTAAATTATTAGAGATGGTTACACCAACACTATTTTGAATAATGAGGGCTTCTTTAAAAGCCAATTTACCTACGTGGTGAATGTGGTTGTTATTAACTAGCACATTTGATGAAACTAATTGATATCTATTACCTACATTTTTTATTTCAATTCCCCAACCACCTGTTTCTGCAATATTGTTGGATTGAATAGTGTGGTTGCTACCATTACTGATGCTAATGCCTGTATTACCTACATTTTTTATGTTGCAACCTGCTACTACAATATGATTGGAATTATTGATTTCGATGCCTGTGCCTAAACCACCTTGTATAGTTATGTTTTTAAACTGTACATGTTGTGCACCATTGATTTGTAAAATTGGCGACTTCATATCGCTGATCATAATGTCTAAAGTTTCAATGGGTGCAGGTGGATAATAATATAACTTTTGATTCTTAGTATCTAAAGCCCATTCTCCTGGTTGATCAATTTCTTCTAATAAGTTTAAGGCATACCAATTTTCTTTACCGCTACCAACTCTCCACAAAGGATCTTCGCTAGCAATGGCTGAGTATTTAGAACCCATACCTTGTGGTGGCTGGTTGATAAAACGGATTGATTGATCTGTAAGATTAATTTCTTCTACCTTCATGGTAAACGGCTCCCAAGGAACTCTCCACAAACCTTTTAACCAAATTTCGTAACCGTCTTTTAAAGCATTGTGCCAACGTTGACTTCTATTGGTATTATCGGCATCTAATTCGTTGGTGGTGTCTTTATCTTGTGGCTTTCCTTTATTGCCAAAATAGAAACTAAAATTGTCTTTAGAGCCATTACAAGTAGTGTAACCAATATCGTTTTTACCTAAGTGATTTTGATTATAATTTGGAAATTGTGCCAACTGTTGTCTTTTGCCATTGGCAAATAAATCGATGATAAACCATTCTGTTGTAAACTGTGTTTTGGGTGCAAATTGCTTACAGTTTTTTAGTCCTAATGCAGCTACATCTAATTCTACAAGCAGTTTAGGATCAACATTTGGATGTACTTTTTTAAGTACAGATTTACTTAGTGGTTTCCAATTTTGAGGTGCAACTGTTAATCCACCAATTAGTTGTGGTATTTCGTTTTGATAAGCTTGGTAAACAATGGGTTTATCTTGCTCGCCACTATTTTCTTTTGTAAACAAGGTAGAGTTGGTACAAGTATAATTTCCACCACGTAAAAAAACGGTAGCTCCTCCTGTTGATAAGCCTTTTTCTTTTTGAATATTTTTAATGAGGTCTTTGGCTTTTTGAATGGTTGCTAATGGTTGTTGAATGGTTCCTGCATTATTATCGTTGCCATTTGGTGCAACATACAATTGTTGTGCTTGTGCTTGTATGATGAAGAAAGAGGCAAAGATGAATAGTTTGTTCATGTATTAAGATTGTTGATATAATTATGGATTTGTTGAATAGCGATAAGAACGTACAAGAGTGCGACGCAACTACAGCTTCATAGACTTACTGTTGCTGGTTACATACAAAAATTTATTCGTTATAAAACAGTTTACACTTTCTATTTGCTGTAACGCTTTTTGTATTAACAAAAACGCAGCAAATGACGTTGTAATACAATATTGATAGTAC
>Ga0114938_1000781_pt1 | contig 23171 bp, 25 predicted proteins | sample AshMeaBigSpring_FD_88675 | JGI IMG/M metagenome (GOLD analysis project Ga0114938, IMG submission 88675) | Groundwater microbial communities from Big Spring, Nevada to study Microbial Dark Matter (Phase II) - Ash Meadows Big Spring | ecosystem: Environmental > Aquatic > Deep subsurface >...
CGCGGCGAGCGTGTGCGTGGCGCCGGGCGCGAGCGTGACGACGTCGTCGCCGGCGTTGGCCGTCTCGACGCAGACCATGGTGCGGTAGCCCTCGGGCCCCATGTCGCCGAGGCGGTTGCACTTCTCGATCCAGGGGTTCCACACGACCGAGCTCGCGCTGCCGGACTTCTCGATGCGGATCGTGCGCTCCGCGGCCTCGTCGCGGATTTCGGCGGCCCCGGTGTGGCCGATGTAGACGCGGTCGACCTCACCCTCGAACCGGATCGGTCCGTGCCAGTGTTTGCGCGCATGGCCGTCGAGCTTGTCCAGGTAGGCGAGGTCGTCGAAGCCGTCGACCCGCACGCGGGCGATGTCGCGGACGGCGAAATAGGTGTGCAGCGCCTGCGTGAACCTGAACGCGGATGCGCCCGTGTTGCGCGTCGTGAGTGCAACGTGGAGGCCGGTGGCCAACGAGACTTCGAGCGCGGCTTCGGCATCATGCGGCCACAGCCGCGCGTCATCGGGTGCGGTCGCGGTGCGCAGGGTCACGCGCGCTCGACCGCCGCTCGCGAAGGTCGTGACGACATCCCACAGACGGGTGCGCATGAAGCCGTGCGCAGGCTTGGCTGGATCGTCAGGGTGGGCCGCGAACCACGGCCAGCAGACCGGAATGCCACCCCGCACCGGTTTCGCCGTGCCGAGCCGCTCCGTGGGCGACAGCCAGAGGACGGGTGCCTTCCCAGCCGGCATCCAGCCGAGCACCTGCGCCCCCTGCAGCGCGATCTCTGCGCTGGCGCCCCGATGCTCGAGCCGCACGATCGGACCGCCGAGCGGACTGTCGCGGAACGACACGGCATCGGCGATCCCGTACCGGTGCTCGAGGGTCTCGGTCAGGGCCGTCGGCATGCGCGTGACCTCGGTTTTCCAATTTCTCCAGCCGTCGCAATTGCATCTTGTCTCCCTTTCGGTGAAAAGACGCAACGGCGGGGCCGGCGGGTGCCGACCGCCCCGTGTTCGAGGAACGGCGCAATGCTCAACATCTTCGATGCGCAGGGCCAGGGGTTGGCGAGACGCGCCAATGCCGATACCTGCGCCGCGGCCGTGTGGATCGACCTCGTCAATCCGTCCAAGGAGGAGGAAGCCTTCGTCGAGAGCACGCTCGGCGTCGACATCCCGACGCGCGAGGAGATGCGGGAGATCGAGGTCTCGAGCCGCCTCTACCAGGAGAACGGCGCGCACTTCATGACCGCGATGCTGCTCCACCTCGTCGACACGCCGAACCCGCAGGCGACCGATGTCACGTTCATCCTGACCGACAAGCGGCTCATCACCGTCCGCTACGCCGACATGAAACCGTTCCCGATGTACCTCGCCCGCGCCGAGAAGGGCGATGCCCGTGCCGACAGCGCGATGCAGATCCTGCTCGGGCTGCTCGAGGCGGCGATCGACCGGCAGTCCGATCTGATCGCCCGCCTGCAGGGCGACATGGAGCGGCTCGCAGCCTCGATCTTCGAGATGAAGGGCGGATCGGTATCGCGCTCGCGCCGCTTCGACGTGGTTCTCAAGCAGATCGGCCGCGAGGGCGAGGTGGCCGCCAAGACGCGGGAAAGTCTACACCAGGTCGGCCGGCTGTTGACCTATGTTGATCATGTTGCCCTGCAACGCAACGACGACGAGCCGACGCGTGCGCGGATCGCGAGCGAGGCGCGCGACGTGCAGTCCCTCGCCGACCAGGTGGGCTTCCTGCAGTCGCGCAACATGTTCATGCTGGACGCCTCGCTCGGCATGGTCGCCAACGAGCAGAACCAGATCATCAAGATGTTTTCGGTCGGCGCCGTGATGCTGATGCCGCCAACCCTCGTTGCCTCGATTTATGGCATGAATTTCAAGCACATGCCGGAACTCGAGTGGAACTTCGGCTATCCGATGGCGATCGGGCTCATGATCATCGCGGCGATTCTGCCGTTCGTCTATTTCCGCCGCAAGGGCTGGCTGTAGCTGCAATTCGCCGTTCGGTCCTTAGCGAAGCCTCAACCTCCGCCCGACTATGATGCGCCGGTCCGCGCCCTCTTTCCCCGGCCCGCGCCATGGCACGTCCGATGCGCAGTGTTGCGCCCTCAACCTTTACCGCACGCGCGACTCAGCTGATTCTGCGCGCGCATCGGCCCGCGCGTCCGGCGTCGGCCGCCATGGAGGCCAAGGCATGCGAGCGGCAAGCGCGCGGCGGATCGCGGTCGCGGACGATATCGTCCACAGCAATTCGGCGGCCGGGCCCGACCTCGCCACTCTCACCCGTCATGACACGGTCGGCGCGCAATCCGGTCCGCAAGGAGCCGACGCCATGACCGTCGAGCTGCTGTCCGCCCTCGAAGCCTATCTCAAGAAAGGCGATCAGGAGCATCAACACCTGCTTGTCGCGCGGCTGCGCGCCAACGGTCTCAGGATCCCCGCCGAGCAGGCGCCGGCCGGCACGCGGGTCGAGGTCGACATGCCGACGCTCACCCGCCTGATCCAAGGCGTGATGGACCACGTGCCCGGCGCCGCCGACGTGATGGCGCGGCCGAAGGAAAGCGCCACGGTCGTGCCGATGCCCGGACCGGAGCGCCCACGCCCCTCGCTCATGGTCGTTGCAGCCGAGCGTGCGCCTACAGCCGCCGTGGGCCCGATCCTGCGCCGCCTCGCCGGTGATGACCCGATCGCCGAGGCCATCGCCGCCTCGGAGGCCGCATTCCGGCAGATCAAGGACGTCTATGCGCGCACCGACCTCGACGAACGCGCCAAGAACCGGATGGCCAATGCGCTGCGCAGTGAAAATCTCGCGCGCTACCCATTGCACCCCGATCTCGAAGTCGATATCTGGACCGACCGTTTCGCGTTCTAGGTTCGCCCGAATCAATCGTCGAGAACGCGATGCCCCTGCGCAATTTCCATGCGCGGCAGCTCCTTGGGACGCTGGCGTTCGTCAGCGCCTGCAAGGATGTCGAGAGCGATCCCTATCGCTGGGTGTGGGACAGTTCGCAGACGCTGCACGAGCGCGGCGTGGTCATCAGTGCGGCCACGGTCCTGCAGGTGCTGATGCAGATCAGGCTGCTCGACGATTCCAGTCACCGCAGTGACCGTGAGCAGGGCCGGCGGTTACGCAACTGCTTCGAGGACTGCTACGAGCACTTCAAGCGCAACCGCTGCATCATCCCGATCCTGCCCGAGCACATCGTTTTCGCCGAGCGCCGCCTCCCGTCGGCACTCAAGTACCGCGACGGCAGCGGGCTCTCCCGCGACATCAACACGCTCGAGCGGCTGGTCATCGCGACGGCGATCAAAGGGCTGTACGAGCGCGGCCTCGACCTGCTCGACTACGCGCAGGATCAGGCATTCACGCGGCTCAAGGCCGAGTTCAACGAGCTGAACATCGGCACATGGGCCCGAGCGGGCGACGCGGACGCCGGCTTCGGATGAGCCGGCTCAAGGACCGCTACAACATCCTCTGCCTCTCCGGCGGGGGCTATCGCGGCCTCTACTCGGCATCGCTCCTGCGCCAGATCGAGCGTGGCTATGGCTCAGGCGACATCGCCGGGCGCTTCGACCTCGTCATCGGAACATCGACCGGCGCGCTCATCGCTGCAGGCCTCGCCATGGGTCACTCCGCCGCGACGATCGAGCAAGCCTTCATGGCGCATGGTCCGCGCATCTTCGCCAAGCTCAACTGGCTCCGCCGCGTCAACCGCCGCCTGCGCTTCCGGCCGCAGTATCCGACCGGACCGCTGCGCCGGGCGATCGAGGACGTGCTCGGGGTGGTCGTGAGCCGCACCAATCTCAGCCGCCTCGAGGCCAATCTCGCGGTCGTGGCGGTGAGCCAGATCAACTGGCAGCTGCGAATTCTCGCGGCCAGGCCGTTCGCGGAAAACGATGCCCGCATCACGCTCGCCGATGCGATCCTGGCGAGCACCGCGGCACCGACCTACTTCAAGCCGCATCACATCGCCCACGTCGACCATCTCATCGACGGCGGGCTCGTGGCGAACTCGCCGGCGCTGGTCGGTGCAGCCCTCCTCAGCCGCCGGCGCAGCGTGCCGCTCGAGCGGATCTACATCCTGCACGTCGGCACCGCATCGCCGCCGGTGCAGAACTCGTTCAAGCCGGCGCGCAGGCGCGCCTACGAGCACTACCAGGATCTGGTGCTGTCGATGCTCCACAGCCAGGACGCGCTCGCCGGCGAGCTCTGCGAGACCGTGTTCCCGGGGCGCTACCTGAAGCTCGACCCGCCGCCCGGCCTCGGCGTTCATCCCGAGCTGATCGCCATGGACAATGCCGACCCGGAAATAACCGGCAAGCTCCAGTTCCTCGCCGAGCGGACGTGGGAGGACTTCAGCCGCCACACGCTGCTGCGCTCGTTCTTCTGAGCGCGGCGGCCTTCGCGCGAAAAGCGTCAGCGACTGTTCAGCCAGAGCATCAGCGCGAGCATGCCAACGAGTACCGCAGCCACCAGAACGACGGTTGCAAAGCCGCCGCCCTCGGCCCGGGCCTTGCGCTTTCCGGCAATCTTGGCGCCGGCACCGATGGCTGCGCCAACGGCGGTCGAGGATGCGACATCCCTCGTGCCGACTTTTTTCGTGGGCTTCTGCGGGTTGCTCATCGGCTTCACCAGACTCCCGTGTTCTGCATTGATGCCCAGGGCTCCTTGGGGGCCTGCGCGGCGCCCTTCTGGAGGAGCTCGATCGAGACGAGGTCCGGCGAGCGCACGAACGCCATGCGTCCATCGCGCGGCGGCCGGTTGATCGTGATCCCCGCCTTCTGGAGCTTCGCACAGGTCGCATAGATGTCGTCGACCTCGAACGCCAGATGGCCGAAATTGCGGGCCGAGCCGTAGGCTTCCGGGTCCCAATTGTAGGTGAGCTCGAGCAGCGGCGCGCGCTCGGCCACGCCCCGCGCCTTGTCGAGTGGCGCGGCGAGGAAGATCAGCGTGAAGCGGCCGGCCTCGTTCTCGACGCGGCGCACCTCCTCCATGCCGAAGTGGGTGCAATAGAAGGCGAGGCTCGCCTCGATGTTGCTGATCCGCACCATCGTGTGAAGATAACGCACGTCCAAACCTCCCGACCCCGGGGCAGAACCAACCGAGGAGGTCTTTTTCTACCGCGGAGCATCGACCAAGAACAGTTTGTAATTCAGACAGTTTTCAGTTTGTCGACCGCACTGCACGGAATGTCGTTTCGCACCTGCGTTCCAGCCTGTGGAATAAGCGTGAATCCACATCCTGATTGGGCCACATCCGAAAATGCCTTGCAACCGCGATCTGACGCTGGAAAGTCGGCCTTCGGGCGGTTCGAATGAGCAAAGTTCAAGAGATTTCAAGGACATTCTTTTCCCGGGTTCTGTGCACACCGGAGCGCGGGCGCGCGATGCCTGTGCGAAGTTCCATAACTCTATGATCTGAAACATTTTTATGAGCAGGCAACATCCGGAGTGACGACCCTGCCAGCGAGCCGGTCGATGGCCCGCCTCGGCTGCCCCGACCCGCGAACTTTGGCATCGTCGGCAACGGTGCTATTCAATGGGTCATTCGATTCGCGTTCCGGCCCGAGGGCAAACGTGGGCCGCAGCGCGGATCGGATGCAAGGAAGTCAAACAGGTATCGCAACAGTTCGCGGGGTAATGATTATGGGGGACTCCAAGCTGCCTCCGGAAGGTCCGGGGACCGATGCCGGTCATGGCATCGACATCACGGGTCTGGATCCGAAGGGTCTCGATGTTTTCGAGGTCGCCGGAGCCATAAAATGGTTCGACGCATCAAAGGGTTACGGCTTCATTGTGCCGGATAACGGCCTGCCGGACATCCTGCTTCACGTGACGTGCCTGCGCGCCGGCGGCTACCAGACGGCCTATGAAGGCGCCCGCGTGCACTGCCAGGTCCTGCGGCGGCCGAAGGGGCTGCAGGCCTTCCGGATCCTGACGCTGGACGACAGCACGGCGATCCATCCCTCCCAGCTCCCGCAACGCACGCACGTCATCGTGCAGCCCGAGAGCGACTGGGAGCGGGCCATGGTGAAATGGTTCAACAGAATCAGAGGCTTCGGCTTCTTGACTCGCGGCGAAGGTACACCCGATGTCTTCGTCCACATGGAAACGCTGCGCCGGTTCGGCTTCGCCGAGCTGAGACCCGGGCAGATCGTGCAGGTCCGGTGGGGTCATGGCAGCAAGGGATGCATGGCGGCTGAGCTTCGTCCCGACGGCCTGCCGTCGAACCTGCCCGCCCAGCACTGAGCAGGGACGGGCCTTCACGACGCCTCGAACATGGAGCAGGGTCGCCCGCATGGCGACCCTGTTCTTCTTGTTTTGTACGTTCTTCGCCGCCCTGGCGGCTCCCTCCGCCGAGGCGAAGATGCAGCGAGACCGGCTGACGCTCGAGACCGCCCAGGGCGACGTCGTCATCGACATCGAGGTCGCCGAGACGCCCGAGGAGAAGGCGCGCGGGCTGATGTTCCGCACGAGCGTACCGGAGCGCACCGGCATGCTGTTCCCCTACCCCAAGGCGCACGAGATCACGATGTGGATGCGCAACACCTACGTCTCGCTCGACATGGTGTTCATCCGCGCCGACGGGGTCGTGCACCGCATCGAGGCGCACACCGAGCCGTTGTCGGAAAAAATCGTCGCCTCGCAGGGCCCTGTGACCGCCGTGCTCGAGCTCGCGGCGGGTGCGGCCGACCGACTCGGGCTCAAGCCCGGCGTGCGCATGCGTCACGCCCATTTCGGCACGGCCAAGCGCTGACCGCCCCGGCGCGAGTGCGCCGCTTGAATTCGGTGCCGCACCGCGCAAAGATGGCGCACGAGCGGCAGGAGGCGCCCTTGAGCGATTGCGAGCCGATACCATTTCGCCCGCGGCCGGCCGGCAGCCCTGCTGCCTCCGGTCAACGGGCGAACGGCGGGCCGCCATCCTCCTCCGCGATCACGGTCTTCGATCGTGGCGAGCTCAATCAGATCCTCGCCGTTTACGGCCGCAAGGTCGCCGCCGGCGAATGGCGCGACTATGCGCTGGATTGGGGGCGCGACCGGGCGGTGTTCGCCGTGTTCCAGCGAACCTCCGAGCACCCGCTCTTCCGGATCGAGAAATCGCCGCGGCTCGCCCGCAAGCAAGGTGCGTTCAGCGTGGTCGCTGCGACCGGCGCGGTTCTGAAACGTGGCCACGACCTTGCGCGCGTGCTCGGCGTTCTGGAAAAGCGCGTGCGCGTCGTCGAGCGCTGATATCGCCGAGCCGATCCAAAGACCCCTTGCGCCTCGACCGCTCGGCGAGCGCGCAAGGCGCGCCGGCACGAGCGCCGGACGCGAAAGTGACGGCCGCGTAGCATCGGAACTTTCGCACGTGGGTATGAGCGCTCGCGGCGTCTCCCTACCTTGCCACGGCCAGCGCCACCCGCCGCTCCACGAAAATCTTGCCGACGACCGCGAACACGAGCTCGCCGGTCTGATTGAAACCCGCGTTGTCGGAGAGCACGAGGCCGACCGCCGGCCGCGAGCGGCTGTCGACCTTCTCCCTGATGCGGGAGGTGAAGCGGATCGTGTCGCCGGCGAGCACCGGCTTCAGCCATCTGAGGTCTTCGAAGCCGGGCGAGGGGCCGTAGCGCGCCGGGCGCTCGCCACGCAGCTCCACCTGGTCGGCAAGGCGGCGGCGCGCATCGATCAGGTGGCGCAGCCACACCGCCGCCGTGTGCCAGCCCGACGCCGAGAGCCCGCCGAAGAGCGAGCGGGCGGCCGCGGCCTCATCGAGGTGGAAGGCCTGCGGATCGTACTTCCGGGCGAAATCGACGATCTCCTCCCGCGTGAAGCGGTGCGAGCCGAGCTCCATCGTCTCGCCAACCACGAGGTCCTCGAAATAGTTGCTCATGCGGCGCGCTCCGGGTGGCGGATGCGGTAGAGCTGCTGGGTGTCCCAGGTCATGACGATCTCGCCCTGCTGATTGAGCAACTCGAACTGCATGCGGCACATGCCGACGCCCGGGCGCGACTTGAGGATGCGCTTCTCGGCGCAGGTGTAGCGCGCCGAAAGCGTGTCGCCCGGGAACACGGGTTTCATGAACCGTGCCTCGGCGATGCCGGGCGAGCCGAGCGAGGTCGCCGCCAGCAGCACCTCGTCGGCGTACATGCGCATCAGCATCGCGCAGGTGTGCCAGCCCGAGGCGCAGAGCCGCCCGATGACCGAATTCCTCGCCGCCGCCTCGTCGAGGTGGAATGGCTGCGGATCGAACGCGCGCGCGTAGGCGACGATCTCCTCCTTCGTCACGACCTTGCGGCCGAAGGCGACCGTCTCGCCGACAGGGAAGTCCTCGTAGTGCTTCTTGGCTGTCTCACCGTCGTGCGCCGGCATCCTGTGCTCCCACGTCGCTCGCGCGCCGCTACTGCGGCAGCTCGAGCGCCGACTTCTCGCGCCAGTCCTGTGCCGCCTTCTCGGCGGCGGCGGTGTCGGCCCGCGACAGGCGGGCGACGAGCTTGTCGAGCGCCTCGTCCTTGATGCCGGCCTCGCGCGCGAGGAGCCGCCACTTCGCCGCATCGACCATGTTCCGCTCGAGCCGCTGGCCTTCGGCGATGAGGTGGGCGAGGCGGTTCTGCGCGCCGGCGATGCCCTTGTTCGCCGCGACCCTGAGATACTCGATCGCCTTCGGCATGTCGGCGTTGATGCCGAGCCCGCGCAGCAGCATCACGGCGTAGTCGTACTCGGCCTCCGACATGCCCTGCTCGGCCGCGCGGCGCATCCAGCGCGCGGCCTCGTAGGCGTCGGGCTTGACGCCGTGGCCCTTCTGGTAGAGCGCGGCGAGATCGTACTGCGCGGCGGCAATGCCGCGTTCCGCGGCGAATGCGAGGTGCTGGGCGGCGCGATAGGGGTTCTCCGGCTTGCCCTCGCCGTGCAGGAAGAGGAGCGCGAGGTTGTAGTGTGCGTAGGCGTGGCCGCGAAGCGCCGCCTTCTCGAACATCTGACCGGCGGCCGTGCGGTCCTTCTCGACGCCGCGCCCCTCGGCCAGCAGCACGCCGAGCGCGAACGCGGCCTCGGTATCCTCGAGCTCGGCGCCGCGGGCGTACCAGCGGGCGGCGGTGATCTCGTCCTTGTCGACCCCGAGGCCCTCCGCATAGATTCGCGCAACGAGCGTGTGGGCGGCGGCGTCGCCGAGCGCGGCGCGGCGCTCGGCGAGGTCGAGCGCGGTGAGGTACCGGCCCTGGTCGAAGGCGAGGTAGGCCGCGTCTTCCGCAGTCTGGTCGAGCGGCGCGGCACCCGGCGCGGCCGATCGCGGCTTGAATTTGCTCAGTGGGTCGGATTTGAGTTGCGGGCCGAGCTTGCCGGCTTTCGACGCGCCCTTCGGCGGCGCCACCGGCGCCTTGCGGATCGTCGCCGGCTGCTCGGTCGGATCGGTGCGCGTCGACCACGAGCTCGTCTCGGCGGCGGCGGGCAGTGCATGCATCGAGGCCCATGCAGCAGCGCAGGCGATCACGCGGAGCTGGAGCGAGCGGTTCATGCTAGAGCGCGCCTCCGACCGTTGCGGCGGGCGCCAGCGCCGCGGCGACGGCCCGGACACGGCTTGCGACCTCGGCGGCCGGCCAGCCGGCGGCGATCGACAGCGACAGGAAATCCGCACCCGCCACTGCGAGCGCGAGCGCGTCCTCGGCATCTGCAACCTCGAGGGCGAGGCAGGGGATCTCGAAGATCTCCGACCACCACTCGATCAGCGCGTCCCGCGCATCGGCGGCGGCGCCCCGCTCCCCGTCATCGGCGAGGCCGAAGGCCACGTAATCGGCACCGGCCTCGCCGAGCTCCATGGCCGCGTGCCGCGACCCGCCCGCCTCGGCGCCGACAATCCCACCCGCGCCGACGATCTCGCGCGCGAGGCGGTAGTCGTCCGGTGACGCGCGCCACCAGGTGAGGTGCACGCCATCGGCGCGCAACGTGCGGGCGAGGCGTGCGTCCGTCTCGATCAGCGTGGCGACGCCACGGGCCTGCAGCAACTCGACCAGCGGCTTTGCCGCTCGCGGATCGATCGCCAGGCCTGCGGACGCACGGAGCACGACGCTCGCGATTGGCGCGGCGGCGAGCGCTGCGAGCAGCCGGTCGCGCGCTGTCGGGCCCGTCTCGACGGCGAGGCAGAGTTGCGACTTTGCGATCGGCGGGGTCACGTGTGGCTCGCGGACCTGCTGGGCATGGTGCGCTATTCTGGGCAAATCCGGCGAAAAAGCGACCCCGGACCTGCGACCACGCCAACGTGTGGACCGGTGTGGCTGAATTTACCCGCGGGCGCGCGTGCGCCTAACGCGCCGGCGGCTTGAACGCGCGCTGCAGGCGGGCGCAGGCCGCATGCCGGTGGCACGCCGCAAGGTGGTCGTTGACCATTCCGGTCGACTGCATGAAGGCGTACACGGTGGTCGGCCCCACGAAACGAAAGCCATGTTTCTTCAATGCCTTGGAGATACTCGTCGACTGCTCGGTCACGGCCGGTACGTCTTTCATCGTGCGCCGCTCGTGGATCATCGGCCGGCCGTCGAGGAAGCCCCACAGGAACGCGGCGAGGCTCTGGCGCTCGGCGAGGGCGAGATAGGCGCGGGCGTTGTCGATCGTCGCCTCGATCTTGAGCCGGTTGCGGACGATGCCGGCGTCGGCCATCAGCCGTGCCTTGTCCTTCGCCGTGAAGCGCGCGATTCTCGCGGCGTCGAAATCGGCGAAGGCGCGGCGGAAATTCTCCCGCTTGGCGAGGATCGTCCGCCACGATAGCCCCGACTGGAAGCCTTCGAGCACCAGCTTCTCAAAGAGCCTCCGGTCGTCGGCGTGCGGCACGCCCCACTCCTCGTCGTGGTAGCGCGCGTACTCCGCATCGCCGATTCCGGCCCAGGGACAGCGCGTCGGCTCGGTGCGGGTCATGGTGCGGCGGCTCCGGCCGCGACAATCTGGTTGCGGTAGCGCTGCAGCGCATGGGGATCGATCGTCACAGGCGCGCCGCCGGCCGTGACCACTTGGTTTTTGTCGATCGCCTCGACCGCGCGATCGAGGCGAATGAGGGCGAGGGCCTGATTGCCAGCCACCGACCCGACCGTGCCGATCACGGCCTCGCCGGCCCTGACCTCGGCGCCCGGTGTGAGCGCCGTGGCTGAGGCGAGCTGCACGACGCGCTTGCGCACCACGGCCTTGTTCTGCATCCGCGCCACGAGCTCCTGGCCGACGTAGCAGCCCTTGGTGTACGAGACGCCATCGATGAGATCGTAGTTGGCCTCGTGTGGAAATGTATCGCCGAGCGGATAGTCGCGACCGCCCTCCGGCACGCCGAGCGCGATGCGATGCGCATGGTAGGCGTCCGCCGCCATGAGCTCGTGCTCGAGCTTTCCCGCCATCGTCCTGGCGACGATCATACGGTGGCCGAGGCCGGCCTTGCGCGGGTCGGCGAACGTGAGCGCCATGGGTTGCGCAGGCGCGGACCCGCCCCAGACCGCCAGTATGCTCTTGCCGGCCGAGAGGTCGTTGATCGTCGCCTTGGCGCGGAGCCGGTACATCATCAGCCTCTTCACGAGATCGCTCGCCCGGTCGCGCGCCGTCTCGAGCAGCACGCCGTCGACTGTGCGAACCGCGAAGAACTCGAACAGGATCTTGCCCTGTGGCGAGAGCAGGCCCGCGAACAGTGCCGCCCCTCCTGTGCCCAGCCGGTCGAGGTCGTTGGTAATGAGCCCCTGCAGCAGCTTGATCGCATCCTCGCCGGTGACGGAGACGACACCGCGGTCCTCCAGCAGTGCTATGTTGCCGCCAGCCATTGCCGCCTCGCCCGTTGTGAATTGGCGCCGTAAGACGTATGCGGGCCGGACGAGGGTTGCAAGCGGAGGTGCGCTGTGTCGGAGACCTATGACCTCATCGTGCGTGGCGGCACGGTCGTCAATCAGGACGGCGAGGGCGTGCGCGACATTGCGGTGCGCTCGGGCCGCATCGCCGCGATCGGCGCGCTCGGAGGCGCCAAGGCGGCCGAGATCGTCGACGCCACGCACCTCCACGTGCTCCCCGGCGTGATCGACAGCCAGGTGCACTTCCGCGAGCCCGGGCTCGAGCACAAGGAGGACCTCGAGACCGGCAGCCGCGCAGCGATCATGGGCGGCGTCACCGCCGTCTTCGAGATGCCGAACACCAAGCCGCTGACCACCACGCCCGAGACGCTCGCCGACAAGGTCCGGCGTGCCCGCCACCGCATGCTCTGCGACTTCGCCTTCTACGTCGGCGGCACGCGCGAGAACATCGCCGACATCCCGACGCTGGAACGGCTCGAGGCGTCGGCCGGCATCAAGGTGTTCATGGGGGCGTCCACCGGCGACCTCCTGGTCGAGGACGAGCCGAGCCTCGACAAGATCGTCGGCCGCATCTCGCGCCGCGCCGCGTTCCATTCGGAGGACGAGATGCGGCTGCGTGCCCGCGCCTCGCTGCGCAAGCCCGGCGATCCCGCGACGCACCCGCTCTGGCGCGACGAGGCGGCGGCGATGCTCGCGACCCGCCGGCTCGTCGGCCTCGCCGAGAAGCACCGCCGCCGCGTGCACGTTCTGCACATCTCGACCGCCGACGAGATCGCCTATCTCCGCGACCACAAGCAGTGGGCGACCTGCGAGGTGACGCCGCATCACCTGACGCTCGAGGCACCCGGCTGCTACGCCCGGCTCGGCACCTATGCCCAAATGAACCCGCCCGTGCGCGACGCCCGCCATCGCGTCGGCATCTGGGCCGGCATCGCCGACGGCACGGTCGACGTGCTCGGCTCCGACCACGCGCCGCACACGCGCGAGGAGAAGGACCATCCCTACCCTGAGAGTCATTCCGGCATGACCGGCGTGCAGACGCTCGTTCCGATCATGCTCGATCACGTCAATGCGGGGCGGCTGTCCCTCGCCCGCCTCGTCGACCTGACGAGCCACGGACCGCAGCGCATCTTCGGCATCGCGGGCAAGGGGCGCATCGCCGTCGGCTACGATGCCGACCTGACAATCGTCGACTTGAAGCGCACCGAGACCATCACGAATGGGTGGATCCGCTCGCGCTGCGGCTGGACACCCTATGACGGCGTGAAGGTCAAGGGCTGGCCGGTCGGCGCGATCGTGCGCGGGCAGAAGGCGATGTGGCAGGGCACGCTCGCCGCCAGGGCCGCGGGCGAGCCCGTGCGCTTCCTCGAGGCCGGGTAGTTGCGATCGACTTGCCGGCCGCCGCACCCCCATGCGATGACCGTGGGAACTATTCTGACCGGGCAACCCCAGGGAGAAGCGCGCGATGGACAAGGACGTCTGGGAGAAGGGGCTCGCCAAGCGCAAGGCGGTGCTCGGCGCGGAGTATGTCGATCGCTCGATGGCCAGCGCCGACGACTTCAACCGGCCGTTTCAGGACCTGCTCAACGAGTACTGCTGGGGGACGGTGTGGGGCGACGAGCGCATTCCCGCGAAGACCCGCTCGATGATCAACCTCGGCCTCATCGCCGGCATCAACCGCATGGAGGAATGGGAGCTGCACCTCAAGGGCGCGATCCGCAACGGCATCACCAAGGACGAGGTGCAGTCGATCCTGCACCAGATCGCGGTCTATGCCGGCATGCCGGCCGGGGTCGAGTGCTTCCGCATTGCGCGCAAGGTCTATGCCGAGTTCGAAAAGAAGAGCTGAGGCGGCGGCCGGCGATCCATGATGCGCAAGTCGGCTCCGTTCCGCTTCGGATCGATCAGCGCGCAGCCGCCCATGGCCGCGCGCGGCCAGCGCATTGGCCTTTTCGGCGGCTCGTTCAATCCGCCGCACGAGGGGCACAAGCTCGTCAGCGAGATCGCGCTGCGCCGTCTCGGCCTCGACCAGCTCTGGTGGCTGGTGACGCCCGGAAATCCGCTCAAGGGCAAGAGCGAGCTCGCCGCGCTCGCCGAACGGATCGAGGCCTGCCGTAACCTCGCCGACGATGCCCGTGTCGTCGTCACCGACTTCGAGACCGGCTTGCCGACGGCCTACACTGCGGCGACCCTCACCTTTCTCAAGATGCGCTATCCCGACACCCAGTTCGTCTGGGTGATGGGCGCCGACAACCTGCCGCGCTTCCACCGCTGGCAGCAGTGGCGGGAGATCTTCGCGGCGATGCCGATCGCGGTCGTCGACCGGCCGGGCTGGCACCTGAAGGCGATCGCGTCGAAGGCGGCGCTGGCCTATCGGGCCGCCCGCTGGCCGGAGCGGCGCGCGGCTGGCCTCGCGGGCGCCGCGCCGCCGGCCTGGACGCTGCTGACCGGGCCGCTGTCGGACCTCTCGTCGACGGCGCTGCGCGCAGCGGGCCTTACCGCGGCGAGTCCGCCCCGGCGTCCGATGCGGAAGAGGTGAACCGCGCTAGCCTGCGCTCGGCGCCTTGCCGTAGTCGGTGTCCGAGACGGGCTCGAGCCAAGTCGCGGTCTCGCCCTTGGCGTCGGCCTCGGTCATCGCGAGGTGGACGAAGCTGTGGCCGGGTGCCGATCCGTGCCAGTGCTTGACGCCGCCGGCGATGACGGCGGTGTCGCCCGGAAGCAGCTCGCGCACCGGCTTGCCGGTCTCCTGCAGCCGGCCGACGCCTGAGAGCACGTGCAGCACCTGCGCGATCGGGTGGGTGTGCCAGTTCGTGCGCCCGCCCGGCATGAACGAGACCTTGTTCACCCTGAGCCTCGACGGCGCGGCCGGCTCCGGCACCAGCTCATCCTGCCAGACGCCGCCGACGAACTTGTCGGCCGGAGCGGCCTTGGTCTTGCGGGCGGAAGGACGATCGATACGCATGACGACCTCGTGGCGACTTTTGCTGGCAGGCTATCGAGCGCGGGCCTCGGCGTCCGGATCGCGCTCCGCGGTGTGGCCCTGCTCGGCGAGGCCCCGTTCGGCGAGGAATGCGCGGCCGGCGGCGGTCACATGCATGCGGACCGCGCCGCTCGCCTCGCGGCGGCGCTCGAGCAGGCCGCGGTCGATCGCGTCCTCCCACACCGTCAGCCGGGGGCAGGACGTGCGCCAGGCATCCAGCACGTCGGCATAGAGCTGCGGCTCGCGGGCGCACCACTCGACGAGGTCGCGGATCAGCGGATCCAGGGACGATTGGCTCATGTGCCGAGTGTGTCAGAGTTCGCCCGTGCCGTCCATGCAGCTTTGAGGCCGCGCCGGTGTGCGCTAGAAGAAGGGTAACGCCGGCAACCGTCCGGCCCGCAACGCTCAATTCCGGGAGGCCACACATGCTCGATCGCCGACGACTGCTGTCCGCCACTTCCTGCGGTCTCGCTGCCGCACTACTGCCGCACGCCGCGATGGCGCAGGACACCAAGCTGCCGAACCCGCTGTCGTGGACGGCTTACGACGTCGGCTCCGGCGGCTACAACCAGTCGGTCGCGATCGGCAAGGCGCTGAAGGACGCGATGGGCGTCGACCTGCGCGTGCTGCCCGGCAAGAACGACGTCTCGCGGCAGGTGCCGCTGCGCGAGAAGAAGGTCGACTTCTCGGCGACCGGTGTCGGCGCCGCCTACCTCGCGCAGGAGGGCGTGTTCGAGTTCGGCGCCAAGGGCTGGGGGCCGCAGCCGGTCCGCGTGCTGCTGGCGGCCAACTCCGATTCCAATCTCACCATCGGCGTCGCCGCCGATGCCGGCATCAAGGAGATGAAGGACCTCAAGGGCAAGCGCGTCGCCTGGGTGGTCGGCTCGCCGTCGCTCAACGAGAACGTCGGCGCGATGCTCGCTTTCGCCGGCCTGACGTGGGCCGACGTGAAGAAGGTCGAGTTCCCGGGCTTCGGCCAGTCGTGGGACGGCATCAAGGGCAACCTCGTCGACGCGGCGTTCGCGCAGACGACCTCGGGCAAGGTGTTCGAGGCGGCAGCGAGCCCGCGCGGACTCTACTGGCCGCCGTTGCCGCACGCCGACAAGGAAGGCTGGGCGCGGCTCACGGCGAAGGCGCCGTTCTTCCAGCCGAGCAAGGGCACCGAGGGCGCCAACCTCTCGCCGGAGAAGCCGCACGAGGGCGCGACCTATCCCTATCCGATTCTGATCGCCTATGCCGACCAGAAGGACGACGTGGTCCATGCGATGACCAAGGCCATGGTCGAGCTCTTCCCGAAATACAAGGACGCCTCGCCCGGCATCAACGGCTGGGCGCTCGCGCGGCAGAACTACGAATGGGCGGTGCCCTATCACCCGGGCGCGATCCGCTACTTCAAGGAGATCAAGACCTGGACCGACAAGGCGCAGGCGCACAACGACAAGCTGCTCGCGCGCCAGGGCGTGCTCAAGGCGGCGTGGGACGAGATTTCGGCGAAGAATATCGCCGACGAGAAGGCGTTCGAGGCTTCGTGGGCGGAGCTGCGCGCCAAGAAGCTCGAGGCGGCCGGGATGGCGGCGGTGTACAAGTAGCGGCTTTGCCGCCGCGCGCCGCCGGATGCAGCGGCTCGAGCGGGTGGCGGACCGCGTCGCGCTCGATGACGCGTGTCATCATCGCCATCCTCGTCGCGCGGGGCCCGCACCGGCGGTTCTCGGAGTTGTTGATCGGCAGGATGCGCGCATGGGCGCTCGCGGCGCAGGGCCGCGCGCTGGCCGGCCGGCAACGCTGCGCGGAGTGCCCTTGACCTGCCATGCTTGCGATGCATTCTGCCCGCCACGACGACACAACGAAAGCGCGCAATCGATGACCGCTTCACGCGTGCTGGCCGGGCTCGTGGCCGCCCTCCTCGCCGGACCGCAACCGGCCGCCGCCCAGACGGTCCTCCAGAAGCCGGCCCACAAGGTCAACCCTCCCAACTGCCAGACCGCCGGAACATTCGAGGCCTGGCTCGAGGGGTTCAAGCGCGAGGCATTGGCGAATGGCATCAAGCCGGGAACAATCGCCGCGACGCTCGTCGGTCCGCTCTACGATCCCGGCATCATCGCTCGCGACCGCCGCCAGGGCTTCTTCCAGCAGAGCTTTCTCGAGTTCTCCGACAAGCTCGCGACCCGCAACCGCGTCGAGAACGGCCAGCGGCAGATCCAGCGCCACCGTGCCATCTTCGAGCGCGCCGAGAAGGAGTACGGCGTGCCGCCTGAGGTCATCGCCGGGTTCTGGGCGCTCGAGAGCGATTTCGGCGCGGCGGCCGGCATGGGCAAGCTGCCGGTGCTGCGTTCGCTCGCCACGCTCGCCTACGACTGCCGGCGCGGCGAGTACTTCCGCGGCCAGCTGCTCGATGCGCTGCGCATCGTCGAGCGCGGCGATCTGAGGGCCGAGGAGATGATCGGCTCGTGGGCCGGCGAGCTTGGCCAGACGCAGTTCCTGCCGACGTACTATTTCAAGTATGCGGTCGATTACGACGGCGACGGACGGCGCGATCTCTACCGCAGCATCCCGGACGTGATCGGCTCGTCGGCCAATTTCGTGAAGGAGCTCGGCTGGAGGCGCGGCGAGCCATGGCTCGAGGAGGTGCGGCTGCCGGCGAGCCTGCCGTGGGATCAGGCCGACCTCACGATCCGGCTGCCGCGCTCGAAGTGGGCGGCACTCGGCGTCACGCGGCCGAACGGCCAACCGCTGCCGAACGACGCCAAGGAAGCCTCGCTGCTGCTGCTGATGGGCCGCAACGGCCCTGCGTTCCTCGCCTATCCGAACTTCGACGTCTATCTGCTCTGGAACCAGTCGCTCAACTACGCGACGACCGCGGCCTTCCTCGCCAACCGCATCAAGGGCGCGCCGGCGCTCGGGCGCGGCAATGCGCCGGTCGCGGTGCTCGATCCCAACCAGATGCGCGAGCTCCAGCAGCTCTTGAAGGCCTCGGGATACGAGGTCGCCGAGATCGACGGCAAGCTCGGCGCCGGCACCCGCGCCGCGATCAAGAAGGCACAGCTGAAGCTCGGGCTGCCGGCCGACAGCTACCCCTCGCCCGAGCTGATCGACCGGCTCAGGCGGCGATCATAGAGCCGTGCCGGCCGGGGTCGAAGCGGAGGCAGGTCCCGATCCGGTTCACCCGCTGCCGCCGATGACCGCACTCTTCCCCTTAGAACGGAAGGATCGCTAGGAGCCTTATCGTTCGAGGTGGAAGCATCCTGCTTCCACCGAGAGCGTGAATCAGACTCTCAAACAAGACTTGGAGCGCGTCCGTCCTCCAGAATTGATCCCATCAAGGTCGGACGCGCTCTAGCGGCCGCCACTGTAGATGCTGATCGCCAGGATGATGCACAGCACGAACCCGATCAGGCGATGGAATTTCATGTAGATGCGCAGCCCCGGACGGTTGGGTCGCCACTGGGCGTGCTGACGGTTGAGCTGGACCTGCGGGAAGGGATTGAACATGTCGATCGCATACATCAGCCCGAGCCGCGGCGGGCGCCCGTCGAGATCGTCTAAGGTCGGCCGGTCGAGCGCCAGCAGCCCCCAGCCAAACAGCACGAACAGGATGATGACATAGATCACGTTGTGCGGTTCGTGGCCGTAGGAGACGGCATACTTGTAGGAGCCGACACCCGCCGCGCAGGCGAGATCGAGGCCCACTTTCCGCGTCTCGTCGGCCCGGTCGGCGAACGTCGTCAGATGTTGGCGCACGATCATGTCGCGCCAGACCCGCCAGACCCTGAACGGCGTGGACAGCAGGCCGCCGGGCGGCTGCTTGTCCCACTCCCTGAAGAACTCCGACGTCGTGCACAGCCGACGGAACTTGTACTCGCTGAGCGCCATCTTAAGGTGCGTCGAGGCCGCGCCGGAGCTGTGCAGCCGCTCGACCACCCTGGCCAGCGGCTGGGCGCTGCGCGACTGGTTGCGGGCGTCGTCGGCAAAGAACGAGATCAGCCGGTCGTGGGCGAGGCGGCTGTCGCTCGGGATCGCGGTCTTGGGGTCCGGCGTGATGTCGCAGAGCGCCTTGTCGCTGTCCTCGGCGCGGCCGTCGACGTTGGTGGTGTTGAGCTTCGAGGAGACGAACGCGATCGATTTCATCTCGAGGTTGTCGATGAAATGGCGATCGGGCTGGCTGTCGAGGTCGATCAGCATGTAGCCGGTCGTGTAGTTGACCGCGCGCCACAGTGTCCGGCTTTTCGACGGCGCCCAGCGGATCACCGTCGCGCGCGCCTCGCTGCCGTCGAGCGAAATCGTGTCGACGCCCGGCTGGCCGGCCAGCTCGTCGCCGGTGGCGCTCTTCGGCAGCGGCTCGCCGGTGACGGTGTCGATCTCGCCGGTCGCATCGATCATGCAGAGCGTGCCGCCGATCTTCATCTCGCGCAGCAGAACCTCGTGCAGCTCCGGCTTGATCCCGCGCGGGCAGACGTAGGCGGGGCTCACGTCGGGGAGCGTCGCGCCGGCCGGGCGCTGCTGGACGACATTGGCGATCATGCGCCGCGCCGCCTCCGGATCATCCTTGAAGTCGGGCGAGGCGGGACTGAAGAACGACTTGGGGTCACGCTCGAGGCTCCAGTCGCACACTTGCCCGCCGCCCCCGCGCCAGCGCCCGAACCGCAACTTCTGCAGCCGGAGATCGCCGTTGATGCGGATGCCGGTGAGGTCGAGGCGGCTGCGCACGTCGGCGAGGTAGAACCGGGCGAAGCCGCCGATGGAGGCGTCGACCGCCGACCAGTCGGTGAGCTTGGCGCGCTCGAACTCGAGCTTGCCGGACACCTGCGCGCGGTCGAGACGGAAGAGGCCGTTGAAGATCGAGTCCGCCGCATCGACGCTGGCGCCGATGCGCGCATCGCGCAGGTCGACATGGTCGTAGACGCCGTTCTGGAGGAACAGCGAGCCGTCGATGCGCGCGCGCAGCAGCAGAATGCGCCCGCGCACGTTCGAGCCGTCGAACGACACGTTGAAGCGCGTGTGGAAGTTCGTCATGCGCACGTCGGAGGCGAACATCGAGCCGTCGATGACGACGTTCTTGTCGGTGGCGATGTTCTCGAGGTTGACCGTCTCGGCGAAATAGGCGCCGAAGATGCGCACGCCGGCGGGCGGGATCTGGTCGGAATAATCCTTCCGCGAGAGTATGGCATGGAGGAAGCGCGGCCCGATCAGGTTGGTCGCCGTGTACTTGTCGGGATTGATGAACGGGGCGTAGCGCTGCTCGCGCCGGAGCCTTGCCGATTCCGCCGTCCGCGGCGTCACGCACACCATCGCGAAGAGGTTCGCCTCGAGTCCGTTGCGCAGGCACGCCCACACCATGCGCTCGCAAGGCGACCAGGAGCGCTGCAGCTCGTCCTCGGGCGGGACATCGCGGCACTCCTCGAGCTTCGGCGGGATCGCGAGCTGAGCCTCGGCCCGCGACAGGACGCCGGAGTGCCACAGCCCGGCGCCGAGAAAAACCAATAAAATCAAGCGATCGAGCATCGCCATCCACTCGCCGACGCACCATTCTCAACCACCCGCCCGAAGGCGAGCATAACCACGGCGCAAAGACGCGCAATGCGCACGCTCACACGGCTTGATTGCACCCGCGGACGTCGCAACCGGGGAGTGAGGGAATATTGCTGGGGATTGCGGCGTTCTCACTCTTGAGCGCCGCATTTCGGCACCCGACAGCATGGTGCCTCGACCGCGTCGTTAGTTCCACGTCGGATCATGTGGGGTCGAGTATGTTCTCGCGTAACCCAGAGCGTGAGTTGAGCATTCCGGAGGCACTCCGGTCCATTGGCGGGCAGCTGGCCGGGGCGGCACCCGCCGTCAGGCCTCGCACCGAGGCGCCGCCGCCGATGCCGGCCGAGACCGCCGAGCCGGCCAAAAGCTCGTCACGAAACGGAGCCTTCCAGATGTCCTCCCTCTCCGTCATCGGCAGCGACCTCATGATCCTGGGGCAAGGCCTCCGGATCATCTCGCGCGGCTCGCTGCAGATCGACGGCGAGGTGATGGGCGACGTGGTCGGCCATGAGGTCGTCATCGGCGACAGCGCCAAGGTGACCGGCCTCGTCAACGCCGAGAAGATCGTGGTGCGCGGCAGCGTCGCCGGCACCATCCGCGGCGTCGACGTGACGCTCGCATCGAAGTCGAACGTCGAGGGCGACATCCATCACCAGTCGCTGACGATCGAGCAGGGGGCGCTATTCGAAGGCAAATCGCGCCGTCCTTCAGACGTTGCGACATTGCGGCCCAATCTCGACGTCGAGCAGCCGCAGACTTCCGGCGTGGTCGAGCTGCACCGCTCGGTCGCGAACTGACGGGCACTTCCCAGACGCGAAAAGGGCCGCCAACTCGTGGCGGCCCTTCGTGAGAAGCAGGCTGCGTCAGCGCATCTCCCCGCCGCGTCGAACCTCGATGGCGACGGGCGGGGGCGCGAGCGGGTTCCTCTCGCTCAGCTGTCGCGTGGAGGTTGCTCCAGCGTCTGAGGGAGGATCGAAAGCCGCTCGGGCAGCACCTTCATCCCACTAGACATCGGATCACCTCCTTCCAGTTGTTTCATCCTCAGCGCAGCGTCTCACATTCGCTCGGGCCCGACAAGCGTTGCCTCGGCACACCGTGAACGAAAAACGAAATGCATGTGAAACGCGGCGCCCTCGGCCGCGTTGCAGGCCCTCTCAGAACTGGAAATAGATGAAGCTCGTCGGCTGGCCCTGGCCAACCTCGAGCAGGCCGGCGATCAAGGCGAGCGCGGCCAGCGCTGCGAACAGCGCATCGGGCCGCAGGTGGCGCTCGGCGATCTCGAAATTCGGCCGCGGCAGCAATGCGATCGACGCGGCGATGGCGATCAGGATCGGAAAGTTCGGCACCATCCGCGCCGTCATCGCGCCGCCACCGGCCATGCCCGAGAGCACGTTCTGAGCCGTCGCCACGTCGGGCGCCCGGAAGACGACGAATGCGGCGACGACGAACAGGACGGTCAGCAGCCACCCGAGCCAGTCCGGCAGCGTCCGGCCGGCCGACTGCCATGCGCGCACCACGACGAGCCCCACGCCGTGCAGCAGCCCCCACGCGACGAACGTCCATCCCGCGCCGTGCCAGAGGCCGCACAGCCCCATGGTGACCATCGTCGCGGCAGCGAAGGCGAGCGGGCCCTGCCGGCTGCCGCCGAGCGGGATGTAGAGGTAGTCGCGCAGAAAGCGGGAGAGGCTCATGTGCCAGCGCCGCCAGAACTCGCGCAGACTGGTCGCCCGGTAGGGCCGGTTGAAGTTCTGCGGGAACGTGAAGCCCATCATCATCGCGAGACCCATCGCCATCTCGGAGTAGGCCGAGAAGTCGAGATAGATCTGCAGCGCGAAGCCGACGGCCGCTGCCCAGGCGACGGTGAGTGCGAGCGTGCCGGTCTGAGCCCTGGCAAAGGCCGCATCGACGTGCACCGCGAGCTTGTCGGCGACGAACACCTTGATCACGAACGCGAGCACGAACAGGAACAGGCCACGCGCCACGCGCTCGGCCACGCCGTCGCGACGCGGATCGCGGTCGAACTGCGGGATGATCTCGTTGTGGCGCACGATCGGCCCCGCGATCAGATGCGGGAAGAGCATCACGAACAGCGCCAGCCGCCGCAGGCAATAGCGCGGGGCGTCGCCGCGGCGGGCATCGATCAGGTACGAGATCAGCTGGAACGAGAAGAAGCTGATGCCGATCGGCAGCACGATGCCCGCCTCGGGCAGCGCGAGCCCGGTCGCATCCCTTGCAATCGAGAGCGCAAAGCCCAGGTACTTGAAGAGCCCGAGCGAGGCGAGGTTGAGCACCACGCCGGCGGTCAGCCAGCCGCGCCGGCCGCTCGCCCAGAACGCCTCGGCGAGCAGCCACGTCAGGCCGACCTGGCCGACGAGGAGCGGCACGAACCGCCAGTCCCACCAGGCATAGAACAACAGCGAGGCGCCGATCAGCACCCAGTCCCGCACAGTCACACGCCGCGCGACACCGTAGAAGGCAGCGAGCGCGAGCGGCAGGAACAGCAGGATGAAGATCTGGCTGTGAAACAGCATCGGGCGGGTGGCTGGCTCGAGGTCGGGGATCGAGCTAGCACATTTCGATCCACGCGTGAGGACCAAGCCGCGCTGATCGGGGTTAGACCCTCGGCCCAAATTATCGCAATCGCGTCGTGCCTGCGGGGCCGGGGGTCAGACCCCGACACCAAGGACCTACTCAGCCGAGCGTTGCGGCCGATGAGCCGCGCGCCTCTCCCCTCCCACCGCTCGCCGTCCAGGCCAAGCGAGGCGGCGCCTCGCGCGAGCCGGATCGTTGCCGGCCGACGCAGAGCCGGTGGCCGGCGATGCGTCGCGACGGCGGCGGGGAAAGGTCCCGTGTCTGCGGCGCACCACTGTCGCGGCTCGCGCCGCGCA